>ODAJ012191683.1_pt1 | contig 37479 bp, 33 predicted proteins | sample 1539241 | NCBI WGS metagenome assembly ODAJ01 (sample SAMN02144231, study PRJEB22623) | gut metagenome | biome: sheep rumen | host: Ovis aries | place: New Zealand
AAATACTTTTCAGCGGGCGTTGAAATACTTTTCAGCGGCCGCTGAATTCCTGATACCCCCGGGGAAACTACCCGTTACCCTGCCATAAACTACCAGTTTCCTAGGGGGTAGCCACCTGTCTGCCCTACCCTGTCTGAACCGTTAAGCAGTCATAAGAATTGTTATGCGCCTTGGAAGCCCTACGTGAAAGAGCCGTAAAAAAGCAAGCGGGAAATTTGGTGAAATCGGGGAAATCATGTAACTTTGCAAGCGGAATGTGCATGAAGAAGACTATGAATGAAGTAAAACCCCGATGGACAGAACGGCTGAAAACATTTCAGAACGCACTCAACCGGCTGACGGATGTCATCAACCTCAGAGGCCAACGGCCACTGAACGAGTATGAACGCGACAGCTTGATTAAGCGTTTCGAGTTCACATACGAAATGGCTTGGAAACTCATGATGAGCTACGAAAAAGATAACGGAATTTTACAAATACTCGGTTCCAAAGACGTCGTAAGACATGCCACTAATTTATCTCTTATTGAAAACGGAGAAGCCTGGATGGATATGATAGATGCACGAAACCAGACATCACACGTCTATGACGAGGACACTGCAACTGACATTATCGATGACATTGTCCACACCTTCCATCCCCTACTGAAAGAATTGCGTAACAAAATGGAGAAACTATGTTCGGACTAAGTGAACGTTCATACAATGAATTGTTGGAGATACTGGCCTCCATTCCTGAAATTGAGGAGGCAAGCATCTATGGTTCACGCGCCCGTGGTGACTACTGGCGCGCCTCCGACATTGACCTGTCCCTGAAAGGAGAGCGCCTCTCCCGGCACACACTCCGGATGCTCAACGACAAGCTGTACGAATCGCACATCCCCTACTTCTTCGACACCCACATTTTCTCAGAAATCAAGAATCCCCAATTCCGCGCTAATGTCATTCGCGACGGGAAAGTAGTGTATAAACGGCAGTAAAACTATTCTGCTTGAACGGAGAAAATGATAATAATTCGTAATTAATTTGCTTTTTTGCTCAGTTAGTTGTACCTTTGCACCTTGATTATATAAATAGGACGACAAAGAAACGATGGCTTGCATACTGCATATAGAGACGAGCACGAACGTTTGCTCGGTAGCCGTCTCGGAGGACGGACAGTGCATTTTCGAACAAGTGGAGCGCGGCGGCATGAACCACGCCGAGAAGTTGGGGACGATGGTCGATGAAGCCCTCTCGTTTACCGACAACCACGCCATACCGTTCGACGCCGTCGCCGTAAGCAGCGGTCCGGGTTCCTACACAGGCTTGCGCATTGGTGTGTCGATGGCCAAAGGCATTTGCTTCGGCCGCGACCTGAAGCTCATCAGCGTGCCCACGCTCGAGCTGCTCTGCGTGCCCGTACTGCTCAGGGAGCAATTCCTGAATGAACTGGGAGCCCGTGAAGGCACTCCTCCCCTTGGGGGAGGCCGGGAGGGGTTACTACTCTGCCCCATGCTCGACGCCCGCAGAATGGAGGTATATGCCGCGCTGTACGACCGTGCGCTGAAGCCCGTGCGCCCCATTCAGGCCGACGTGGTGACGGACGAAACGTACCGCGAGTGGCTGGACCGGGGACCCGTATATTTCTTCGGCAACGGAGCCAAGAAGTGCATGGACACCATCAACCACCCGAACGCCCACCTGCTGGACGACGTGGAGCCGCTGGCCAAGTGGATGCAGCCCCTGGCCGAGCGCCGCTTCCTGAACGGGCAGTTTGAGGACGTGGCCTACTTCGAACCCTTCTACCTGAAGGACTTTGTGGCCAAAATGCCAAAAAAACTACTTTAACAAGATGGACATAAAAGGATTAGACTACAACACGCAGCGCGAGAAGATGATCATGTCGGAGTACGGACGTGAAGTACAGAAGATGGTAGAGCTCGCCGTATCGCTGCCGACGAAAGAAGAGCGCCTGCGCGCCGCCAAGAGCATTGTGAGGCTCATGGAGAACAAGAACCCGCAAGTACGCGAGAGCGAGAACTACCTGCAGACGCTGTGGGACCACCTGTACCTCATCAGCCACCGCGAGCTGGACATAGACTGGCCCTACGACGTCAGCGAGGCAGAGAAGATACACAGCAAGCCGCAGCCCGTGAAGCTGCAGAAGCGCGACGACCACCACTACCTGCGCCACTACGGACAGCTTGTCAGCGAGCTCTTCGAGAAGCTGAAAAGCATGCCCGAAGGTCCTGAGCGCGACGAACTGGTCAGGCTGACGGCCAACCAGATGAAGCGCGACCTGGCTACCTGGGGCCACGGCTCCATGGACGACGAGAAGGTGGCCGACGACCTGGCCCGCTACACGGACGGCGTCATACAGATAGACCTGAGCAGGTTCCGCTTCGAATCGCTCAACGCAAGTACCGTGAGCAAGGCACCGCTGCCTAAGGCGAAGCGCAAGAAGTAAACAGAACAATCCGTAAATCGAAAATCCCCCCGGTGTCAGCATTTATCATAGAGGGCGGCCATCCGCTAAAAGGAACCATCATCCCGCAGGGAGCCAAAAACGAAGCCCTGCAGGTCATCAGTGCCACACTGCTGACCAGCGAGCCCGTCACCATCAGCAACATACCCGACATACGCGACGTCAACAACCTCATAGAACTATTGAAGAAGATTGGGGTGAAGGTGACACCCCTCCCAACCTCCCCAAAGGGGAGGGGGCTCATTTTCCAAGCCTCCGACCTTAACCTGGACTACTTGGAGAGCGACGAGTTTGTCAGCGAGTGCGCCGCCCTGAGGGGCAGCGTCCTGATGATTGGTCCGCTGCTGGCCCGCATGGGCAAGGCCATCATTACCAAGCCCGGCGGCGACAAGATAGGCCGTCGCCGACTGGACACCCACTTCCTGGGCTTCAAGGCCCTGGGAGCCAAATTCCGCCACATAGAGGAGCGCAACGTCTATGAGATAGGTGCCAGGCGACTGAAGGGCGCATATATGCTGCTCGACGAAGCCTCGGTGACGGGAACGGCCAACATCATCATGGCGGCTGTCTCAGCCCAAGGCACCACCACCATCTACAACGCCGCCTGCGAACCCTACGTTCAGCAACTCTGCCGCATGCTGTGCAGCATGGGCGCACAGATAGAGGGCATAGGCTCGAACCTGCTCACCATTCACGGCATCAAGGAGCTGCACGGCACTAACCACAGCATTCTGCCTGACATGATTGAGGTGGGCTCCTTCATCGGCATGGCAGCCATGGTGGGCGACGGCGTGCGCATCAAGAACGTGGCCGTCGGCGAGCTGGGCATCATTCCCGACGCCTTCCGGCGCCTGGGCATCAAGATAGACGTGGAGGACGACGACCTCGTCATTCCGCGACAGAAGCACTACGTGGTCGATTCGTTCATCGACGGCACCATCATGACGCTGGCTGACGCGCCGTGGCCGGGTCTGACGCCCGACCTACTCTCGGTGCTCATCGTCGTGGCCACGCAAGCCCGTGGCTCGGTACTCATTCACCAGAAGATGTTCGAGAGCCGCCTCTTCTTCGTCGATAAGCTCATCGACATGGGGGCCCAGATCATCCTGTGCGACCCCCACCGCGCCGTCGTCGTAGGCCACGACCGCAAGGTGAAGCTCAGGGCTCAACGCATGTCGAGCCCCGACATACGTGCCGGCATAGCCCTGCTCATTGCCGCCATGAGTGCCAACGGCACCAGCCGCATTGACAACATTGAGCAGATAGACCGTGGCTACGAGAACATAGAAGCACGACTCAACGCCTTAGGCGCAAGCATCAAGCGAGCCCCATAATTACCCAAAATACCCAGTAGCCCCTGTAGCCCCAGAATTACCCAGAACCCCTATGATCAAGAAAGAAGACTGCTACAAAATAGGCCGCATAGGCAAAGCCCACGGCGTGAAGGGCGAGGTGACGTTCCAGTTCACCGACGATGTCTTCGACCGCGTGGAGGCCGACTACCTCGTGCTCGAGGTGGAAGGCCTGCTGGTACCCTTCTTCATGGAGGAGTACCGCTTCCGCTCCGACACGGTGGCCCTGGTGAAGTTTTGCGACATAGACACGCAGCAGCGCGCCGCCGAGCTGACCAACTGCAACGTGTGGTTTCCCCACGCGTTGGCACCTGCTGACGAGCAACCCTCGCTCCTGAGTTTAGTAGGCTTCGACATCGTCGAAGCAAAAGGAGCCGCCGCCGTGGGCCGCATCGCCGACATCGACGATACGACGATGAACCTGCTCTTCTGTCTGGAGGACGGCCGCCTCATTCCTGCCAACGACGGCCTCATCACCGACATCGACATGACAAACAGAAAGATAACAATGCACATCCCAGAAGGATTATTGGAAATATGAAAAAGAAACAGATATGTATACTCGGCTCGACGGGCTCCATAGGCACGCAGGCCCTGCAGGTCATTGAGGAACACTCGGACCTGTACGAGGTCTATGCGCTGACAGCTAACAACCGCGTAGAGCAACTGGCCGAACAGGCCCGCCGCTTCAAGCCCGCCGCCGTGGTCATTGCCAACGAGCAGCACTACCCGCGACTGAAGCAGCTGCTGAGCGACCAGCCCGACATCAAGGTATATGCCGGCCCACGGGCGCTCGACGAGATAGTAGAGGCCTCGCCCATCGACATGGTGCTCACCGCCATGGTGGGCTTTGCCGGACTGTCGCCCACCATCAGGGCCATACGTGCCCGCAAGGCCATAGCCCTGGCCAACAAGGAGACGCTCGTCGTGGCCGGCGAGCTTATCTGCCAGCTGGCGCAAGACTTCCGCGTGCCCATACTGCCCGTTGACAGCGAACACTCGGCCATCTTTCAGAGTCTCATAGGCGAAGACCACAACCCCATAGAGAAGATTCTGCTCACGGCGTCGGGCGGTCCCTTCCGCAAGTTCTCGATGGAGCAGCTCGAAAGCGTCACCAAGGCCGACGCCCTGCGCCACCCCACGTGGGATATGGGCGCCAAGATTACCATCGACTCGGCCACGATGATGAACAAGGGCTTCGAGGTCATTGAGGCCAAGTGGCTCTTCGGCGTGCAGGCCCGGCAGATTCAGGTCCTCGTCCACCCGCAAAGCATCGTCCACTCGGCCGTGCAGTTCCAGGATGGTGCCGTGAAGGCTCAGTTAGGCGTGCCCGACATGCGACTGCCCATACAGTACGCCTTCTCCTTCCCGCAGCGACTGCCGCTGAGCGGCGAGCGTCTGGACCTGTTCCGGCAGCCCCTGGAGTTCTTCGAACCCGACCTTGGGAAGTTCCGCTGTCTGGCACTGGCCTTCGAGGCCATCAACCAAGGCGGCAACATGCCCTGCATCGTCAACGCCGCCAACGAGGTGGTCAACCGTGCCTTCCTGGAAGACCGCTGCCCGTTCCTCCGAATGGGTGAGGTCATTGAGCAGACCATGCAGCGCGTCGGCTTCGACAAGAACCCCACCTACGACGTTTATGTAGAGACCGACCGCGAGGCCCGGCGCGTGGCGGCAGAGCTAATAGAAGCCGTAGAGAACTGAATTAAAATTGAAAATCCGTAAATCCGTAAATCGTAAATAATAACAAAAGTGGAAGTATTTTTAATCAGAGTATTACAGTTCATGCTGGCCATCAGCATCCTCGTGCTGCTGCACGAAGGTGGCCACTTCTTCTTCTCCAAGCTTTTCGGCGTGCGCGTCGAGAAGTTCTACCTGTTCTTCGACCCCAGCATCTGGAAGTGGGACGGCAGCTTGTTGAAGTTCAAACCCAAGAAGAGCGACACACAGTACGGCGTGGGCTGGCTGCCCTTAGGCGGCTACTGCAAGATAGCAGGCATGATAGACGAGAGTTTCGACAAGGAACAAATGGCACAACCCGTGCAGCCATGGGAGTTCCGGGCCAAGCCGGCCTGGCAGCGCCTGCTCATCATGATTGGCGGCGTGCTGGTCAACTTCCTGCTGGCCTTGTTCATCTACTCGATGGTGCTCTTCTGGTGGGGCGACACCTACATTCCCGCCCGCAACACCACCATGGGTATGAAGTTCAACAAGGAGGCCAAGGCCTTAGGTTTTCAGGACCACGACATTCCCATCATGGCCGACGGCGAACCCATCAAGTCGCTGGAGTGGGGCTCTGCCCTGAGCGACGCGCTGCGCTCCATATCGAACGCCCAGGAGGTGACCGTGCTGCGAGGCGGCAAGGAGGTCGTCATCAAGACCCCCGGCAACCTGGACCTGCTCAACATGATCAGCGAGACACCGGCCTTCGCCATGCCGTTTATGCCGGCACTGGTCGATAGCGTAGCTGCCGGCACAAACCCCGCGAAAGCCGGACTGCGCAAGGGCGACACCGTGGTGAGCGTCAACGGCGTGGCCGTCAGCTCGTGGAACGAAATAACCGACCAGATAGGCATCATGGAGGATGTCTATAACAGCCAAGAGCCAAAAGCCAATGGCGACCAGCTGGAGCTGAAGGCCCCCCTTCCCACAGCCACCCTCGTCGTGCAGCATGCAGGAGCCGAGACGCTCGACACGCTGCGCATACAGCTGACCACCCTGGAGAAAGACCGGCTCGGCCTGGGAGCCTTCTTCCACAACCCCTACGTCGATTACAAGCAGCACCACGAGGAGTACAGCTTCCTGGCGTCGTTCCCCGCAGGCATCGCCCACGGAGCCCACACGCTGAGCTCGTACGTCAGCGACCTGAAGTACGTCTTCACCTCGAAGGGCTTTAAGTCGCTCGGCGGTTTCGGAGCCATAGGCAGTCTCTTTCCCGCCACGTGGGACTGGCACCGCTTCTGGGAGATGACGGCCTTCCTCTCCATCATCCTGGCCTTCATGAACATTCTGCCCATTCCGGCACTCGACGGCGGACACGTGCTCTTCCTCATCTACGAGATGGTGACCCGCCGCAAGCCTTCAGAGGACTTCCTCATCAAGGCCGAGTACGTAGGCTTCGGACTGCTCATTCTGCTCATGGTCGTTGCCAACCTGAACGATATCCTCAGATGGCTGGGCTACATGTAAAAAATAGAGAGAAAGGCTAATAACTCCTCCTGCCAGAAAGAATCAGACACCTGGTCTTGAAGTGGTCGAAGAATATGCAGCAAGTCGTCGAAAAACGTTTGGTGGCTGTAGTTTTTTACCCTACCTTTGCGACGAAGTAATCAACAAGACGCAAAAAATGAAGACATTAAAAACTATCCTGGCAGTTCTAACCATCATGATGGTCCTGCCTGCAACCGCACAAACCACCATTGTCAAGGGGCTGCTACGTGACTCTTTGACTCAGGAGACGGAACCATACGCTACCGTACGCGTATATAAGAAAGGTAACATGACCAAGCCTTTCGCCATGTCAGTGTCTGACCTCGACGGAAACATCCGCCAGGAGGTCAATGGCAAAGGCAGTTTCACCATGACCGTCAGCAGTGTAGGAAAACAAGTACGCACCGTCAGCTTCTCCCTTAACGGACAGCCGACACTCGATCTCGGCACCATTCTGCTGCAGGACGACAACCAAGCCCTGGGTGCCGTCGAGGTTGTGGCACAAAAGCCGTTGGTGAAGATGGAGACTGACAAAATGACGTACAACGTTGCCGAGGATGAGGACTCGAAGACCAACACCGTGCTCGACATGCTACGCAAAGTGCCCATGGTGACGGTTGACGGACAGGACAACATCACCGTGAACGGCCAGTCGAACTTCAAGGTCTATGTTGACGGCAAGCCCAATGCCATGTTCTCGCAGAACGCCAGCATGATATTCAAGAACATGCCCGCCACGGCCGTCAAGAACATTGAGGTCATCACCAACCCTGGTGCTGCCTACGACGCCGAGGGAACAGGCGGCGTGCTGAACATCGTCATGAACAGGACACCACAGGCGCAGGCCAGCCTGAACGGATACAATGCCACTATCCGTGGCAACGTAGGCACGAAGAGCCTGGGTGCCGGCGGTTTCGTCAATGGGCAGCAGGGCAAGTTCTCGTATAGTGCCAACGTCATGTACAACTACGGCAAGCCCGGTGAGTCTGACGTCACCATGGAACAGGAACAGTTAGGGCCGACGCCTTCGTCCATCATCACCAAAAGCAAGACAGACACTAAGACACCCTTCCTAATGGGCTCCCTGAACATGGGCTACGAACTGGACTCTATGAGCTCCATGAACGTCATGCTTTCCCTTACACAGTTTAACCTGAAAAATCCTGCAACGTCTGTAACAACGATGGCCGGAGGTATCCTTAATAGCAGCACTGGTTTCGGCTACACCAACGACCTGACCATGCGCAACAAGCGCACCTCGTTTAACGGAAGCATCGACTACCAGCGGTTCTTCAATGCTGAACGAACCAGCTCCATGGCCATCACGTACCAGCTAAGTGCCTCGCCTTCCCACAACGAGCAGTGGAGCAACTTCAGCCCTAACGGACAGGTTCCCGTACCCTCCACGTTTGACCTGACAAATCGCTATTCCGACAACAACGAGCACACCACGGAGCACGTCTTGCAGACTGACTTCACCACACCGTTTTCTTCTCTGCACAAGCTGAACTTCGGCGCCAAACTGACGGCACGCCTGTCAAACTCTGATGCCAAGTACTATCTGAACGACATCTATACCGAGAGCCTCAGCAGCGACTATCACCACGACAACACCATTGCTGCTGCCTATGCTGAGTACGACGGACACTTCGGCAACGTGGGGCTGAAGACGGGATTACGCTACGAGCACACCTGGCAGAGCGTGGAGTACAAGATAGGCAACGGGCTCGACTTCAAGAAGAACTACGGCAATCTGGTGCCCTCGGCCTCGCTGAGCTACACGCTGACACCGACCAGCAACATCGGACTGACCTACAACATGCGCATCTCAAGACCAGGCATATCGTACCTGAACCCATACGTAGATCGTTCGAACCCCACAGCACTCAGCTATGGTAACACCGACCTCGACGTGGAGAAGTCGCATACTGTCGGGCTGGTCTATAACATGTACAGCCCCAAACTCATGCTGAACGTGAAATTGAGCCATGCCATCTGCGACAACGCTATAGAGCAATACAACTTTTATGAAGACAACCTGCTGCACACCACCTACGGCAACATCGTGAAGCGCAACCTGAGCAGCCTGAATGTCTATGGCTCGTGGATGCCTGCCAAGAACACCCGCATCTTCATGAACGGCGGCGTGAGCTATACAGACCTGCGCAGCAACGAGCTCGACGCCCGTAACAGCGGCTGGATGGTCAACGCCATGGCCGGCATCCAGCAGACGTTACCTGCTGACCTAAAGCTGAGCCTCTTCGCCATCACCTCAACCAAGAACTACACGCTGCAGGGATGGTCGTCGGGCTTCAACCTGCTGACGGGTTCCATCAACCGCTCGTTCTTCAACGACAAGCTGACCGTGGGCGTGCAGGGCATCCTAGGGCTCTCTAAAGGCGGTCGCCTGGAAATCGAATCCTTCAGCTGCGGCCGTGACTTCACTAACCACATGCTCATACGTGTGCCCATCAGCAGCGTGTCACTCAACGTCAGCTTTACTTTCGGCAACACGAAGAAGCAGATGAAGCAGTTCCAGAGCCGCGTGCAGAGCGACTACATGGAACACCAGAGCAACGAGGAGCGCATTACAAATGTGGGAATGGAATGAGAAAAATCAGGTTTTACCGCAGTAATGTTCTGCTATTCACCATACAGGCAGCAGCATGGGCGGCACTTCTGCTGCTGCCCGTGCTGTCGGTTTTCTTTTTCACGCAGAAATGGGACAATGCCGTAGCCACGTTCTGGATTCTGTTCGGCCTGCTGCGTGCCCCGCTCCTCTTGTGGTTTGTCAACTTCTACCTGTTGGAGCCTTTGCTGTGGAGCAAGGGTCGCCGCTGGCAGTTCATCGCCAGCAATGTGGTGCTCATTCTGCTGACCAACTACTGGATATTCCAGCTTGACTTCAGCAAGTTCCCGCTGGACAACGAGATGGCCTACATCGGCTTCTTCATGGGCTTGTTTATCTACCTGCTGTTCTGCGCAGCCACCGTCGCCACCACCGTCGGCCTGCGCAACTACCTGCGGTCGCAACGCCTGAAACAACAGCTGAAGGAAGAACAGCAAAGACACACCGAGGCAGAGCTGGCATGGCTGAAGAATCAAATTAATCCGCATTTCCTCTTCAACACACTGAACAACATCTCCAGCCTCATACAGATAGACCCTGACACGGCCCAGGATACCATTGCCCAGCTGAGCGACCTGCTGCGCTACGCCATGTACGAGACAGACAAGCCCCTCGTACCGCTAAGAGGAGAGATAGACTTCATGCAGAACTACACGGAGCTGATGCGCCTGCGCCATAATGACAAGCTGGAGGTCAGCACCGAGTGGTCTGAGGTCTCCCCTCAGACGACCATCCCCCCACTACTCTTCATCTCGCTCATCGAGAATGCCTTTAAGCATGGCGTGAGCAGTAACAGGACGTCAAGGATTGACATCGCGCTACGGGCCGATGCGGAGCACATCTGCTTTACCTGCGCAAACACCTACTATCCCAAAGACGGCCAAAACCGCAGCGGCTCAGGCATCGGACTGGAAAACACCCAACGACGCTTAGACCTCATGTACCCGGGACATTACACCTGGGAGCAGACGCTCGCCGAGGACAAAATCTTCCGGATAAGAATCACCATCAGCGAACCAAACAAAACGTAAATCGAAAATCCGTGAATCGAAAATCATCATGACCTGCATCATCGTTGACGACGAGCCACTGGCCGTCAAACTGCTGGAATCATTTGTAGAACGAACACCTGCGTTGCAGTTCGTAGGTGCCTACACCGACAGCATAGAGGCCATAGCAGCCCTGAAGGAGAAACCGGCCGACCTGGTGTTCCTCGACATACAGATGCCCGACCTGGACGGCATAGAACTGGCCCACATGCTGCCAAGCCAGACCATGATTATCTTCACGACAGCCTTTAAAGAGTATGCCTTTGACAGCTACGAGGTCAGCGCTATCGACTTTCTGCTGAAGCCCGTGCGCTATCATAAGTTCTTGGCGGCGGTGGAGAAGGCTCAGCAGCGCATACCGAAGAAAGAGGAAAGCCCGAATCCGGCAGTCAGCTCAGGAGGCATCTTTATCCGCGTCGATGGCGAACTGCGCCAAGTGCAACTCGACGACCTGCTCTACGTTGGCGGCATGAAGGACTACGTCATGTTCTACCTGCTCTCACAACCCCGTCCACTCATTACTCACATGACCATGAAGGCCGTCGAGGAGACATTGCCAGCCGACCGCTTCCTGCGGGTCCACCGCTCGTTTATCGTGGCACTCGACAAGATACGCAGCATTGACCGTAATGACTGTATCTACATTGGCAACGAGATTATCCACGTCACGGAAGCATACCAACCAGCCTTTCAGCAGTTCCTCAACGGGAAGGTAGCCAAATAAAAAGAGGTAAGCATGAAGGATAGCAAGAACGTCATGAGGGCCTACGTGCGCTACCTGAAGCTGCAGCGCAACATGTCAGCCAACACGCTGGATGCCTACCAGCGCGACGTGCAGAAGCTGCTGCAATTTCTGCAGCGCGAGCAGATCAGCATCACTGACGTGGAGCTTTCCAACCTGCAGACTTTTGCCTGCGGACTGCACGACATAGGCGTAGGCCCACGCTCACAATGCCGCATCCTGAGCGGCGTACGCTCCTTCTTCCGTTTTCTGCAGATGGACGGCTGGCGCGACGACGACCCTTCGGAACTCTTAGAGTCGCCGGTATTGGGCGAACACCTGCCCGAAGTGCTTTCTACCGAGGAGGTTGACGCCCTGGAGGCCAGCATCGACCTGTCGAAGCCCGAAGGCCAGCGCAACCGGGCCATCATTGAGGTGCTCTTCTCCTGCGGACTGCGCGTCAGCGAACTAGTCAATCTGAAGATTTCGAACCTCTACGTAGAGGAACAGTACGTACGCGTCTTCGGCAAGGGCTCAAAGGAACGGCTGGTCCCCATTTCCGAACGGGCCATCAAGGAGCTGGACTACTGGTTCATGGACCGCAAGCAACTGAACATTAAGCCCGGAGAGGAGGACTACGTCTTTCTGAACCGTCGTGGAGCCCACCTGACGCGAACCATGATACTCATCATGATAAAACGACAAGCCGTGGAAGCCGGCATCCAGAAGACCATATCGCCCCACACGCTGCGCCACTCGTTTGCCACGGCACTGCTGGAAGGAGGCGCCGACCTGCGCGTCATCCAAGCCCTGTTAGGTCACGAAAACATTGGAACGACCGAGATTTACACCCACATAGACGTGACGACGCTACGTGACGAAATATTACACCACCACCCGCGCAACATACGTTAATAATTATAAAAAGTGAAACCTTTTACGTAGTTTTCAAGACATTTCGCGCGTATAATCACAAAAAATATATAATTTTGCAACCTCAACAAAGTATATTAAAGCTTTAATTCATGAAACTAAAAAGAATCTTTTCGGCTGCCGTGCTGATGATAATCGGTACCGTAGCAATGATGGCGCAGATGGAAATGCCTCCTATTCCCGTAGATGAGGCCGTGCGCATCGGAAAACTGGACAACGGACTGACTTATTACATCCGTCACAACAACTGGCCCGAGAACAGGGCTGAGTTCTACATTGCCCAGAAGGTAGGTTCGCTGCAGGAGAACGACGACCAGCGCGGTCTGGCCCACTTCCTGGAGCACATGGCCTTCAACGGCTCTAAGCACTTCAAGGGCAACGAGTTGCTGCGCTGGTGTGAGAGCGTAGGTATCAAGTTCGGAGAAGACCTGAACGCCTATACCTCTATTGACCAGACAGTCTATAACATCTCGAACGTGCCCACCACCCGCGAGAGCATAGTTGACTCCTGCCTGCTCATTCTCTACGACTGGGCCGACGGTCTGCTGCTGGAACAGGAGGAGATTGAGAAGGAGCGTGGCGTCATTCACGAGGAGTGGCGTCTGCGCACCAGTGCCTCACAGCGCATGTTCGAGCGCAACCTGCCGCAGCTCTACCCCAACTGTAAGTACGGCTACCGCATGCCCATCGGTCTGATGGAGATTATCGACAACTTCGAGCGCCCCTTCCTGCAGTCTTACTACGAGAAGTGGTACCGTCCTGACAACCAGGGCCTCGTCATTGTGGGCGACGTGGATGTAGATAAGGTTGAGGCCAAGATCAAGGAGCTCTTCAGCGGCATCGTGCTGCCCGAAAACCGCACCATGGTAGAAGACGTGCCCGTGCCTGACAACAACGAGGCTATCTACGTCATCGACAAGGACAAGGAGATGCGCTATAACTACATCGACGTCATGTTCAAGCACGACGTGTTCCCCAGCGAGATGAAGGGCACGCTGACCTACCTGATTTTCGACTACATGAAGGATGCAGCCGTCAGCATGCTGAACGACCGTCTGAAGGAGTTCGCCGAAAAGCCTGAGTGCCCCTATCTGCAGGCCAACGCCAGCGACGGACAGTACATCTTCGCCAAGACGAAGGACGCTTTCGAGTTAGGCATACTGCCGAAGGACGGCCAGTCAGAGGAGGCTGTGAAGGCGGCCGTCATCGAGGCTCGCCGCGCTGCCGAGTTCGGATTTACCGCTACGGAGTACAACCGCTACAAGGCTAACTACATGAGCCAGCTGGACAAGCAGTACTCCAACAAGGACAAGCGCTACAACGCACAGTTTGTCAACCAGTACGTACAGCACTTCCTGGACAACGAGCCCATTCCCTCTATCGACTACACTTACAGCATGATGAAGCAGATTGTGCCCAACCTCGGCGTTGAGCAGGTGAACATGATTATGCCGGAACTCATCTCCAAGAGCGATACGAACCTCGTCGTCATGAACTTCAACATTGAGAAGGACGGCGCCGTCTATCCCACTGCTGACGGTTACAAGAAAGCCATTGCCGAAGCACGTACTGCACAGATTGAGGCCTACGTCGATAACGTGAAGGACGAACCCCTCATGGCTACACTGCCCCAGCCCGGCAAGATTGTCAAGGAGACCAAGAACGACCTCTTCGGCTATACCGAGCTGACACTCTCTAATGGTGCCACTGTCGTTCTGAAGCAGACCGACCTGAAGAAAGACCAGGTGCTGCTCTCTGGTAGTGGTTTTGGCGGCGGTGCCCTCTATGGCGAGGCCGACTATGCCAACATCAAGATGTTCGACGGTGTCATCGAGGCCAGCGGACTGGGTAACTTCTCACACACCGAGCTGGAGAAGGCCATGGCCGGCAAGGTGGCCAGCCTCTCACTCTCACTGAGCAACTACCGTCAGAACGTCAGCGGTTCTTCTACGCCGAAGGATGTAGAGGCCATGCTGCAGCTGCTCTATCTCACCTTCACCAATATCAACAAGGACCAGCAGTCATTCGACAACCTGATTCAGACCACAGAGGCTGAACTGAAGAACCGCTCGCTGACTCCCGAGGTGGCACTGAGCGACTCGCTGCAGGCTACCCTGACATGCCACAACCCGCGCTTCATGTCGCTGGTGGCTGACGACCTGAAGAACGTCAACTACGACCGCATTCTGCAGATGGCCAAGGAGCGCACTGCCAATGCTGCTGCCTACACGTTCACCATCATTGGTAACTACGACGAGGCAACCATTCGTCCGCTCATTGAGCAGTACATCGCTGCACTGCCCGGCAACCAGCCCGTAGTAAAGGGTTCTAACGTCAACACCGACTTCAAGGGTGTCGTAGTCAACAACTTCCAGAAGAAGGCCGAAACCCCGAAGGCCATTGCCGTCATGATTTGGAACAGCAAGCAGATTCCCTACACCTTAGAGAACAGCATCAAGGCCGACATTACTCACCAGGTACTCACCATGCTTTACCTGAAGAAGATTCGTGAGGAAGCCAGCGCAGCCTATACCGTACAGGCCATGGGTGGTACCGAGCGTAACGACTTCGAGTCGGAGACAACCATCTTTGCCTACTGCCCCATGAAGCCGGAAAAGGGCGACATAGCAGTAAAGATTCTGCGTGAAGAGATGGACAACCTGGCCAACACCTGCGATGCCGACATGCTGACCAAGGTGAAGGAGTACATGCTCAAGAACGTTGACGACGAGGCCAAGACCAATGGTTACTGGATGGGCGTCATCAACGACTACCGCCGTTGGGGTCTTGACATGCACACCGACTACAAGAAGGTGGTTGAGGCCCAGACTCCTGAGAGCATTTCTGCTTTCGCAAAGGAAATCCTGAAGGCCGGCAACCGTGCCGAAGTAGTCATGATGCCTGCAGAGTAAATTACTTAAACGAAATAGAACGGCCTGCTTCTTCTGAGAAACAGGCCGTTTTTTTTTGTTATGTCAGGAAAACTCAGTACCTTTGCACCTTCAAATAAATTGTAAATAGTAAATCCGTAAATAGTAAATAACAAAGATGTCATATTTCTTTTCATCCGAATCAGTATCGGAGGGCCATCCCGATAAAGTGGCCGACCAGATTAGTGACGCCATTCTTGACCAGTTCCTGGCTTACGACGAACATGCCCGTGTAGCCTGCGAATCGTTTGTCACAACAGGCCAGGTGGTCATCATGGGCGAGGTACGCAGCGAGGTGTATATCGACCTGCAGACCATTGCACGTAACACCATCAAAAAAATAGGCTATACGAAGGCAGAGTACCAGTTTGACGGTAACTCCTGCGGTATTCTGACGGCCATTCACGAACAGAGCGAAGACATCAAACGGGGTGTCGATCGTGAAGAGGACGAGAACCAGGGTGCCGGCGACCAAGGCATGATGTTCGGTTACGCTACCAACGAGACCGAGAGCCTGATGCCCGTCAGTCTTGACCTGGCTCACCTCATTATGCGCACGCTGGCAGACATACGAAAGGAAGGTAAGCTGATGACATACCTGCGCCCTGATGCCAAGAGCCAGGTGACCGTCCAGTACAGTGACGACGGCATACCCGAACGCATTGACACCATCGTCGTTTCGACCCAGCACGACGAGTTCGACACCGACGACGAACGCATGCTGCAACAGATTAAGGACGACGTCATAGGCATTCTCATTCCGCGTGTCAAGGAGCAGATACACTCAGAGAAGGTGCTTCGCCTGTTCGGCGACGACATTAAGTACTACGTAAACCCCACGGGCAAGTTTGTCATTGGCGGACCTCATGGCGACACCGGACTGACCGGCCGGAAAATCATTGTCGATACCTACGGCGGAAAAGGAGCACACGGCGGCGGTGCCTTCTCAGGCAAGGACTCGTCGAAGGTTGACCGTTCGGCTGCCTACGCCGCCCGCTACATAGCCAAAAACATGGTGGCAGCCGGAGTCAGCGATGAGCTGCTGGTGCAGATAAGCTATGCCATTGGCGTGGCTGAACCCATGAACATCTACGTCAATACCTACGGCCGCAAGCACGTCAACATGACCGACGGCGAGATAGCCGAGCGCATCAGCCAACTGTTCGACCTCAGGCCGAAAGCCATTGAGCGCACGCTCAAGCTGCGACAGCCCATGTACTTAGAGACAGCAGCCTACGGCCACATGGGGCGCAAGAACGAGACGGTGCAAAAGACCTTTACCAGCCGCTACCACGAGACCAAGACCATCGACGTGGAACTCTTCACATGGGAAAAACTAGACCGTGTCGCCAACATCAAGGCGGCCTTCGGGTTAAATCCATAAATCGTAAATCGAAAATCCGTAAATCGAAAATCGAAAATCCGTAAATCGAAAATCGAAAATCCGTAAATCGTAAATAAAACAAGTTGTTTCCGCAGGATTCCATCACACACACCGGAGCGCCAACCGGAGTGGTTGGCAGCAACAGGGCGACCGACTCCACTCAGGTACGGTCTGCCAAGCCCCGCACCCCCTACCAGGTGTTGCGCTCGCTGCCGCGTGATGCTACGCCGGCCCAGCAGGACTCGGCCATACAGGCCACCTTCCAGCCGGCAAAAATTCACTACAGCAACCAACCGGACACGCTCCACCTGCCCGGACTCGACAAGGGCGTGAAGCTGACCGAGGTGAACATCCCCATCTACTACGAGAAGACCTTTTTCGAAAAAAGCATTAAGGAGGCAGCCAAGACAACAACCATGTACGGCGTGCCGGGCGACCCCGTGCCTTACACGCTGCACAGCGACAACATCATTACGTCCGTGCTGCTGGGGTCACTCATCCTGTCGCTCGTGCTCATTGCCAACCTTCGCACCTTTGCCCTGCACCAGCTCAAGACGTTCTTCTACGTGCCGCGCATAGACGACACCTTCATGCCGGAAACCAGCAGCGAGCTGCGCTGCCAGGTAGTGCTGCTGTTACAGACCTGCCTGCTATTCTCCATTCTGCTGTTCTTCTTCACCCGCCAGTTCATAGGCGAGACGTTTGTCCTGCAGTCTGACTACATACTGGCCGGTATCTATTTTGCCATGCTGGTAGGCTACTTTTTGCTGCGGGCCCTGCTCTACACGTTCGTCAACCTGATATTCTTTGACTACCGGCGTAACACGTACTGGCTGAAGACACTCCTGTTCATTTCCTCCATTGAGGGGCTCGTCATTTTCCCTCTCATCATGCTGATGGTCTATTTCGATTTATCTACACAAAGTGTCATTTTGTATTTCGCAATTTCCCTCATTTTAGTGAAATTCTTGACAATTTACAAGTGTTTTGTCATCTTTTTTCGCCGAATGAGTGGTTTTTTACAAATAATTTTGTACTTTTGTGCCCTCGAAATCGTACCCTTGGCAGCATTTATGAGCGCAGTGGTACTGACGGGTTATTATTTAAAGATAAGTTATTAGGACAATGATTAAGAAAATTCTGGTATCGCAGCCGAAGCCATCAAGTGAGAAGTCGCCCTATTACGACATTGCTACGCGTTTTGGTGTAGAGATGGTGTTCCGCCCATTCATCAAAGTCGAGGGACTGTCGGCAAAAGAGTTTCGTCAGCAGAAGGTCAGCATCCTTGAGCATACGGCCATCGTTTTTACTTCGCGCCACGCCATCGACCACTTCTTTACGCTGGCCAAGGAACTCCGCATCACGATTCCTGAAGACATGAAGTATTTCTGCGTTACCGAGACCATCGCCCTATACATCCAGAAATACGTACAATACCGTAAGCGCAAGGTCTTCTTTGGCGATACCGGAAAGATTGACGACCTGATTCCCTCCATGGTCAAGCATAAGCAGGAGAAGTATCTCGTGCCTATGAGTGATGTTCATAACAACACCATCACCGAGCTGCTTGACAGCAAGAAGCTGCAGCACAAGGAGTGCGTGATGTACCGCACCGTGAGCAACGACTTCACCCCCGAAGAGGTGAAGAACTTTGACTACGACATGCTTGTCTTCTTCAGCCCTTCCGGCGTAGAGTCACTCATGAAGAACTTCCCTGACTTCGATCAGGAGAAAGTTGCCATTGCCACTTTCGGACCGGCTACGGCCAAGGCCGTCAAGGATGCCGGCCTACGACTCGACCTGGAAGCTCCTACCGAGAAATACCCCTCCATGACGGGTGCCCTTCAGCACTATCTGCTTCTGCAGGAAGAAGACTAAGCCCCCATGACAGCCACCTACACGTTGGGCAGTCAGGAGCGCATAAAAAGCCAAAAAGCCATTGACGCGCTCTTTGCCGGAGGCAAAAGCCAGTCGCTCTCTGCCTTCCCCCTACGTCTGGTCTATCTGGAAACGTCCTGCCTACCATCCGAGCCACAGGCACAGGTCATGGTGAGCGTTTCCAAACGCTACTTTAAGCGGGCCGTCAAGCGTAACCGCATCAAGCGCCAGATACGTGAGGCCTACCGCCTGAACAAGGCCGTCTTGACCGAGCCGCTGGCCCACCAGCCGGAAAGAGCCGTGCTGTTGGCATTCCTCTGGCAAACCGACAGGCTCATGCCTACCGCCGAGGTTGAAACCCACATGAAGACATTGCTACACCGCTTAGCAGAGAGACTATGAAAAAACTGCTTCATCAACTCTCTGGAGCCTTATCGTGGCTGCTCTGCCTGCCCATTGTCTTCTACCAGACGTGCATTTCGCCCTTCACCCCGCCTGCCTGCCGCTTTACGCCCACCTGTAGCGAGTATGCCAAACAGGCGCTCAAGAAGCACGGTCCCGTCAAAGGCCTCGCCCTGACCGTCTGGCGCATCCTAAGATGCAACCCCTGGGGCGGCTCCGGCTACGACCCAGTACCATAGTGGCCCCCAGTGGCCCCAGTACCCCCAGTGGCCCCAGTACCCCCAGTAGCCCCAGTAGCCCCAGTAGCCCTATAAGACCCATAAGACCCAAAATAAAAGAAGAAATATGAGAAAGAATTTTGTTGAAGAACTCCGCTGGCGCGGAATGCTGGCACAAATGATGCCAGGTACTGAAGAACTCCTGCAGAAGGAGATGGTTACTGCTTACCTCGGTACAGACCCCACGGCCGACTCCTTGCACATAGGACACCTTTGCGGCATCATGATGCTGCGCCACCTGCAGCGTTGCGGCCACAAACCCATCATCCTCGTCGGAGGTGCCACGGGCATGATAGGCGACCCCTCGGGCAAGAGCCAGGAGCGCAACCTACTGAACGACGAGACGCTTCGTCACAACCAGGAGTGCATCAAGGCCCAGGTAGCCAAGTTCCTCGACTTCGAGTCGAAGGACGAGAATGCTGCCGTCATGGTCAACAACTACGACTGGATGAAGAACTTTACCTTCCTCGACTTTGCCCGCGAAGTGGGCAAGCACATCACCGTCAACTACATGATGGCCAAGGAGTCGGTGCAGCAGCGACTGAATGGCACGGCCCGCGACGGTCTGAGCTTCACCGAGTTTACCTACCAGCTGCTTCAGGGTTACGACTTCCTCTATCTGTACCAGCACTACGGTGTCAAGCTCCAGTTGGGCGGCAACGACCAGTGGGGCAACATGACCACCGGCACCGAGCTCATTCGCCGCACCCTGGGCAACGAGGTGGAGACCTTTGCACTGACCTGCCCCCTCATCACCAAGAGCGACGGCAAGAAGTTCGGCAAGACCGAGAGTGGCAACATCTGGCTCGACCCCAAGCGCACCACGCCCTACAAGTTCTACCAGTTCTGGCTCAACGTCAGCGATGAGGATGCTGAGCGCTACATCAAGATATTCACCTCGCTCGACAAGGAAACCATCGACGCGCTGGCAGAGGAACACAAGCAAGACCCCGGCCGTCGCATCCTGCAGCGCCGACTGGCTGAGGAGGTCACCGTCATGGTTCACTCGCAGGAAGCACTCGACACCGCCATCGAGGCCTCGAACATCCTCTTTGGCAAATCGACCAAGGAAGCCCTGCAGAAGCTCGACGAGCAGACGTTCCTCGACGTCTTCGACGGCGTGCCCCAGTTTGAGATTGAGAAAGACCAGCTGGGTCAGCCGGCCATCGACCTGCTTACAGCTGCTGCGCCCGTCTTCCCCTCAAAAGGCGAGATGCGCAAAATGGTTCAGGGCGGCGGCGTCAGCCTCAACAAGGAGAAGCTGACCGACCAGAACCGTGCCATAACGGCCGAGGACCTCATCGACGGCAAGTACCTCCTGGCCCAGAAGGGTAAGAAGAATTACTACCTGCTTATCGTAAAATAACAAATAAAGGTACGAAAAATTTGGCGGTACGCTAAATTTTCCGTACCTTTGCACCCGCATTGTCCAATGGTGTAATGGTAGCACAACAGGTTTTGGTTCTGTTTGTGGTGGTTCGAATCCGCCTTGGACAACACACAACAATACTTAGAAACTATGAAGACAAACTACGAAATCCGTTATGCTGCGCATCCGGAGGATGCTAAAAGCTATGACACCCAGCGTATCCGCCGCGACTTTCTTATTGAGAAAGTCTTTTCTGCTGACGAAGTAAACATGGTTTATTCAATGTACGACCGCATGGTTGTCGGTGGTGCGATGCCCGTGGCCGAATGCCTCAAGCTCGAAGCCATTGACCCGCTGAAGGCTCCCTTCTTCACCACGCGCCGCGAGGTCGGCATTTTTAACGTAGGAGGTGCCGGCTGCGTCAAGGTGGGCGACGAGACCTTTGAACTCGACTTCAAGGAGGCTCTCTACATTGGCCGTGGCGACCGTGACGTCGTGTTCTGCTCGAAGGACGCGAAACAGCCCGCCAAGTTCTACTTCAACTCTACCACAGCCCACAAGGAGTACCCCTCGAAGAAGATTACCAAGGCCGATGCCGTAGTGGCTCACATGGGTAGCCTCGAAATGTCCAACGAGCGCAACATCAACAAGATGATTGTCAACCAGGTGCTGCCTACCTGTCAGTTGCAGATGGGCATGACCGAGCTGTCCACGGGCAGCGTATGGAACACCATGCCGGCCCACGTGCACTCACGCCGCATGGAGGCTTACTTCTACTTCGAGGTGCCTGAGGACCAGGCCGTCTGCCACTTCATGGGCGAGGTCACGGAGACACGCCACATCTGGATGCGCGGCGACCAGGCCGTACTCTCGCCCGAATGGAGCATCCACTCTGCTGCCGCCACCCATAACTACACCTTCATCTGGGGCATGGGCGGAGAGAATTTAGACTACGGCGACCAGGACTTCTCGCTTATTACAGACTTAAAATAACCAAGCTACTATGACTAATCCGTTTTCATTAGAAGGCAAAAACGCCTGGATAACCGGCGCCTCGTACGGCATCGGTTTCAACATTGCCAAAGCCTTTGTCGCTGCCGGCATTAAGAACATCATCTTCAACGACATTAACGAGGCAGCCCTTGAGCGCGGCCTGAACAACTACCGCGAGGCTGGCATTGAGAACGTCAAGGGCTACGTCTGCGACGTGACCAAGGAGGACGACGTGAAAGCTCTCGTCGAGAAGATTCACGCCGAGGTGGGCCAGATTGACATCCTGGTCAACAACGCCGGCATCATTAAGCGCATCCCCATGCACGAAATGAAACGTCAGGAGTTCCAGCAGGTCATTGACATCGACCTCGTAGGCCCGTTCATCGTCAGCTCTGCCGTTCTGCCCGAAATGATGGAGCGCCGCGAAGGCAAGATTATCAACATCTGCTCCATGATGTCCGAACTGGGCCGCGAGACGGTCAGTGCCTACGCTGCTGCCAAGGGTGGCCTGAAGATGCTCACCCGCAACATCTGCTCTGAATACGGCGAATACAACATCCAGTGCAACGGCATCGGCCCGGGCTACATTGCCACACCTCAGACGGCCCCCCTGCGCGAGCGTCAGCCCGACGGAAGCCGTCACCCCTTCGACTCGTTCATCTGTGCCAAGACGCCTGCCGGACGCTGGCTGGAGCCCGAGGAACTGGGCGGCCCCGCCGTCTTCCTGGCCTCTCACGCCTCTGACGCCGTCAACGGCCACATCCTTTATGTCGATGGCGGCATCCTGGCTTACATTGGCAAGCAGCCCTAAACTTACGACATGAAGATTTGCATTTTCTGCTCGGCTAACCAGAACATCGACCCCGACTTCTTCCTTCTGACGGAGGAGTTGGGTCGTTGGGCGGCCTCTCAGGGTCACACCATCGTGTTTGGCGGAGTAAGAAGCGGTCTCATGGAGTGCGTGGCCAAAGCCGCCAAGGAAGCCGGCGGACAGACCATCGGCGTAGTGCCTCAGATTATTCTGGAGCAGGGTCGCCAGAGCGACTACGTGGATGTAGAGATTCCGTGTAGCGACCTGAGCGACCGCAAATCGCTCATGCTGGCTCAGAGCGACGTGTTCGTGGCTCTGCCTGGCGGCATAGGCACGCTCGACGAAATCTTTGACATCGTTGCTTCCCGCACCATCGGATTACACCAGAAGCCCCTCATTGTCTATAACATGAAGGGCTTCTGGAATTGTTTTGTCACGCTGCTTGACTCGTTGCAGCAGCAGGATGTAGTACGTGGCCGTTGGCAGGACTACATCCAGATTGTCACTTCGCTTGAGGAGCTAAAAGCCGCTCTGCCATAGCCCGGCCCAAGGCTTCACACTGGGCCGTCGTCTCCGGTGTCAGGCTCTGCTTAATCTCTACGGGCTCGCCCACGGGTTCGTAGTGCAGGCGTTCCTCGTTCCAGCGCTGTATCTCGCCGACGGCCTTCGAGGCCCAGCCGTAAGAGCCGAACCATCCTAACAGGTGGTTCTTGATGTCCTTGCCGGCCAGCTCTGAGAGCAGCACGTCCATTTCGTGGTAGAGCGCGGTGTTGTACGTTGGCGCACCCACAATGAGGCCCCTGTAGCGGAAGATGTCACGGATGATGTAGGAGTGGTGGGTCTTCGAGACGTTATATACCACGATGTTCTTCAGTCCGGCCTCCGAGGCAGCACGCGCAATGACCTCGGCAGCTCGCTCCGTATTACCGTACATGGTGCCATAGCAGATGACGAGGCCAGGCTCTGTCTCGTACCGCGACAGCTGGTCGTAGATGCCCACCACCCGGTCTATGTACTCGTGCCACACGGGGCCGTGGGTGGCGCAGATGTAGTCGAGCTTCACGCCGCTGAGCTTCTTCAGTGCGTTCTGCACGGGCGTGCCGTACTTGCCCACGATGTTCGAGTAGTAGCGCGTCATTTCCAGCCAGAAGGTGTCGCAGTTTATCTGGCTATCCACCACTCCGCCGTTCAGCGCACCGAAGCAGCCGAAGGCGTCGCCACTGAAGAGCACCTCTCCGCAGAGTGTCACCATCGTCTCCGGCCAGTGAACCATCGGCACCAGCACAAAGCTCAGCTTGTGGCTCCCCAGGCTGAGGGTGTCGCCGTTCTTCACCTCCAGCGTTCCTTCGGCTATGCCGTAGAAGCCTTCCATCATCTGGAAGGTCTTTTTGTTGCCGATAATCTGAATGTTGGGGTAGAACTTCTTGATGAGTGCTATGCTGCCGCTGTGGTCGGGCTCCATGTGGTTAATGACCAAGTAGTCAATGGGCCGCTCGCCTATTACCTCGCGTATGTGCTCCAGAAACTGGGTGAAGAAGTCAACCTCCACCGTATCGACCAGACACACTTTCTCGTCATCTATGAGGTACGAGTTATAACTCACGCCGTTAGGCAGGGGCCAGAGGCCCTCAAATAGATTCTTGTTTCGGTCGTTTACACCGACGTAGTAGATTTTGTTTGTAATTTCCTGTATCATATTCTTTGTTTAATGTAGGTCTTTTAATTCCTCCTTCATCAGCAGTCCGAACTCCTTCGAGACGTGGTTGTTGATGCTCTTGCAGCACTCGGCCGAGAAACGCTGGGCCGAGCTGATGAGCGCGTCCCACTGTTCCTCGCTGAGCCCGTTCTCTACGGTGGAGCGCGTCACGCCGTGCTTGATCATGCCGTAGATGAAACCCGCGTTGAAGTTGTCGCCAGCGCCGATGGTGCTAGCCACCTCGGCGAGCGGCTTAACCTCGTACTTCTTCTTCAGCCCGCCCTCGGCGCGCAGCTCCAAGGGCTCGGCTCCACGGGTGCAGATGAATTTCTTGCAGTAGAAGGATATCTGCGTACGATAGACGCTGTCGGCATCCTTCATGCGGAACATGGCTTCAAAGTCTTCGTGGCTTCCGCGCACGATGTCGGCCAGCTCCAGGTTCTCCAGGAAGTTTGCCGTCAACTTCATCACCTCGTGGCGGTGGGCTGCCCTGAAGTTCACGTCGTAGTACAGTATGGCCCCGCGCTGGTGGGCGTACTGCAGAAAGGCCAGCACCTGCGGTCTGATGACGGGGTTCAAGGCGTAGTAGCTGCCGAAGAGTACCACGTCGTCGGCGTTGACCTCCGGGTAGCTGAAGTCCAGCCGGTCGTTCGGGTGGTCCTTGTAGAAGATGTACTCCGCGTCGCTCTGCGCGTTGAGAAACGCCAGCGACAAGGGCGACTTCGACTCAGGATAGACGCTGACGTACGAGGCATCGACGCCGTTCTCCTCCAGAAAGTTCATGATGCGCCGCCCTACGCGGTCGTTACCCGTCTCACTGATAAAGGTACACTTCACGCCTGAGCGGCCCAGCGAAATCATGGCGTTAAACGTTGAGCCGCCGGGCACGGCGCTCACTGGCTGTTCGTCCTGAAAGATGATGTCGAGCACAGTCTCGCCTATTCCTATAACTTTTCGCATAGTATCTCCTTTTTTGTGCAAAGGTACGAAAAAACGAGTGAAACACAAAAAGAATGTCGCATTTATCGTGCTGTGCGGTTGAAAAAGCCGCCGCTCTTAGGGAACAAGTGCCGTACTTAAAGGGACAAGGTGGCGCACCTTTAGGGACGAAGCGGCGTTCTGACCGGGATAGGAGCGGCCGTTCTCAATAATGAGACCGCCCGCTCTCAATAACGAGAACGGGCGGTCTTAATAACGAGAACGGGCGCTCAAATCCCTTCTATATGTCTAAAGTTACTGACCCACCTTGTTCAGCCGCATTTGCCGCTCAGCGTAGCGTTCAGCCGCATTTGCAATGCGGCTGCATGTGGCAGGTGCATTTATAATGCGCAACTCGGGCTGACGAAAAGGGGCGTGCATTACAAATGCACTTGCCAACAGCATCGGCATTACAAATGCCGATGAACGGGGGGCAGGGGTGGGGTCAGTATGATAATTACTCATGTTGCTTTCGACCATTCGAAATGGTTGCTGCAAAGTTAAGCATTTTTCCTGGAATGGCAAAGAAAAAAAGGCAAGAATATGCTGGTTTTCTTTGTTTATCTTGAAAAAAAGATTTACCTTTGCCAGCCGAAATGAAGTACAACACGACGACACTGCCCAACGGGCTGAGAATCATCCACCTGCCGGCACCCGGCCAACAAGTGCTCTACTGCGGCTACGCCATTGCTGCCGGCACGCGCCACGAGCTGCCCGGAGAGGAGGGGCTGGCCCACCTGACGGAGCACACCACCTTCAAGGGTACGGAACGCCGCACGGCGCTGCAGATACTGAACGAACTGGAACGCGTGGGTGGCGACCTAAACGCTTTTACCACCAAGGAGCACACAGTCTATTATGCCGTCGTGCTGCACGAGCACGCCCTCAGGGCCATCAGGCTGCTGGGCGACATCATCTTCAGCAGCACGTACCCCCAAGCAGAGGTGCAGAAGGAGATAGAGGTCGTGTGCGACGAGATAGAGAGCTACAACGATTCGCCCTCGGAGCTCATCTTCGACGAGTTTGAGAACCTGCTCTTCCCCGCCCACCCGCTGGGCCACAACATTCTGGGCGACAGCGAGCAGCTGCACCGCTACACGTCGGCCGACATCCTGCGCTTTGCCCGCCGCCACTACCGCCCGGACAACATGGTGTTCTTTGCCTACGGCGACGTGCCCTTTGAACGCCTGTTGAAGGCCGTAGAAAACAAAGAGCGCCCGGCGAAAGACGAAGAGTGTCCGGCGGTTTCCCCGCCGAGAAGCACCGCCACCAAGACAGCGCTCAGCGGTTTCCCCGCTGAGAAAAACCAGCACCACCAGGCTCACGTCATGCTGGGCACCCGCACCTTTGCGGCCGACGACGAAAGGCGCATGACGCTCTTTCTGCTGAACAACATACTTGGCGGCCCAGGCATGAACGCACGCCTGAACCTGGCCCTGCGCGAAAGGCGCGGACTGGTCTATACCGTAGAAAGCAACATGACCACCTACAGCGATACGGGCACGTGGGCCATCTACTTCGGCTGCGACCACGAGGACGTCAAGCACTGTCTCAAGCTGGTCAACAACCAGCTGCAACGCGTGGCTCGGAAGCCGCTGAGCCAGCGCCAACTGGCGGCAGCCAAAACGCAGCTGAAAGGCCAGCTGGCCATAGCCTCCGACAACCGCGAGCAGTTTGCGCTCGACTTTGCCCGCACCTACCTGCACGAACGGCGCGAGTACCACCTGAGCGAACTCTTCAGCAGGATTGACGCCGTGACGGCCGAGGGCATGCAGCAGTTAGCCAGCGAACTCTTTGCCCCCGAGAGGCTTCAGTTGCTCGTGATGTAGCTCGTTTATTCTCTGACTGCATCTAAGCTACTTCCGCTCGAAAATGAAAAGAAAAACAAGTCTTCCTTTTGCATTTTGCTCGCTTATTCGTACCTCTGACTTCGTCGAAGGTACTTTCGCTCGAAAATGAAAAGAAAAACAAGTTTTCCTTTTGCATTTTGCTCGCTTATTCGTACCTTTGCACCCCGAATATATATAATAAGGTATAAAAAGATGGGAAAAATTATTCTGACCGGTGACCGCCCAACCGGCAAACTGCACTTAGGACACTACGTAGGTTCGCTGCGCCGACGCGTAGAGTTGCAGAACGCGGGCGACTACGACAAGATGTTTGTCTTCATGGCCGACGTACAGGCCCTGACCGACAACGCCGACAATCCCGAGAAACTCAGACAGAGCATCGTTAATGTGGCACTGGACTGGCTCTCCGCCGGACTTGACCCCAACAAGGCGACGCTGTTCATCCAAAGCTATATTCCGGAACTGACCGAACTGACCACCTACCTGATGAACCTGGTCAGCGTGAGCCGCGTGCAGCGCAACCCGACAGTGAAAACCGAAATCAAGATGCGCGGCTTCGAGGGCGAGAGCGTGCCACTGGGCTTCTTCTGCTACCCCGTGAGCCAGGCGGCCGACATTACGCTCTTCAAGGCTACCACGGTACCCGTGGGCGAGGACCAGGAGCCCATGCTCGAAGTGACGCGCGAACTGGTGCGCCGCTTCAACCAGACCTACGGCGAGGTGCTGGTGGAGCCTAACATCATGCTGCCCGAGAACCTGACAGCCCGCCGACTGCCGGGCACCGACGGCAAGGAGAAGATGTCGAAGTCGCTGGGCAACTGCATCTACCTCTCTGACGACAAGGACACCGTCTGGCAGAAGGTGCGCTCCATGTACACCGACCCGGAACACGTCAACCTGAACGACCCGGGCCACGTGGAGGGCAACGCCGTGTTTACCTACTTAGACGCCTTCTCGACCGACGAGGACTTCCGCAACTTCTGGCCGGAATACCAGAACCTGGACGAACTGAAGGACCACTACCGCCGGGGCGGACTGGGCGACATGAAGTGTAAGAAGTTCCTCAACGAGGTGCTCAACCAGTTCCTGGAGCCCATGCGCCAGCGTCGCCACGAACTGGAACAGGACATTCCCGAGATATACAACATTCTGAAGCGCGGCACCGAGAAAGCCCGCGAGACGGCAGCCCAGACCATGGACGAAGTGCGCCGAGCCATGAAGATAAACTACTTCGACGACCGCGCACTCATAGAGTCGCAGACGGAAATGTTCAGAAACAAGTAAATCGATAATCCGCAAATCGAAAATAAAACCTTTATGTACAACGTTTTAACAGCTGCCGAGGCTGCAGCACTGATTAAGAACGGCGACCAGATCGCCATGAGTGGCTTCACTCCTGCCGGCGTGGCAAAGGCCACGACCAAGGAGTTAGCAAAAATTGCCGTGGCTGAGCACGAGGCCGGCCGCGAGTTCAAGGTGGCCATCTTTACCGGCGCCTCAACAGGCCAGAGCACCGACGGCGACCTGGCCAACGCACAGGCCATTAAGTACCGTGCCCCCTACACCACCAACCCCGACTTCCGCAAGCATGTGAATGCCGGAGAAATTCCCTACAACGACCTGCACCTGAGCCACATGGCACAGGAGCTGCGCTACGGCTTCTATGGCGACATAGACTGGGCCATCCTCGAAGTATGCGACATTGAGGAGGTTGGCAACGACTACCACGTCTATCTGACAGCCGCAGGAGGCATCAGCCCCACGGCAGCCCGTCTGGCCAAGAAAGTGATTCTGGAGCTCAACTCCTTCCACAGCCCCGACGCCAAGTACATTCACGACGTCTATGAGCCGCTGGACCCGCCCTACCGCAAGCCCATACCCATCTTCAAGGTCAGCGACCGCATCGGTCTGCCCTACGTCTCCATACCGAAGGACAAGGTGGTTGGTGTCGTAGAGTGTAACATCCCCGACGAGGCCCGTGCCTTCAAGGACTCAGACCCCGTAACCGACAAGATTGGCTACCTGACGGCCGAGTTCCTCGTCGATGAGCTGCACAAGGGCCGCATTCCCAAGGAGTTCCTGCCCCTGCAGAGCGGTGTAGGCTCGACGGCCAACGCCATACTGGGTGCGCTGGGCGAGGACAAGCACGTGCCCGACTTCAACATCTATACCGAGGTTATTCAGAACTCCGTCATCGACATGATGCTGCACGGCCGCGTGAAGGACGCTTCGGCCTGCTCGCTCACCGTCTCTAACGAATGTCTGAAGCAGGTGTACGACAACATGGACCATTTCCGCAACCACCTGACGCTGCGCCAGAGCGAAATATCGAACCACCCCGCCATCATTCGCCGACTGGGTGTCATCGCCATCAATACGGCCATCGAGGTCGATATCTACGGCAATGCCAACTCTACCCACATCAGCGGTACGAAGATGATGAACGGCATCGGCGGTTCGGGCGACTTTATTCGCAACGCCTACCTGAGCATCTTTACATGCCCGTCGGTAGCCAAGGGCGGACTCATCTCGAGCGTCGTACCCTTCGTGACCCACCAGGACTCCTCAGAGCACGACGTGAACATCATCGTCACCGAGCAGGGCGTGGCCGACCTGCGTGGCAAGAGCCCCATGCAGCGTGCCGAGACCATCATCGAGAACTGTGCGCACCCCGACTACAAACAGCTGCTGTGGGACTACCTGAAGTTAGGCACCGGCGGACATACGCGTCACTGCCTCACCGCTGCCTTCGCCATGCACGACACGCTGGCCCGCAAGGGTGACATGCGTCTCACCGACTACGCTGAATACATCAAGAAGTAAGGAGCGCCGAGAGCTCTTTCATACCCTCTGACCCGCCCTTCTGTATGTGCGTCAGGTTCTGAATGCCTACGCCTACGGAAGGGCTGGGGTCTATCAGGTAGATAGGCGTTCCGGGCGTCACGTAGTGTACCAGTCCGGCAGCAGGATAAACGTTCAGGCTGGTACCTATTATTATCAGAATGTCAGCCTGCTGCACTTCATCGACAGCTTTTGTAATGTTGGGCACGGCCTCGCCGAAGAAGACGATGAAGGGCCTCAGGAGCGAACCGTCACCAGCCTTTGTGCCGGGCTCCACCTCGCAGTTGTCGGCCGTCAGCAGCTGCTGGTAGCGCTCGTCGTCGGGGTTATTGCTCGAGCAGACCTTCATGAGCTCTCCGTGCAGGTGGATGACCTTCGTAGAGCCAGCTGCCTCGTGCAGGTTATCGACGTTCTGCGTCACCACCGTCACGTCGTAGTGCTTTTCCAGCTCAGCCACCAGGCGGTGTCCCTCGTTGGGCTTGGTGTCAAGGCACTTGCGACGCAGCATGTTGTAGAAATTCGTTACTAAAGTGGGGTCAGCCAGCCAACCTTCGTGGGTGGCCACCTGCTGTACGGGATATTCTTCCCAAAGGCCGTCAGCGTCGCGGAACGTCTTGAGTCCGCTCTCCACCGACATGCCGGCTCCGGTTAAAACTACTATCTTTTTCATGTCGCTTAGGGTTTTAGTACTGCAAAGTTACGAAATAAATGAGAGAAAAAGTAATAAAACATGTTTTTTTCTTTTTCCGAATGAAAAGTAAGTTCGACGAAGTCAAAGTTACGAAATTATTTTAATGTTTCATTGTCAATGATGAATTTTTTTGTACCTTTGCAAAAACAAAAAAGACCTATGATGAAAAAACTCTTCGTTGTACTCTTGTCCTTGCTCTGCCTCCCCATGGCAGCAGAAGACGGCCACCGCCTGTGGCTGCGCTACGACACACTGAACCGTGCCCAAGTCAACATCGTGGTGCCGCCCTACGTACGCGGCGCCCACGAGAACGTCACCACGCCCACCCTGCTGATAGCCCAGAGGGAGCTTCAGCTCTTTGCCGGTGCCGACAGCATCACGCTGCGCATTGACCGATCGCTGCCCGACGACGAGGGATTCACGCTCACTGCCGGCAGCGGCAGAAGCTTTACCATACGTGCCCACCGCGACATCGGGCTGCTCTACGGTGCCTACCGGCTGTTAGAGCTGCTTCACGAGACGCCCGACTACAACAGGAGCCATGAGCCTTTGACGCTGAGCCACGACGCCCCCTTCTTCAAGTTGCGCCTGCTGAACCACTGGGACAACCTCGACGGCACGATAGAGCGCGGCTATGCCGGCGAGAGCATCTTCTGGGATAATGATAAACCTCAAATCTCAAACCTCAAATCTCAAATCATTCAGGAGTACGCCCGTGCCAACGCCTCCATAGGCATCAACGGCTCGGTGCTCAACAACGTCAATGCCTCGCCAAAGATGCTCACCGCGCCCTACCTCAACGCGGTCAAGAACATTGCCGACATCCTGCGGCCTTACGGCATACGCGTCTATCTCAGCATCAACTTCGCATCGCCCATGGCCTTAGGCTTCACCCAGACGGCCGACCCCTTAGCGGCTGAGGTGGCAGCCTGGTGGCAGCAGAAGGCTGACGAAATATACAAGCTCATACCCGACTTCGGCGGCTTCCTCGTCAAGGCCAACAGCGAGGGACAGCCCGGACCGGGTGACTACCACCGCTCGCATGCCGACGGTGCCAACATGCTGGCCCGCGCGCTGAAACGCCACGGGGGCATCGTCATGTGGCGCTGCTTCGTCTATGGAGCCAACCATAAGGGCGAAGACCGCGTCATGCAGGCCGTCTCGGAGTTTAAGCCCCTTGACGGCATGTTCATGGACAACGTCATTCTGCAGACCAAGAACGGGCCGCTCGACTTCCAGCCCCGTGAGCCTTACAGCCCCGTCTTCGACCAAATAAAGCGCACGCCCAACATGGCTGAGCTGCAGATTACCCAGGAGTACCTCGGCCAGTCGAAGCACCTGGTGTTCCTGGCCCCCATGTGGCAGGAGTTCTTCAGCTTCGTCAAGCCCGCGCAGCTCCGTGGCATTGCCGGCGTGGCCAACATCGGACTGGACCGCAACTGGTGCGGCCACCACTTCTCGCAGGCCAACTGGTACGCCTTTGGCCGACTGGCCTGGAACCCACGGCTTACCTCTGAGGAAATAGCCGAAGACTGGCTCCGGCTGACCTTCGGGCCGCAGACGCTGCAGCCGTGGACCCGCCTGATGTGCGAGAGCCGCGAGGCCTGCGTCAACTACATGATGCCACTGGGCCTGCACCACATCTTTAAGTTCGACCACCACATGGGGCCCGAGCCCGACGGCTTCAAGGCGGACTACCCCTTGGAGTGGTGTCCCGTCTATTACCATAAGGCCGACAGCCAGGGACTGGGCTTCGACCGCACCGTCGGCACGGGCACAGGGGCTACGGCCCAGTATCGCCCAGAGCTGGCCCGCCTCTACGAAGACCTCAACACGTGTCCCGAGGAGTACCTGCTCTGGTTCCACCACGTGGCCTGGGACTACCGCATGAAGAACGGCCACACGCTGCAGGAGAACCTGCAGCTGAAGTACGACGAGGGCGTCAGCTTCGTGGAGCAGATGGCCGGCGAGTGGCAGCGCCAGAAGCCCTACGTCGATGAGGAGCGCTGGCGCGAGGTTGACGAGCGCCTGCAGTTCCAGGTCAAGGATGCCCGCCTCTGGCGCGACGTCTGCTTAAGGTACTTCGGTAGTTTTGTCAAATGAAAAAAACACTTCTTACCCTACTGCTGCTCAGTGCCTGCTTCGTAGCTCAAGCCCAGCAGCTCCTGCTGGGCGGCGAGCTGAGCAACTCGGCAGCCACCAGCGTGGCCGACATTGACAGCGTCATGCCCCGCATGAAGGCCCTCGGCCTCAACACCGTGCTCGTACCGGCCTACTGGGAGTTTCTGGAGCCCCAGGAGGGGCAGTACGACTTTACGCTCGTTGACCGCGTCATAGAGCAGGCCCGCAGTCAGCAGCTCAAGGTTGTATTCCTCTGGTTTGGCGCGTGGAAGAACTCCATGTCGTGCTACGCTCCGCTCTGGTTCAAGCAGGACGTCAGGCGCTTTCCACGTGCTCGCACGGCGACAGGCAAACCGCTCGAGATAGCCTCCGCCTTCAGCCCCGAGGTGCTTGAGGCCGACAGTCGCGCCTTTGCCGCCCTCATGCAGCGCATCAGCGAGCGGGGCAGCGACGTGGTCACCATGGTACAAGTAGAGAACGAGATTGGCATGCTTGAGTCGGCGCGCGACCACTCGCCACTGGCCGAGGCAGCTTACCGCCAGGGCGTGCCCCACGCTCTGGCAAACTGGCTCAAGAGTCACCGTCAGGAGTTGCACCCCTGGCTCAAGGCACGGCTGAAGACGCTGCGCGGCGGCACCTCCTGGACGGAGGCTTTTGGCGACGATGTATATACTGACGAGATTTTCATGGCCTACTACTACGCGTGCTACGTGGAGCAGCTCTGTCAGGCGGCAAGCCACTACAGCGACCTGCCGCTCTACGTCAATGCCGCCATGAACAGCCGGGGCCGACAGCCCGGCCAGTACCCCAGCGCCGGCCCCCTGGCCCACCTCATTGACCTCTGGCACGCCGGAGCCCCCAGCCTACTGCTCCTGGCTCCCGACATCTACGACAGCGGCTTCAAAGACTGGTGCGCCCAGTACGCCCTGAGCAACAACCGCCTCTTCATACCCGAGAGCCGCTGCTGCGAGAATAGCGGCGTACGCGCCCTCTACGCCTTCGGCGAGCACAACGCCCTGGGCTTCTCGCCCTTCGCCATTGACGAGGCGACGCCCCAAGAAGCTGAAAGCATCACCCGTGCCTACAGCCTCTTGAAGCAAACAGAACGTCTGGAAATCGTCAATCAAAAATCCGCAAATCGAAAATCCATAAATAGTAAATCCTCCTGGGGTTTGCTCTTCGACCAGCAGGACTGCGAGCGCGTCATTACCGATGGCGACTTGGCCATCGTCGCACGCCACTACTTCACCCTGCCATGGGACCCCCGCGCTGCCACCCTCAACCCGTGGCCCGAGGGCGGTGCGCTACTGCTCAAGCTGGGGTCCGACGACTACCTGCTGGCAGGCAGCGGCGTCGTGGTTGAATTTAAGACCCTGAGCGAGCGCACCCAGGAGCAACAAGTCACACTGGGCGAAGACGGCTTTGCGGCCCTTGGCACAAAGCCCTCTTCGCCCAGCAGACAAAGCTTCAGCGGCTCACGCTGCGGTCTTGGCTCCGTCGATGAAGTATGCATCAACCCCGACGGCAGTCTCAAGTACCTGCGCCGCAATAACGGCGATCAGGACCACCAAGGCCGCCACGCCCGCATAGCCGTCGGCGAGTGGAAAATCCTGCACATCAGGCTTTACCGCTACTACTAAAGTGACATACAAAAAAATTAGTTGGGATGTGCGAGATGCGAGGTGCGAGAAGACAAAATATTCAGGGTTGCAATCCGCTGACCACAAAACGCACGCCGCCGGTATGTTCCAAGTCGAGCACGAGTCGATAACCCATGCCGTCAGCCAGCCGGCGGGCCAGCGGCAGTCCCAAGCCAAGACTGAGCTCCGTGGCAGAAAGACGGACAAAGGGGCTGAAGATGCGCTCAGCGTCGGCTGCAGGAATGGCTGGACCCTCGTTGCTGACGGATATGGCGTAAGTACCGTCGCCCTCAGCATAACAATTCATGAGCACCGCTCCGCCCGTGGCGTACTTGGCGGCATTGTTGAGCAGACAGTTCAGCGCCTCCTGCAGCAGGGGGCTGGTGCTGACCACGATGTCGTCGGCCACCTCGGTCTGGAACTCGGTAGTCAGCGTGTGGTGCTCCCCGACGGAGGTTGGATGCAGGTCGAAGCTGTTCAGAATGGAGCGAGCCAACTCGTTCAAGCCCACGCGGTCTGGTTTGTCTATGTCTTCACCGTCGCCGTAGAGGCTGAACAGGATGAGCTGGTGGGTGGAGGTTGCCACGTGGTAGGCTTTGCGGCAAACAATGCCGCGCAACTGCATGTACTCGTCGTGCGGCATCTGCTCGCCCACGTCAATCACCAGTTCGGCCGTGTTAATCAGCGTCGTCAGCGGGGTGCGCAGCGTCTTGGTGCAAATGTCTTTCTCCCCGCTGGTCAGGCCCGTCACCCCCTGGGCGTAGGAGTCGAGCACGGGGTCCATCAGCGACTCTATGGTTTGGGCGGCCGCGAGTATGTCCTTGTAGCGCTTGGGGCGCTCCTCTGGTTTCAGCAAGAAGTTGGGGTTGTTGAAGATGCGCGCATAGTTCATCAGCACGCTGATGGGCGAGTTGAGCTTTTCCTGAATCGTGCTGACAAAGGCACGACGAATGGCCTGACTGGCCTCCGTGCTGCGGCGGGCCTCCTGCAACTGCAGGAACTGCTCCTTCAGGCGGCGGTTCTTCTTGTGACGATATATCAGCATGCCTACGAGCAAGCCTATAATGGCCTGCGACATAAGGGTGAAGGCGAGCACCAGCTCCTACTGCGTAGGGTGTTGCTCCTCCTGACCCGCTGAGTTCTGCTGTGCAGCAAGGGCAAGCCCCTGAGCCAGCAGAACTGCGGTGAAAACAATCTTTTTAATACCTAATACCTTCATTTCCTACTTTTGATAGAGAGAATTGGTTGATCAGAATATGGATGCAAATATTGGATGCAAAATTACAATACCCCGCCGAATCCTGCAAGAACAAGGATGCTACGGAGTATTACTTTTGCGGATTTTGAAACGATTTTTGCAGATTCTGCAATCCGTAACCCTCAATTTTGCATATTTTGCAATCCGTCACCCCACAAAAGAGTTCATTTTCTTGTTTAGTTGGCGTTACGCATCCACGACGTAGCGGTCTGCCCCATGCGCTGCTTGAAGGCCATGCCGAAGGTGCTGTAGCTTCTGAAGCCACTCTCCAGAGCCAGTTGTTGGGCGGTGAAGGGCCGCTTCTCGGCGACAGCCTCCCGGTAGAGCCTGACGAAGTGCTCAATACGCAGGTTGTTGATGTAGGCATTGTAAGTCGTCTCCTGCATCACAAAGTACTGGCTGAGGTAATTGCGGTTGGTACCGATGGCCCGGCAAAGGTCGTCAACCCGGATGTCGTGGCGCAGATAGAGCTGCGTGGCCTCGCAACGCTGCTCCAACAGCTGGCCTATGTGAGCGACCGTGGCGCCCGAAAGCGCCGTGGCGGACACGGCAGCAGCAGCTTCATCGCCAGCGGCCGACTGGTGCGCCGAGTCGTCAAGCGTCTGGAGCGTCTCTACCCGCCAAAGCAGCAAGCCAAGAAGCACAAGGTCGTTCAGCTGGACAACGTAAGCTAAGAACGAGCCGGTACCTACGCTAATGTAGAAAAGAAGAATCATCAGGCATACGAGTATGGCTAGCATGCTCTGCCACACCTCCTTATGCTCCAGGTCGGCATAGTTGTCGCGCAGCCACCGCCCGTACTGCCTGACAGCCCGCGTCATCACTACGACAAACCCTATGCAGAGCAAGACAATATAGACTCTCAGCAACGGCACGTAAACATCGCTATGAAGAATCATGCTCACCACCAAGACAACCACTATGGGCACCATGCTGGCAACGATAGGCCACAGCGGGCGACGGCGGTCCTGCAGCATCTCCAGCAGCATGACCATCATCACCGGCACAAGCGTCAGGCAGTCTAACCCGACGCCCACGGCTAAGGCTAAACACGGGTCGTCAATCACCTGGTAACAGGTCAGCAATACCCACCACACGTGCCCCAACCCCATCAGTGCGAAGAAGGCCGCCGTCCACTGGCGCAGGCGCAAGGGCGGCGTAACATCAGGGGCATAAGCATTGCCGAGACGCAACAACAGATAGGCACATGCCACGAAGGCCATAACCATTACCCCCCCGTAAAACATTACGTAGAATAAGTCCTTATATAACTGCTGTTCCTCGTACATTTGTAAAACCTTACAGTACCCCGACCGGGAATCGAACCCGGAACTAAGCTTTAGGAGAGCCTTGTTATATCCATTTAACTATCAGGGCAAGAATATTGGTTGACTTTACATTTTCGGACATTTATCGTTCATTTTCGCTGCAAAGGTACAAATAAGTGAGCAAAATGCAAAAGGAAAACTTGTTTTTCTTTTCATTTTCGAACGAGAGTACCTCCGACAGTCAGGTCAAAGGTACAAATAAGCGAGCAAAATGCAAAAGGAAATTCGTGTAAAGTTGAACTATTGTAAGCAAGGTGTAGAGATTGACGGCGTGCGCTATCCCATCTACGATCATCGCAAGGAGCGTGAGTGGCGCCATCTTGACTTGTGGCAGTACAAGACATACATAGTGGCGCGTGTTCCGCGTTACCAGAAAGACGGCAAGGTCGTCAGTGTGGAAGTGCCTTGGGCAAATGCCGATGCGAGGCTGTCCTGGCTGTTGGAAAAAAAACGATAGAGACATTAATGTCTATGATAGTCAATAATGTCAAGTTTTCTGCTTTTTAGAAGGTGGGCTATTGTTCCCCCTTTGTTCCCGAGCATAAAAAATGGCACTTGCGAGAAATTCGTAAGTGCTTGATTTTTCAGTGTGGACCAGCCAGGGCTTGAACCTGGGACCTCCAGATTATGAGTCATATTTACGGTTTTTGCATGAAATGCCATGTTATTGC
>ODAJ014737711.1_pt1 | contig 37390 bp, 34 predicted proteins | sample 1539241 | NCBI WGS metagenome assembly ODAJ01 (sample SAMN02144231, study PRJEB22623) | gut metagenome | biome: sheep rumen | host: Ovis aries | place: New Zealand
ACAATCAGGCCACGGTCCCAGTCTTGAATAGCACCAGAGACGATTTCGGAAGCGGAAGCAGAGTTCTCGTCCACCAAAACAATCAGCTTTCCCTTCGTGAACAAGCCACCTTTGGTCGTCTTATAGTCAGACGGCTTGGTGTGAAGGCCTTTCGTGTAGACAATTTGCTGTCCTTCCGTACCCAGGAACTGGTCAACCATATCGCGGGCCTGCACAAGATAACCGCCACCATTTCCCTGCAAGTCGATAATGAAGTCCTTAGCGCCACGTTCCTTCAGCACCTTCATTGAATCGGAGAACTGTTCAAAAGTAGTAGCCGAGAAATTACTGATACGGATGTAACCGACAGAAGGGGTTGCCATAAAGGCAGCCTCGACACTATAAAGAGGGATTTTGTCGCGAATGATGTTGAACGTGAGCGGTTCCTTCAGTCCATGGCGCACAACGGTAATCTTCACTTCCGTGCCCTTAGGTCCACGAAGCCTTTTCTGGATGTCGGAAGTCGCCATACCCACAATAGAGGTGTCGTTAGCCGCAATAATACGGTCAGCCGGCATCACCCCCACCCTTTCAGAAGGTCCGCCACTGATGGTCTGTATAACGAAAAGCGTATCTTTCAGCATTTGGAACTGCACGCCAATACCCGAAAAATTGCCATTAAGGGTCTCCATCGACTTCTCCACCTCCTTGGCAGGGATATAGGTAGAATGCGGGTCGAGTTTCTCAAGCATTCCGCGGATAGCATCATCAACCACCTTGCTTTCATCAACATTCTCCACATAATACATATTCACCAGGCTGAGGGTGTAGAACAAACGCTGCAAATTAGGCGAAAAAGTGGAACCAGACTGGCTTGAGGTAGCCGCAGACTGCACAGGCCGACTGTCGTAAGCCAATTTCCGGACATCGTCAGACATATTGAAACTAAGGGTTTGCTCAGGCAATAACGCTTGGGCAGAAACGTTGAAACAAGCCGTCAATCCGGCCAATGCAGAAAGAAGTCTCTTCATTATTCGAAATTTTATATACAAACTTACGGAAAAAAGAGGAAAAAACGAGAATGGATTGAATAAATCTGCCGAACCTGCGCCAGCAAGGCCCTAACAGAAGCCGCCACACCCTGCCAGCCTTTAGTAGAAAACACGAAAAAGACCTAATTTATCATCATATTTGGTGATTGTACGGTTTAGGTGAAGACTATTTCTTTGCAATGTATAACAAAATGAATAGACATGAAAAGAAACAGTAAGATTTTAGCCTTATGGTTACTCACCATAGGCGGATTTGCGAGCCACTCTATCGCCGACCTCCTACCCTTGTTCTGGGGGAAAGACCTCCGCATCGCTACCGATGGCAACGCAGACCAGGGAATGATTGTGATGATGATGACCCTATCATTCCTGTTACCCGCGTGCGGCATACTCTGCACGTTATCGGAGAAGAAGATCGCAAAAGTCACCAACGCCCTACTAGCCGCAATTATTGCGCTATTCAACGTGGCACACGCATGTATGGAGTTGCCGTCGGACAACGCAGGCCAATATGTAGTGCTGCCCATGATGATAGTTATCGGGCTATTGCTAGCATGGCATTCTGCGAAGGACGTCAAGAAACAATAGAAAAGCCCACTGTAACCAGTGGGCTTCTAAATCGTTCCTTAAGCGGAGAGAGAGGGATTCGAACCCCCGGTACCTCTCGGTACGGCAGTTTTCAAGACTGCTGTAATCGACCACTCTACCATCTCTCCAAAGAAGTGACCCAGCAGGGGATCGAACCCTGGACCCACAGATTAAGAGTCTGTTGCTCTACCAGCTGAGCTACTGAGTCGTTCAAGCGGTATGTTTTCCGTTTGACGATGCAAAATTAGGTCTTTTTCTGTAACCTGCAAAACATACGGGGAAATATTTTCAATATTTTTTTCATCAAATTGAAATACAACCAAGTAAAAACCCTTACAGATTTACTATAAACAAACCATAGGCCAATTAAAATTCCATATTACGGGAGAAGTGTTGCAACAAAGAGGCGAAACCAAACATAATATAACGACATTATGGCTATCTTTGTACAAACCGGTAAAACAACAAGTCAGACACAATGAATGAAGGGAAAAAAATTAGCAATGCGGAATGGCTGTGCGCCTTTATGATAGACCTACTCCCCATATCCCTATTAAATGTTTTTCTAAACGTGATTTTAATAACGTTTCTGACATTTGAAATCGGAACTATCCAAGAAGCCAGCAGAACGATTTCAATAACCACTGCGCTACTAGTATTTCCTTATCTGTTATTAAAAGACGCATTTGGCGGCGGACTTGGGAATAAGATTGTAGGCATAACTGTTAGTAAAAACGGAGAAAAGCCTAGCTTTTTCATCAGCATACTGCGCAATTTCCTACTAGCAATATGCTTTGTTTTACCACCTTTCCTCTCAAGCTGGACAAACAACAATTTTCTTATTATCAACACTTTATTCTTTTTCATTGCTGTAGAACTTGTATGCGTCCGACTTACCAACAAGACCATAGGCGACGCCATTTGTAGAACGGAATTAGACCGACCCGAGAACTATGTTCCCAACAAGATCAATAACCGGACCCTCTGCATAACGACCATCATCATTATTTTTACTTTTACAAAAAATTTTTTTACTCCAAATTTTCATCTCTCTCCAACCTCCACAAGCCTATCACAGCTGATACTCAGTCAGAACTTCATCGTACCTACACTAGTAGTCAGTTTAATCTACTCGTACCTCTTATACAAACTAATAAAGCCAGTTGCATTCAGATGGGCAGCCATTTTGATTTTACTTCTGCTTAAGCTAGCAGTTTTTGCGCTTTACTTTTACAATAAACAACTATAAAATGGAACAAGATAAAATAGCGAACAAGATAAACCGACTATTGGCAGCGTACATCGATATTGTTATATTTGCAAACCTCATAAAACTCACTGATTTACTCGTCGGTTTCATACAAAAAGAGACAGCACATACAATGATGTCAGAAATCACCGCAATTCTCTCTATCATCTTTTATTTGGTTATATTTCTGCTATACCTGCTTAAAGACTCCATATCCGACTGCGGTAGTTTAGGAAAACAGTTGTTGGGCTTGAAGATTGAGTCAACAAACGGCACCGAAAATCCGACAATTTTCAAACGAAATGTGTTGGGGGGCTTGGTTCTAATTGCTTATTCTATTTCCAGCTTTACACCACATCCGCAAGACGGCGCACTGATTCTACTTGCATTTATAATTTTCAACGCCATATTCATCTGTTGCAACGCGAACCAAAAATTAGGCGACATAATAGCGCATTTGCGGGTAGTGGAAGACCAAGAGAACAAAATATGGGCAAGCACCAACAAAACAGAGAAACAGCAATATACCACACTAGTAGCCGGTTTAATACTGTTAATCATTTTGTCTTATGTCAAAACAGTAACGTACTTTTTAACGTTTCGGATGCAATCGCCATTTAGCATTCTGGTACTTATAAGCCATACGTTTATTTCTTTCTGCATCACCTACAAACTCATAAAAAAATTTATAGACAACCGTCTACTAACAATAATGTTGACGGCCGCTGCCATTTTAAGCTCGCTAGCAATGATGGCAAACGACCTCATCCCTTATCTTTTACGAATTAGAACTTTCTTTTAAACTCCATAATGGATTTAGACGATAACTCTTCAAATATAGCGGTACTAAAACAGGCCGCAGCAGAAGGGGACAGCGACGCACAGCTAGACCTTGCCGCCTGTTACGCCGACGGTGACGGAGTTCCACAGGACGCTGTTTTAGCCGCCCACTGGTTTTCAGAATCTGCCCACCAGAGGAACCCAGAAGCGCAGTTTGCCCTAGGTTGTTGCTATATGACGGGCGAGGGTGTTGAACCCAACCCCGCAAAAGCCGTTGAGTGGTTCCGCAAATCGGCCGAGCAAGGCGACAGCGACGCACAATACAACTTGGCACGCTGCTACGACATTGGCGACGGCATAGCACAAGACCAAAAGGAAGCCGTGAAATGGTACAGAGCCGCCGCCGAACAAGGCGACACCGACGCCCTTAACGACCTCGGATGGTGCTACATAAATGGAGAAGGCGTTGAAAAGGACTACGACGAGGCTTTCCGGTTAATCAGCCTCGCTTATGCTGGAAATCCGGACGAGCCCGACCTCCAGCACAGCATGGGCTACTGCCTCTTCTACGGAATTGGCACAACTCACGACCCGGAACGCGGCATGCGGCTGTTTGAAGCAAGCGCTGAGGGCGGCTGCGAAGACGCAGAAACAGAAATAAGGGAAAACAAAAAGATATGAGACATAAAATTAAAAACATATTGGTAGGATTAGCCGTTGCAATGGCAGGGCAACTGGCTAACGCACAGTACCAACCCGACAAGTACTGCCCCGGCTACTTGAGTCGGACCATTGAACAACCCGACGATTACGAAGGGCGCGTTGTCTGCACTGTGGTGAAAAAGCCGAACATGGAAGGCGTGAAACGCGCCATTGTATACGTGCACGGCTATAACGACTATTTTTTCCAAACGGCATTAGGCGACAGCGCCAACGCCCACGGCTATAATTTTTACGCCGTAGACTTGCGCAAATACGGCCGTTCGATACTCCCCCACCAAGATGCCTTCTTCTGCAAAAAAATAAGTGAATACTTCGCCGACATCGACACCACCATTGCCATAGCCCGCGCAGAGGGAAACGAGCAGATTGTGCTGATGGGGCACTCGACCGGAGGTATGACTACCCCCTACTACCTGAAAGAAAGAGGCGGGAAGGCACACGTAGACGCTCTGGTGCTGAACAGTCCGTTCCTAGACTGGAACATGAGCTGGTTTCTTGAAAACATGCTGGTTCCCTGCGTGAGTTTCACTGGCATTTTCGCCAAAAGGCTAAAAATACAAGGCGAAGAGGAAGTGCCACGCTCGTACGCACAAAGTCTGTTGAAAAAATACCATGGCGAGTGGGAATACGACACCCAGTTGAAAATGGAGAAAGGACACGCCAAACGCGCAGGCTGGGTTCGTGCCATCAACCGAGGCCAGAAACACGCAAGGAGAGGGAAAGATATTACCTGCCCTGTTCTTGTGATGAGCAGCGACACCACCATTACAGAAGGTGACGGACACTGGGACGAAGTCTACCACCGCGCCGACGTAGTGCTTGATGTCAACGACATCAAGAAATACAGCACCCGGTTGGGCAACAAGGTCACCTACGTGAGAATACCCGGAGGCAAACACGACCTTATCTTGTCGCAAAAGGACGCACGCGACAGAACCTACCAAACAGTGTTCAAGTTTCTGGAGATGCAGTTGAAGTAAAAGCTTCATGCTAAAGAACAAAACAACCTTCTATAAAAACTTTCTAGCAATGAGTACAACAAACGATTTGATAAATATTGGTAGAGGAACCTATTTAATTACCGAAACAATCAAATATACCCCCACTATAACAAATGGGGAAAAGATAAACCTCGCCAATTACGTGGTGAGCATGCTCAGCGACAAGGAAATAAGAATAACCACAAGCCAAGGCACCACAGAGAAGCCCCAAAACCTTTCAGACATTCGTTCTGCAAAGGATGTTTTTTTGCTGGTTGTGTCAATTTTCTGTAACGGAGAAAAGTACTATCAATTTGTTGATGCTGGCATCGGGACCCTCGAAGAAGAGACAGACTTCGACAGTAATTACATAAAGACCAATCTGAAAACGAGTATAACCTATCGTCCGAAAGCATCTTACGAATGTCACCATATATCGACCACCTACACAAAATATTCTAAAGAAAAAATAGAAAGCATCGCTGTAAATAAATTCTACCTGAAAAAAGAGGCCATCACCTCCATTAATTTTCACCCTGCTGACGTGTTTAGCGGGAAAGTGGAAGAATGGCTGAAACTATATCCCAACAACGCAGACAAAGATACAATCAGGCAATTTATGGAATTGGGGGTTATAGACACCGAACGTCCTCTGACCAGCGAACTAAAAATAAAGGTGCCTAACGACATCCAATTCACGATGGAAGACAGGACACCATTGCCAGAAGAACGACCCAGCATAGAGTTAGGCCTTGGTCCCAGACCTGGCTATGTATGGGAAAGTAATATGTGTGAAGACGGGGAAAAAACAGACTACGATTTTGTCATCTACGACCAGTATCAGGGGTGGTATAGACATTACCGTATAATAAAAGGAGCCCAAACACCTGTAAAGTATCTGTACAAGGGCGACTTTCAGTTTGAAGTGATTGTAGAATGTGACAATCTGGTTGTTTATGGATTGAGAGAGAATGACAAGAGCCTCGTCAACAAGGGTCAGTATAAAAACAAATACAAAATTACCGAGCGTATACCCCTGACGTTAATCGAAAAACTGACAACACTTCATAAGAAAAATATACACACCATAGAAAAGGACAGCAAGCTATGTAACGAAGTCGTTAGCACCATTCTTCCTGATTGCAAAAAAGAAGTGATCAGTCTGATTCGAGAAAGTATCGATAACGAATAATATCACCTACGTTCAGTCGTCGAAATCGACATGCGAATTCAAATACTGACCCTTGCCTTTGGTTAGCGAGCCGTATTGTACTGCATTTTTAGGGCAATGGTGGAAACAGGCGCCACATTGAATACAACGGTTGCGCCACTGCGGTTTACCATCGTTAAGGCGGATATTGTTAACCGCGCACACCTTAGCACACAAGCCGCAACTTATGCAGTTCTTGTCGGCATAAAAATGGGTGCGTCCGCACTGCACATGTGCAAACAGCGGATAAATAACCTTCGTTTTAATCCAGGCCAAAGAACCCGGTGTATATTTGCCCGCCGTATCGGAATCTCCGTTTTGAATAGCAGTAGCCAGCGCCTTCACCCTATCAACAGCCGCCACCATTTTCGCATGCTGTAGTTTTTCGGGATCGATATCGAAGAAAGGGAACAAGACATAGTCGTTAGGCATCTGCACAGAGAAGCAGGCATCGAGTTTCAGCCCTTTCTTGTCCAACAATTTGGCCATTTCCTTATCAGTAAGTCCGCAATCGTCGCCACAGGTGCACACCGCATAAACAGAGCGCGGCTTCCCTTCGAACGTGAATTTCTTGATGAAGTTGACCACCGTAGCGGGCACGTTCCACGAATGAACGGGGAAGACAAAGATAAGGCGTTCGTTTTCCTCAAACTCATAATCGCAGGCGTTGAAGCCGTCTTTGGCAATCACATTAATAGAAAAGAGCGACTCTTCGAGCAGATGTTCAAGTTTTTCCGCCACCCACTGGGAGTTGCCCGTCGAAGTATAATAGAAAATCATATTGGCTTCAATTTAGATTGGAAAAAGAAACAGCCGTCGAACTTTTTATCGAGCCCCAAAGGCGGCTCCCCACGGAAAAGGCCGAAAACGGAAGCACCAGAGCCCGTCATAGCAGCATAGGCCGCGCCAGCCTTGTAAAGTTCCGCCTTCACACTGGCAATTTCGGGGTGCAGAGGGAAAATCGTCTGTTCAAAATCGTTGAATATACAGTCGCGCCACTCTTCAACCGGACGTGAAACCAAGTCACGCACAGGCGTTGCAGTCGGTTTGACCGGAATGCCACTGAAAGCCTCTTTGGTAGAGACGAAAACATTTGGTTTAACAATAACGATTGTGAAACCGTCTAACGCCACCTCAACCGGCTCCATAATTTCACCAATGCTCGTAGCATAGACAGGCTTGTTGACCGTAAAGAAAGCGCAGTCGGCCCCCAATTTTGCGGCATAGGCCACCAGTTGTTCTTGCGAGAGGTTCAAATTGAACATCTGGTTCAGCAAGAGCAGCATAAAAGCGCCATCGGAAGAGCCACCGCCCAAACCTGCACCCATAGGCAGTTTCTTGAGCAGCGATACACTAACCGTAGGAATATCGAAGTCCTTTTTCAGCAAACACAGGGCTTTTATGACCAAGTTGGAGGCAGGATCGCCAGCCACGTGCTCTCCATATTGGGAAAAAGAATAGCCACAAGCATCGGCAGAAGCCCCTAGCGAATAATCGGGCACTACCACTTCGAGCGCCTCGGTCATCGGAACGGGATAAAAGACCGTTTCGAGGTTGTGGTAGCCATCGGGACGCTTTCCAACAATGTTCAGACCGATATTGATTTTGACATTCGGGAAAACAATCATCTATTAATAACCATAAGTTTGATACAAAGATAAGAAAAAAGTGATGAATGCAAAATGAAAGACAATAACCTTATAAGTCGTGAAAAAGAACTACATTTGCAGAACATAAGACAAAGAACTAACATACATTATGAAAAAAACCATAATTGACGTTTTTGAAAATTCAGTCAACAAATATCCAAACAACACCTTCTTGATGGAAAAGAAAGGGAATGTTTGGGAAAACACAACCTACAGTCAAATAAAAGAACAAGTCTACCAGCTAGGTGCAGGCTTCCAAGCATTAGGAGTAAAGAAAGGCGACAACATGGCCCTACTCAGCGAAGGCCGGAACCTATGGGTAGTGAGCGAACTGGCAATGTTCTATGCCGGAGCAGTAAACGTGCCATTAAGCATAAAGCTAGAAGAGAGCAACGACCTTTTATTCCGCCTGCAACACGGCGATGCAAAATTCATCGTCACTAGCGGACAGCAACTGAAAAAGATAAGACTAATTGCCGACAAGCTAGAATTGCTGCAAAAAGTGATTGTGCTTGACGAGCAGAGCGAATACCGGCCCAACGAAATGTACGTGGGCGACGTTATAAAGCTAGGTGCAAACTTCTTGGAAATGAACGGAGAGGAGAAATTCCTAGAAGTAGCCAAAAGCATCAACAACGACGACCTGGCCACCATTACCTACACCAGCGGCACCACAGCCGACCCTAAAGGCGTGTGCCTGACCCACCGCAACTACACCGCCAACGTAGAGCAATGCCTCTCGCGCGTACCGGAAATAGACCACACCTGGCGCACCCTGATTATACTGCCACTCGACCACTGCTTTGCCCATGTGGTAGGATTTTACGTAATGATGATGACAGGCGCATCGGCAGCCACCGTACAGACAGGCCGAACCCCGATGGAGACCCTAAAGAACATACCCCTTAACATAAAGGAGATTCGTCCGCACTTCATCCTCAGCGTTCCCGCCTTGGCAAAAAGTTTCAAGAAAAGCATCGAGCAGGGAATCAGCAAGCAAGGCAAACTGGCAGAACGCTTGTTCTCAACAGGTCAGAAAATACGTCAGAGCTACTATGGCGAAAGCAACCTCGACCGGAAAGGGCTACGCATCTTACTAAAACCACTGGTCGCCCTATTCGACAAAATCCTCTTCAACAAAGTGCGCGAGAACTTTGGCGGCGAGCTCCGCTTCTTCATTGGAGGCGGCGCACTGCTAGACAAAGACCTACAGAAATTCTACATCGGCATCGGACTGCCAATGTTCCAAGGCTACGGACTGAGCGAAGCCACACCGGTAATCAGCACCAACACCCCCGACTATTTCCGTTTCGGATCATCGGGCAAACTGGTGGAACCTATTACCGTGAAAATATGCGACAGCGACGGCAACGAACTGCCGACCGGGCAACTTGGCGAGATAGTGGTAAAAGGTGAAAACGTGATGGCCGGCTACTGGAAGAACGAGGCCGCGACAGCAGATACAGTGAAAGATGGCTGGCTCTACACAGGCGACCTCGGCTATATGAGCGAAGAGGGGCTGCTCTACGTGAAAGGCCGCTTCAAGAGTCTGCTGATTTCCAGCGACGGTGAAAAATACAGTCCGGAAGGCATAGAGGAAGCACTGGTACAACTGTGCAGCGCCATAGACCAGGTAATGCTGTACAACAACCAAAGTCCGACCACCAGCGCCCTGGTTGTGCCCAACAAGACCGAGTTAAAGAAGATGGGCTACGACCTGAGTACCGACGAAGGATGCCGCAACGCGCTAAACGCCATCAGCAACGAGATAGCGCAATTCAAGAGAGGCGGAGAATATGCCGACATGTTTCCTGACCGCTGGCTTCCGAGCAGCATAGCCGTGCTTAAAGAGCCGTTCAGCGAACAGAACCACATGATAAACAGCACCATGAAAATGGTGAGGGGCGCAATAGAAAAGGCCTATGCCGACAGAATTGCCTTTGTGTACACAACAGAAGGCAAAAAAATAGACAACGAGCAGAACATACAAGCCCTGAAGGAATAAGGGGTGGGAAACAAATTGAGAAAGAAATTTGGCAAGAAACTAAGAACAAAAGTGCAAAGCCATTAAATTTGCACTTGAATTTGAACGAAACTGAAGAAAAAGGAAATGAAAATAAAAAAAATGCTGGTGGCAGCCATTGTTCTAGGAGCCACCCTGACCTCGTGCCAAAAGCACGTAGAAAGAGCCAACCTGAGAAGTGCGAAAGACACACTTAGCTACGCGTTGGGCTACACTAAAGGTGTAAGTATTGCCAACAGCATAAAGAACGAAATTCCAGATGGCGACTCAACCGTCAACAAGAGTATTATGATTGCAGGCTTCATTAATGGAATGAACGGCGACAAAATCAACTCACAACTGACCGAAGAGCAGGCCCGCCAGATTATTCAAGACTACTTCAAGGATTTGGAGACCAAGCGTATTTTGGCAGAAAACGACGCATTCCAGAAGAAGAAGGATAGCAACAACAAGCTAATGGAAGAGTTTGCCAAAGAAGAAGGCATGAAGGCGTTGCCAAAGCCCGACAAATACGATGGTCCGGCAGTACTCGTTAAAGAGTTGAGCGCCGGCAAGGGAGACACCATAGGCTTGGCAGACTACGTATATATGTCGATCACCCAAAAACTAGTAGACGGACAGATTACCTACCAAACACCAGAAGGCGACTACAGCATGCTGCCAGTAGAGGGCTTGGTAAAAGGCCTGCAACAGGGCATCCGTTCGCTTAAGCCAGGAGCCGTAGCAAACATCATTGTTCCGTCGGAACTGGGTTACGGACGCCAAGGCAAAAACGGAATTCCAGCCAACAGCATCCTCATTTTTGAAGTTGCCATCCAGAAGGTTTTCCACAACCAAAAGGAAGCCAGAGCTTTCTGGAAGCAGGAACGCGAAAAACGCGGACAGATTAAAGCAGCCGAGACAAACGAACAAAAGCAGGCTGTCGCAGCAAAACCGGCAACACCAGCGAACTAATATCTGTAAAAAGAAAAGACGGGACTCTCCAACAAAAAAGGAGGGTCCCGTTTCTTTTTCTACCAACACGACAACTCCTATTATAGAAACAGCACACGCGCAAGCCGACAGGGAACCGAAAGGCCGCGCCCAGCGGGAAGGAAGGCGAACAGAACAGTCGGGAGATCTCGGCGCACAAAAAAGTAGTTAAAAACAAACATTTATAGCAAGTAAGTATTAAAAAGCACACATTTATAGCCAATAATTGAAGGAAAAGGCTTAACTTTGGAAGGTTGTACGCGATACACCAAAGAATTTTCACAAAAGAAATAGGGTTATGAAAAAGCACATACTCACACTGTTGACCGTTATGTTTTGGCTGAATGGTATGGCAGCCACAAAAATCAGAACCAGCCAAGACTCTATCAGTTATGCCTTAGGTTATGTAGTAGGCGGACAACAGCTAAGCAAATCGATGATAGAACGCTACGGTTGCAGTAAAGAGACCTTCTTGAAAGCCGTTCAAGACGCACTGAACAACGATTCGACTACAATGACTCAGGTGATGGCAAACGACTATATGCACAAAGCTGAGATGAAATATCTGACCAAGTCGAACATGAAAAAAGACGCGGCCTACAGAGAAGCAAAAGGAAGAAACAACGAGTACCTTTCAAGCATAAAGCGCAACAGCCAGTACAAAGAGCTGCCTAATTCGTGGGACTCTACTGCATGTGGCGTTTTAAGGAAGATACTGAAACAGGGCTCTGGTGAAAAACCAACCATCAGTTCCGCCGTAAAGTTCAACTACAGCTATAAACTGGTGAACGGAACATTAATCTCGCAATCGAAAAACGGAGAACCTATAGAAGGTCTTGTCAGAAACCTACTTCCAGGCTTACAAGACGCCTTGGTGGAAATGCCAGTTGGTTCAAGATGGGAAATTGTTATACCTTCTGAACTCGCATTCGACAAAGACGAACAGACTTTTGAAGACGGTCACACAATGGTTCCGGCCAACTCAATCCTAATCTTCGACGTCGAACTGTTGAATACAGGCACTCCTGAAGACATCGACTATTACGGGAACTAAAAAAAGGTAGGGACAATAACACGTCTCAAACACCCAAATAAAGATTTAAGAAAGGCTACCGATAAAAAAACGGTAGCCTTTCCTATTTCAGGAATCCACTAAATTCGACCTCCTATATGGGGCGGAGTAAAAACAAAAATCCGAAAGATTTGACACAGATTCCGCACACACGTTGTAAAAATGAAAGCACCCTAAAATTACCATTATGTCATTTTCGAAGCAAAAAACAGGGCATTTTCCTTACCAAAATAGCAAAATTCACAAAAATAAAGAGCGATATACTCATTCGATATACAAAAATTACTATATTTGCTTACAGATTGTAAGCGCTTCGGTAGAAAAAGGAATAAACAATCACGAAAAAGCGTTTACACAACAGACAAACACATTAAAACCAAACTGGTAAAAAATGGAAAAAATTGATGAATTGGACAGAAAAATTCTGGACATTATCACAAAAAATGCGAGAATACCATTTAAAGACGTAGCAACAGACTGTGACGTGTCTCGTGCCGCCATTCACCAACGTGTACAGCGCATGATCGACATGGGGGTTATTGTCGGTTCTGGGTACGATGTCAATCCGAAAGCGCTAGGTTACCAGACCTGCACCTACATCGGTATCACATTGGAAAAGGGTTCCCTCTACTCACAGGTCGTACCAGAATTGGAAAAGATTAGCGAAGTAGTTGAATGCCACTTCACAACTGGCCCATACACCATGATGGTAAAACTATATGCCCGCGACAATGAGCACCTGATGCAACTGCTGAACGGAAAAATACAGAGCATTAAGGGTGTGCTTTCAACAGAAACACTTATTGCACTTGAGCAGAGCATCAAGCGTGAGATTCCTATCTATGTCGGTGATAAAGGTGTTGTGGAAGAAGACACAGAAGAGCAAAAGAAAAAGAAAAAATAATTGGAACAGCCGGCAAGCCGGCCCAACAAAAAACAAAGAGGGCATACCGAAAATAAGGGTACGCCCTCTTTTACTTTTATAGGCCCTTAAAGAGGCTTCATTGTATTTGAAGTGGAGAGGGAACGCGTCAAACCGGTTCAGATTGTGATGTGCGATTCGAATACTTCTGAATGAGATACACACAACCTGCCACAGCCACAGCACTAATCAGAGCGACAAGCACACTATCGCTACCCCACTGGCCAATAAAACAGTCGCCAATTTCGGAATCGAAAAAGTAAAAGTAGCATGTGACAATTACTGCGTTATTAAAAAAATGGACAATGATAGGAAGCCATAAACTGCCGCTACGCGCCAACAAATAACCCAAGAAACAGCCCAACAAAAAACGCGGCAGAACGCCCGACAAATCGTCGTGGGCCAAACTGAAAACCAAAGCAGAAATACATATTGCCCTAACTGCTCCAACCTGCTTCGACAAGCAGTTCTGCAAAAAGCCACGGAAGAACATTTCCTCCGTCACTGCTGGAATTACAGCCACTACAAGTAACCGTATGAAGAGGAAGGAGCTGTCGCCTTCCGTAAGCATGGCGATATTTTTAGCCACCCTTTCGGCATCTTCGGGCCACACCATCTTATTGAGGCTGCTCAACCCGTTTATCAGAGGAATGGCAAGCAGGGAAACCGAAACGCCTAAAACAACCAGCAAAAGAGAGGGCCTCTTATTTTGTGAAAGGTAGCCAAAGGTTGTTTCACCATGATTGTGGTACAGAAAGGCGAAAACCAACGCCGGGACAAGGAATACAAAAAACGCCATCAGCGTCTGTAAGATGTATTTATAATATGGAGAGTCCGAAATCGGAGCAAGCACCCTACCAAAGCAGGCGAAGAGGAAAATCATGCTAATGACAAAAAGGAAGAAGAAGGTCATCTTTGTCATTATATTTTTTTCAGAGAGTAAACGCGGATAATTGTACATAAGAATAAAAGTTAGAAATCGTCGTCCGAGCCATCGTAAGCGATACCAGCCACAATTTTCTCAACGACCGGCAACATCTTTTGAAACTCGAACCCACGTCCAGCGCCAAAACGGAGCAGTTTAGCCTTAGCGTCAAACCGGTTCTTGTAAGAAATGGAACGGAACTTGGCCGACAAGACTTGAAAGATTGAGTCGTCGTAATCGGCAGTACCGAACACCTCTTCAAGTGTAGAGTTAATGATATCGGCAGGGATAGCCTTGCCGCGTAGCGCAAAAGCGACCTTGTTCCTACCCCAGCGGGCAAAAATCATCTTATCGTTGGCAAATGCACGGGCATAACGCGCCTCGTCGATGTACTTTTCTTTAAGTAAATAGGAAACGATGGCATTAGAATCGGCCTCAGACACCTCCCACGCAACCAATTTTTTGCGCACCTCGGCCAAACAATGTTCAGCCATTGAGCAGTAGGCCGTTAACTTAAGGAGAGCCTGTTCTTTCGTGATTTGCTTCTTCATAAGGCAAAATTACACAAAAACAGATAAAGGAAAAAACTAACGGGTAGCACGGACCATACGGTCCTTACCAAAGAAATCGGCTCGGAGGCAGACCTCGGTAAATCCCATATTTTGGAGCAAGCTGACTGTATCAGCACCAAAGCGCTCGTTAATTTCATAATAAAGATGTCCGCCCACCCGCAAATGAGCCAAAGCCACCTCGGCAATACGTCTGTAGAAGAGAAGCGGATCGTCGTCAGGCACAAAAAGAGCCAACGAAGGCTCGAAGTCCAACACATTTTTGTGCATAGCCGATCGTTCGGCATTACAGATATAGGGCGGATTAGAGACCACAACATCGAAAATACCATCGGGCTGCTGGATCAAAACATCTAATTTCGAGAAAGCCACCTCCACTCCATTCGCCGCCGCATTCTGGGCAGCCACGGCAAGAGCCACATCAGAGACATCGACAGCCGTCAACCGGGCAGCAGGCAAGGCATGGGCAAGCGAAACCGCAATACAACCGCTTCCCGTCCCGACATCGAGAATAGCCGGAGAAGCCGACAAGTAGTCCGCTTTCACCCAGTCGACCAGTTCGGCGGTTTCAGGACGCGGAATAAGCACCCCAGGCCGCACCTTGAACGACAGGCCACAAAAAGCCGCCTCGCCCTCGATGTACTGGACAGGCTCGCCCTGGACCAGACGTTCGAGGAAGGAATCGACAGAAGCCTGCTGTTCGGCAGAAAGAGACAACGGAGAGTGAACAAGCAAAAAGGTAAAGTCACAACCAAGGACACGCATAAGGCAGATACGCGCCAATTCCTTAGCCTCGGTAGGACCATACAGCGCCGCAAGGCGTTCAATAAAAACCTTCTCAGTGTTCCTCATTTCCCGAATCCTCAACTTCATTCTCGTTCAAGACATCCTCTAGGCGTTGGGGGGAGTCAGAAAAAGGGCTCCGCATGCTTTCCTTCAAGAAATAGTGCTTATAGTAAGACATAAGGATGGTAGTAGCCGGAAGGGCGATAATCATACCGATAACACCCAAGACATAGCCCCAAATAGACAAAGAAAGCAGAACCACAGCAGGGTTCATACCCATGGTCTTCCCCATAAACTTCGGAATAAGGTATAAGTCTTGCACAATTTGCACAACCACAAAAACGCCCAAAAGCGAAAGCAGGGCCGTATTGACAGAGCCGCCCGTTTCGGAAGCCTGAATCAGCATAAGCACCGCAGCAGGAGGCAAACCCAAATACTGCAAATATGGCACCATGTTAAGGGCTCCCAGCGTAACCCCCATAACAATGCCCATAGGCATATCGATAATGTAAAAACCTACAGCGAACATAAAGGCATCGATGCAGGCAATGAGCGCCTGACGGCGGAAGTAGAGGTTCATGCCCTGGCGCAAGTCGCGCAACAGAGAAATACATACCCCTTTATAATGATGCGGCAGCAATTTGATAAACTCAAGCGCAATAGCATCCTGGTCGCGTAAAATGAAGAACAGGTATATGAGAACGAAAATGAAGCCGAAGACCCACAGTAAAGCATTGGCAGAAGCAGAAAGCAACGACCATGCATGCGGGAACATATTCGTAACCATTTCGAAGATGCCACTGAGCGTAAGTTTCTGCGAAATTTCATTATTATCGGTCAGTTTAGACAGATAATCGGCCCACTCGGCCGGAATAATACTAGAATTGAACTCGCCATTGTGCACCAGCAGTTCTTTCAGCTTGACAAACTCAGTGATGAAAGTCGGCACCATGAAGCATATAAAACAAGCCACGGCCGTGAGTATGGAGACCATCACCAATAAGATAGAAACCGTGCGCGATTTAAGATAGCGTTGCAGGAAGTCGACAATAGGCTGAAAGAGGTATGCGAACAGCCAGGCCACAAAGAAAGGAAGCAAAACGGACTTGAGGTACTTGAGCAAAAGGAACAAGCACACACAAACGAGCACCCTTATAACAAGGTGTACAACGCTATTGAAAGTATATTGGCGAGAAAAATGTCTACTCATCTAGAAAAAAAAGACAGTTAAATAATGTAAAGTAATTTTTTTTCTTATTTTTGTCTTCGGATGCAAATTTAAAACTTTTGTGTCGGAACATTCAAAAATGGCATAAAATTTGTTGCATAAAGTTCAGAAGATTCAAATTGCGCAATGCTTGAAAATAATAAAGAACAACTGATAAGTTCAATACTTGACGAACTGAAGGAACTGGAGATGTTGACCCAAGGCATGCAAGACCCACGCATGCTACAAGAGTTAGCAATAAAAAAAGCCCAGAACCTTTTGGCCCACTACAACCAGTTGAAGGAGTCAGACAACGACGCTTCTGCCGTTGTAGAGTCGAAGGCCGAGAAAGTTGTACCAGAGAACAAGCCAACAACAGCAACTGTTGCCGTAGAGACTCCGGTAGCAAAAGAGACTGAAGCAGTAAAGACTGCGCCAATCAGCCAGCCAAAGGTCGAGCAACCTAAAGTTGAGGAGAAAAAGCCACAGCCAACCGTTGAACAACCTGCGCAAAAAGTTGAGACTCCAAACGAGGGCAAATGGCAGCAAGCAGTTAAAGAAGGGGTGAAAAACGACCGCTTCAAAACAGTTGCCACCTCAGCGCCAACTACCAGTATTGGCAGTTCACAAGTCAAGCGCGTAGACAGCATCTTCGTAAAAAGTTTGAAGAGCGCGTTGAAGTTGAATGACAGAATCCGCTACAGCCGCGAATTATTTGGCGGCAGCGTGGAACTGTTGAACAGCACAATAGACGAACTTGACCAGAAAAACAACTTAGGAGAGGCTCTCGCCTACATCAACGCCCAATTTGACTGGGACAAGGAGAACGAGGCCGTTATGGAATTCCTTTCATTACTTGAAAGAAGATTTTAAGAAATGGGCAAACTATATATAGTACCAACACCGGTCGGCAATTTGGAAGATATGACCTTCCGCGCCATAAAAGTGTTGAAGGAAGTAGATCTGATATTAGCGGAAGACACACGTACAAGCAGTGTTTTATTAAAGCACTACGACATACAGAAGCCGCTTAGTTCGCACCACAAATTCAACGAACACCAGACCGCCGCTTCGGTAGCCCAACAGATAAAGGCAGGCAAAACAATAGCCCTGATATCGGATGCCGGCACCCCGGCCATATCTGACCCAGGCTATCTGCTTACGAAAGCCTGCGTAGAGGCAGGAGTTGCTGTAGAGTGCTTACCCGGAGCAACCGCATTCGTGCCCGCCCTGGTAGACAGCGGTCTGCCCAACAACAAATTCTGCTTCGAGGGCTTCCTTCCCCAGAAAAAAGGAAGGCAGACCCGCATAAAGGAACTGGCAGAAGAGGAGCGCACAACCATTATCTACGAATCACCATTCAGAGTGGTAAAAACGCTCCAACAGTTTATAGAAGTTATGGGCGAAGACCGACAAATATCGGTAACACGCGAAATTTCGAAAATACACGAAGAAACCGTACGTGGCACTTTAGCCGAGGTAAAAAAACACTTCGAAGAAGTGGAACCCAAAGGCGAATTTGTAATGGTTTTGGGTGGTAAAGAACCCGAAGAGAAAAAGAAGAAAAAGTACCAGGACGGAGAAAGCGAATAACTCACAAATTGAATCAATTAACAAAAAACAATAAAATTAAACATCCAAATGAAAAAGAAGTTTTTATTGGTAGCAGCCATCGCATCAGTGATTGGTTTTGCATCATGTAACGGCGATCAGATTGAAGCTCAACAGAGACAGATTGACTCTTTGACTAACGTAAACGACATGCTTCAGAAGCAGAATCAGAGCGATTTGGAGACCCTCGACCAGGTATTCCAGAACTTCGCAGAAATCAAGAAGGCACAGCTCGGTCTTAGCGAAGAAGCTAACTCTACTGAAGGTGTAACAGAAGACCAGAAGCAGAAGATTCAGGAGAACTTCAAGCTTATCAACGACAAGTTCGCTGAGAACGCTCAGAAGCTCGACTCTTTGCAGAACGTATTGAACAGCACAAAGGGTAAGATCAGCGCTTTGAGAGGCACTATCGCAAAGTTGCAGAAGATGCAGGCTCAGAGCCAGCAGGAAATCGCTACTTTGAAGAAGCAGCTTGAAGACAAGGATATCGAAATTGCAGACTTGAAGTCAGCACACGCATCACAGGTTGCACAGATGACTGCCAAAGCAGAAGCAGACAGCGCAGCTAACGCAGCTAAGATCGCTGCTCAGGACAAGGCTATGCACACTGTAAGCTACCTCATCGACACCGAGAAGAATTTGAAGGCAAAGGGCATCAAGGGTGCAGCTGGCCGTTTGAAGAAGGGTGAAGTTAAGGAAAGCATGTGCACCAAGGTTGACTACCGTGAATTCGAAGGTAACGACGGTATCACCTTCAAGAAGGAGCCTACCCTCTTCTCTTACCACACTCCAGGTTCTTACACCATCAAGAAGAATGCTGACAAGACTTGGACCTTCACCATCACTAACCAGTCTTCTTTCTGGAACACCAAGGTTATGATCTTGGCTGGTGAAAGAATTAAGTAAGCCGTAAAAAAGTCTTACAAAAAACATGATAGCCCTGCGTTTTCCGCAGGGCTTTTTTTTACCAGTGCCCCCCAAAAAAGGGAAAAACAACAGCAGTTTTCCGCCTTAACAGCCAACAAAAGTTTCAGCCACAGCCATGCTGAATAGAAACATCCGACACACTATAATTTAGCTTTATAGCATTATTTTTGAAAAAGAGTACCACCGAAAAGTATTGTTCTCGATATTGTATTTATTTGTTTAGATAGAAAATTTAACTTAATTTTGCGAAAATTTTAGAGTTACGCACACAATTTCGACATTTTACTCTGCATATGAACATATACATCCGAACCCCAAAGTTGAAAATTCAAAACTGTATAAGCACGTTACTGAAGGTTCAACTGTTGTGCTTACTAACCATGTTGTTGCCATCGTGCAAAACGCCACAAAACATAACCTATTTTCAGGATTCCTATAACAATCAGACAATTATAGACTCATCGAATGGAACAATAACCGTAAAACCAGGAGATAAGATAACCATAGTTGTATCGTCGAAGGATCCGCGTTTGTCGGAAATGTTCAACCTGCCAATTGCTGGTTACAGAGTCGGACAAGCGAATTTGCCGGGTGTAACAAACAGTACACAACAGATAAGTTGTTACTCTATTGACAGTGAAGGAAATATAGACTTTCCTGTTTTAGGGAAAATTGTCGTAGCAGGAAAAAAGCGTTCTGAAATCGCAGACTACATCAAACAGGAACTGATTAAAAATGAATACATCAGTGACCCTGTCGTAACCGTCGAATTCTCAAACCTTTACGTATCAGTAATGGGTGAGGTAAACCGCCCCGGACGTTTTTTCATAGAAAACGACAGAATCACCCTTCTTGACGCGCTTAGCATGGCAGGCGATTTAACCATTTACGGCCAACGTGAAAACGTAACGGTAATCCGTGAGAAAGATGGCCAAAAAATATTCTATAAAGTAGACTTGACAAAAGCCAAAAAAGTCTACAACTCACCAGCCTATTATCTTCAGCAAAAAGACGTTATCTACGTAACCCCTAATAACACGCGCGCCCGTCAGAGCACAGTTAACGGAAACAACGTTCGAAGCACAACATTCTGGATGTCTTTAGCATCACTAGTTACTAGCGTTGCAGTATTGATTTATAAGTAATAACACATATAAAGTTTATGGAGACTCAAACTGAAAAGGACCTAAGTTTGAAAAAATTTGATAATGGAGGACTACAACTAAAAGAGTTCATAGCTATATGTATAAGTAAATGGAAATGGATTGCCACATTTACTGTCGTATGCCTGTGTTTAGGAGTTATCTACTTGATTTCCAAGCAACCATTATATACACGTCAAGCCCAGATATTAATCAAGGAAAACAGCAATGGCAAAGGCAGTTTTGTAAACGATTTGGCAACTGTGTCTGATTTGGGCATGTTCAACCACGGAATAAACGTCAATAACGAATTAACCTGCATTCAAAGTCCCGCATTGATTGCCGATGTAATCAAGCGTTTGAATTTGGATGTTGAATACCGTGTGAAAGGAAGGTTCGGCAAGAACAACATCTATGGTTCCGTTTTACCCGTCCAAGTTCAGTTTAAAGAATTGGACGACAACGAAACGTGTTCGTTCAAGCTTTCGATAAAAGACATATCGACCTACTATATCTCTGAACTGACTATTGGGGAAAAGGAATATCCAGGGGTATTGGAAGGCAAATTCTACACCAGCATCAAGTTTCCTAAAAACATAATCGTCAGAATTACAAGGAATCCGGACTATATTATACCAACAGAAGATACAGAAGAAGCGACAAAGGAATACACCGAATTCTACATCGACAAACCCGCCTTCATAACAACGGTAGAATCGTATACCGACAGGTTGAAGACCAACCTTGTCAACAAACAGACGACGATATTCAATCTGAGTTTTGACGACGTTTCGGCAGAACGCGCCGAGGTATTCCTTAACAAACTGATTGATGTTTATAACGAGAATTGGATAAAAGAAAAGAATGCCATAGCGACAAACACCAGTCAGTTCATCAACGAGCGTTTGAAACTTACCGAACAAGACTTGGGTTCGGTAGACAACAGCATAAGCGCTTATAAGAGTAAGAACCTGACCCCAGACTTGACTGAGGTGGCAAGACTACATTTGGACAAAGCCAGCGTTGCAAACGACAAAGTGGCCGAATACAGTACCCAGTTAAACATGGCTCTTTACATACGCAATTGCGTTGCAAAGAATAAGAAGAGGACACTATTGCCATCGGTCGATGCGCTGAAAAACAGCATGATAGCAAACAGCATAGACCAATATAACACGACTTTAATCCAACGTAACAGTCTGGCAGAGAACAGTAGTGCGAAAAACCCATTGGTAGTTGACTTAGACAACCAGCTCAACTCCATGGAGAAGAGCATTATTGAAAGCATCAACAACCAAATCAATGCTTTGAAGCAGCAGATTTCTGTATTAAAGAACACAGAAGCCAAAAGTACGGCGAAAGTGGCAAACAGCCCTACGCTTGCAAAACATCTGTTGTCGGTAGAACGCCAGCAGAAAGTGAAAGAAACGCTGTACCTGTATCTGCTTCAGAAACGTGAAGAGAATGAATTGGCGCGCGCCTACAGTGTGTACAACTCAAGAGTGATTACCCCACCAACTGGAGGTCTGAAACCAACATCGCCAATCAAGAGGAATATTATTTTAGTATGCCTTATAATAGGTATACTGCTACCAATCGGTATCATTTACCTGATTGAATTACTGAACACCCAGATTCGAGGGAAAAAGGACCTGGAATTGCTGAGTATTCCATTAATTGGACAAATACCACTCTTAAAGCACAAAAAGAAAGAGATAGTGGTAGAAGCAGACAACCGCAACAGCATTAACGAAGCATTCCGCATTGTCCGCACAAATATTGAAAGCAAAATAGGAAGCAAAGAAGGATGCAAAGTACTTGCCGTAACTAGTGCCAACCTAGGCAGCGGTAAGACATTTACAAGCCTTAATACCGCAAAATCGCTGTCACTTTTAGGCTACAAGGTGGCAATAGTCGACATGGATTTAAGAAGAGCGACCCTAAGCAAGCTGTTCAGCCAAGCCAAACAAGGCTTAAGCTCTTACTTGAATGGAAAGGCTTCGAATGTGAAAGGCATGCTGGAACCTATAGACAACAACCCAGACCTACAGCTTCTGCCTGTAGGAGAACTACCCAACAACCCGAACGAGTTGTTGAGGGTTCCTAAGTTAAACCAGCTGCTGGGCGAACTTAAGGAAAGCTACGACTACATCATCCTCAACTGTCCGCCAGTAGAGATGATAGCAGACACCAGCATAATTGCCCCTCTAGCCGACTTAACAGTGTTCGTAGTACGGGTACGTATGTTCGACAAGAAAATGCTTCCAACGATTCAAGATTTTTACGACACCAATAAATATGGTTCCATGGTGCTTCTATTAAATGCGACAATGCAGCATTTAAGGAGACGGAATCAATACGTCTACGGTTAATCATTTAGCACTTTAAGAGTTTCTAGTAAAAAATCAAATAGTAAAACCAAGCGGAATAACAAGCCAAATGGAACAAGATTACTATAGCATATTCATTTACATAGCACTATGGGTACTCGCATTTCTGGTATTGTCCAAGTTCTGTAGTTTTTGGTCAACAACCAAAGTTATAGTCTCGACCTATACTTTTTTTGCAGTGCTGGCCTATATGTTGATGGATAATCCATTCTTCCAACCCAATTACCAAGGGTTAACCATTGCGCCGTTTGTCTACTTATTCCTGTTTATAATAGTGTCGATTACCCCCATAATAAAGTACGACACCACAAAACCGCAGACATTAATAAGCCCGTCACTGGGATCGATCAAATACTTCTTATTAATATATATATTGGTAAGCATCATTGTATTGCCACAAAGTTTCACCAATATACAGGAAGGTTTGACCCGTTTGATGAGCGACAGTACGGCAGGAGCGGAAATGTATGCGGAAACGCACGAGCACGAGGCAGTATACCACTCCCCTATTTTCGGCGCATTTTCAGCATTTCATAACTGCTTTTTCGAAACATTCGTATTTCTGACCTTTTTGATGTATTGTTCCTCACAGATATCAAAATGGTACTTCATTGTGTTATCGACCATCATTCTTTTCGAACTGCTGGCACCAATAGCCTCAGGTTTGAGAACGATGACCATTATGAAAGTGTTCACAATGTTGGCAGCAGTGACCTTTTTCTATCCATTTTGGAAAAAGAACATAAAACACTTCTTCCAGAAAATATGTTTCGTTGTGCTAGGCATTACAATGATTCCATTCCTGGCCCTGACCATAAGCCGTTTCGGAGAACGAGACGCAGGAACATCGGGAGAAATAATAAGGTATGCAGGCGAAGCACCCCTGAACTTCAACATCTACTGCTACGGGACAGAACTTACCCGAGATGGCGACAGGACCTGCAACATGTTTAAACGATGGTTAGGATACAGCAACGTGCCAGAAGATGTGAACGAAACAAGAATAGTACATTCGGCAATGGAAATTGGAGACGATGTATTTTCAACCCACGTGGGCGACTTTGTACTTGATTTCGGACTAGTCACCCCATTTGTAGCCCTAATAGTACTGACACTGATCTTCCTCTTCGCAACACATACCAACAAAACAAAAGTATACAGCCACCAAGTGTTCTTACTGTATCTTATCACTTGTGTGACCCTGCAAGGGTCGATGTATTTATTCTATTATTCGTTTAAGGAAAACTACACGATAGTAAGTTTTCTAATAGCATACATATTCCTAATAATTGTTGAAAACACGTCCAAACCAATTTGTTTCAATCGCCAATAACTTCAAAAAAGAATGTCATCAAGCATAAAGAAAAACTTCTTCTACAGTTCATTACTAACCACGGCCAATTATATTTTCCCTTTATTGACATTCCCTTACGTAACACGCGTACTAGGAGTGACAAATTTAGGCGTATGCGGTTACGTAGACAGCATTGTGAATTACTTTATCCTCTTCGCAATGTTGGGCGTTAATATTGTAGGAATCCGTGCGGTAGCAGAGAAAAGAAACTCAAGACAAGAACTGACAGAGATATTCTCTTCGTTACTGTCGTTCAACCTGATTACAACCCTCCTTATGATGGTGGCCCTGATAGCGGCAACCCTGTTGCTACCCAAACTGGCACCGTATCGGGAATACCTGTTCATAGGCGTATTCAAGATAATTAGTACCACCCTGTTAGCAGAATGGTTTTACAAAGGACTAGAAGACTTCAAGTACATCACCATCCGCACAATGGTGGTGAAAATGGTATATGTGATAGGGATATTCGTATTTGTAAGGACAAAAGACGACACCATCACCTATTACCTGCTAACGATGCTGATGATAGCCGTAAATTCAGTGTTCAACATCGTCCACACCAAAAACTACGCAGACTTCTCATTAGCAAAAGTGCGTATTGCACCCTACTGGAAACCAATGCTTATTTATGGGTTCTACTTCTTCATTACGTCGATGTACACCTCCTTCAACATCACCTACTTGGGTTGGACCTGCTCAGATGAAGAAGTCGGATACTACACAACCGCAACAAAGCTATTCTTTATCATCATAGCCTTATTCACCGCATTCACAGGGGTAATGATGCCAAGAATGACCAACTTGCTGGCAGAAGGGAAGTTTTCAGAATTTAAGATGTACCTATCAAAGTCGCAAGGCCTTCTGTTCACTTTCGCAGTTCCCATAATACTGCTAATCACCATCTATGCGCCACAAATAGTGTTGATACTGGCAGGAGAAGGCTATGAAGGTGCCATATTACCCACAATAATTATAACCCCATTGATTATTGTCATCGGGTTAGAACAGATACTAGTATTGCAGACCCTGAATCCGTTGAAAAAAGACAAAGAGATCATCATCAATTCAACAATAGGAGCTCTGGTTGGGTTGGGGCTAAACATACTGTTAGTAAAGGAACTAAAAAGCACGGGTTCAGCCATTGCATGGCTAGCTTCAGAAATAGTCATCCTGATAAGTTCGCAGTATTGGGTTACAAAATACTATTCAATGAAATTTCCATTCAAGAAATTACTGAATAATATACTTTACAACATACCACTAGTAACCCTCCTACTTCTGATGGACAATGTTCTTGAATTAAATGCCTGGATAATGATGCTGATAACGGGCACATTAACACTTTTATATACACTAGCGCTACAACTTTATCTGAAAAATGAATTTGTAGTAGCTATTTGCAAAAAAATCGGTCGGAAAAATGGATAAAGTCTCAATTGCGATAGCCACTTATAACGGAGCAAAGGCTTTGCGAGAACAATTAGACAGCCTTTACAACCAAACAGTACAGCCAGACGAGATTTTCGTCTCGGACGACTGTTCAAACGACGGTACAGTGGAGATTCTTGAGGAATACCACCGTACAAAAGGGCTTAAATATACGGTCAACGAACATAATTTAGGATTCAACAAAAACTTCGAGAACGCATTGAAGAACACGACAGGCGAATTCATTATGATTTGCGACCAAGATGACATCTGGATGCCCGAAAAAGTGGAAGTGCTGCTAAAAGCCATAAAAAAGCACGACTGTACAAAACCCGTGCTGGTCACCTCCACCACAAAAGACTATATGGACGGGAAGGTCATCAGAGACAATACAAGACCCAGAATGTCGTGGCTACAAATGCTATACGGCAACAACACCCAAGGGTGCTGCACAATACTAAACCGTGTTCTGCTTAACAAAGCACTGCCGATAGACGTTCCCAAAGGGTCGTTGTATGACGGATATTTAGGCATGATAGCAGGAATGACCGGAGAATGGGAAAACATAGGAACACCATTAATGTATTACCGACACCATGCAAACAACGTTATAGCAAACAACGACAAACGAACAGATCAGTACCCAAACATATTTGCGGCAGACCGCTTTTTGCTTATGGATGCCATAGAGGCCAAATACGGCAAAGACTTCATACCGGAACGACGTAAAGTGTTTGAAAAGGTTAAGAAATTAGGACTAAAAAAGAGCAAACTATCGAGAATAACCGCAACCATAGGACTTGTTGAAGTTCCATTTATCACACGCATGAAGTGCATTGTAAAAATTTGCCTTCAGTAAAAGACTTAAAGAATATGAGAATACTACAAATTATGCCCGAATTCGGACTGGCCGGAGCAGAACGTATGGCAGAGAACCTAACACTCAGCCAAATAAAAGCCGGGCACACAGTGAAAGTTGTAAGTTTCTACGACTATCATTCTGCAATTACTGACAATTTGGAGAGCAAAGGGGTTGAAATCATATACCTTAATAAAAAAGGAGGTGTTGACCTGTCAGTTATAGGAAGGTTAAAGAATGTGATAGAATCATATTCACCAGACGTTATACACACACACCGCTATATACTGTTTTATACCTTATTGGCACGCAAACGGACCTCTGTCAAAGCACCAATAGTGCATACCGTACATAACGAGGCAAAGAAAGAGTTGAATTTCGCATATAGGAAAATCAACAACCTGCTGTTCCTAATTTCAAAATGCTACCCAGTAGCACTGACAAAAGAAATAAAGGAAACCATTATTGACGAATATGTGGGGATAAAAGACCTTCCTATAATCATGAACGGTGTGAATACCGACAATGTCCAGCCAATTAAAACCGATTATAAGGTACCCCAGGAGACATTCAACATCCTTCATGTAGGAAGATTTGCAGAAGCCAAAAACCACGAGACGATAATCGACGCATTTGCAGAATTCCACCAACGTCACCAGAAAGCGACGTTGACCTTTTTTGGCGAAGGTGTGAAGTTTGAGAGCGTCAAGGAAAAAGTAAAACGCGACAAGCTAACAGACTGCATTTTCTTTAAAGGAGTTGATGGGAAAGTAACAAGCCATTTTCATGAATATGACGTATTCATCTTACCGTCGCTGTTCGAAGGTATGCCGATAACCATAATAGAAGCCATGGCCGCAGGCATGCCGATAATAGCCTCAAACGTGGGCGGCATACCCGACATTATAACAAACGGGAAGAACGGAATACTGATAAAGCCAGAAAAAGAAGAGATAGTTGAGGCGTTGAACAAACTAGCTTGCAATGAAGAGTTGAGAAAGCGGCTCGGAGAAGCCGCACTAGAGAGTTCGAAACTATACACGTCTGACCAAATGGCAAAGGAATACGTAAATTACTACCAAACATTAATTAAATAATACACGTTATGGCAATATCACTCTATAGAATTAGGAAGTGGACCAAAATGATTATGGGGAGAAGCAATCTGCATGTATGCCAAGACGAAGGCAAATGCTATTCAGTAGAGGCCATTAAAGGTTATTACAACAATTTGACGGAAAAAGTCACCCTTTATGGAGTTGCCCACGGAACTATACCACTCTACCCCAATGAAAAAGGAGAGATGGTAGAGTTCGCAATAGGTATATTCCAATACGGGCTGGCCTGCTACGACTTGTATTTAATGAAACACGATGAAACGTTTCTGCAAGACGCCCAATGCTGTGGCGAATGGGCGTTAAGTCACCAGCACCCGGACGGTAGCTGGGATTGCTTCGGAGAAGGCGTATATTCTTCTATGGCGCAGGGAGAAGCCATCTCCTTATTAACAAGACTATACACATCGACACAAGACGAAAAGTATTTGGCCCCCATCAGGAAAGCTAAAGACTTTTTGCTGAAGCCTATAGAAGAAGGTGGCGTTGCAAAACAAAGTGGTGAAGACCTGATGTTACTAGAATATGTAGACAAGCCACTCGTTTTGAACGGATGGATATTCTCGTTGTGGGGTTTGCTTGACTATTGCAAGCTATTTCCTGAAGATGCGGAAAGCAAACAACAATACGAGCAATCGCTTACCGCAATGGTCAAGAAACTACCAGAATATGACAACGGTTACTGGAGCCTATACAATAATGAAGGCATGATGGCATCGCCCTTCTACCACCATTTGCACATTAACCAACTCCGCGCAATGTACGCACTGACGCATAGGGAAGAATTTAAAAATTTTGCCGAAAAGTGGGAAAAGTACGGCGAATCGTGGTGGAACAGAAAGAAGGCGTTCATTTTGAAGGCAATACAGAAAATAATGGATTAAAATGTTCAAGGTATCAGTAATAGGCTATCATGCGAAACGAAAGCCATTGCATGATGGGCAGACCGTTAAGACACAACAACTGACAAAAGCACTACAAGACTGCTACGGCAGCGAACGTGTCAACGAAGTAGATATGCAAGGCTGTGTAAAGCACCCGTTCACCTTCCTTTGGTCCTATTTCAAAGCATGTAGAAATAGCGAGAACGTCATCATCCTTCCCGCATACGGAGCGCTAAAGGTATTTCCATTCCTGTGTGTGTTATTCCGGAAAAAAGGGACAAGACTATTTTACGACGTCATTGGAGGCTGGCTCGGCAATTTCATCAAGAAACGTTCACTCTTACGAAACGTGTTGAAGCGCTTTGACGGAATTTGGGTAGAAACGACGTGTATGAAAAACGATTTAAACACACAAGGTTTTGAAAACATAACAATCGTTCCAAACTTTAAAGAGCTATCAATTCTTGACCCCAAAGACTTGCACGAGTCAACAACACCAATCCATTTGTGTGTTTTTTCGCGAATCATCGAAATCAAAGGAATTGAAGACGGCATTAGAGCCATTCGGGAAGTAAACACCAAGAAACAGGAAGTTGTCTATACCCTCGACATGTATGGACCTATAGACAAGAGTTACACAGAGCGTTTCAATGCCTTGAAAGAGACACTCCCCGACTATATTAAATATTGCGGGTGTGTAGAGGCAGACAAAAGTACAGAAACGCTAAAGAAGTATGACGCACTTTTGTTTCCCACGAGATATGAAGGCGAGGGGCATCCAGGAACCATTATAGACGCCTACTCAGCAGGGTTACCAGTTATTTCAGCAAAATGGCACAGCTATTCCGATTTTGTTGAAGAAGGGATAACAGGGCTGGGATATGAGCAATACAATAGTGATAAACTGATTGAATTATTAGAACAAATAGCCGAAACACCAAATGTGCTAAACAAAATGCGCAAAGACTGTTTAAAGAAAGCGACACAGTATTCGGCAAAAACAGTTATTCGGACAATAGAAAAAATATTAAATGGAAAGAGAACCACTGATATCAATTATTACTCCCAATTATAATTGTGCCTCGTTTATAGCAGAAACAATAGAAAGTGTTTTGGCACAAACTTATAAGAATTGGGAAATGCTAATTCAAGATGATTGTTCTTCAGACGGATCACTGGAAATAGCATTGAGTTACGCAGAAAAGGACCCAAGAATCAAAGTAGAGTCTAATACGAAAAATGCTGGGGCAGCCATCTCCAGAAATAACGCCATACGACGTTCACAAGGAGAGTATTTGTCGTTTCTAGACAGCGATGACTTATGGGTTCCGACCAAATTAGAGAAACAAATAAAGTTTATGCAAACCAACAATTGCGATTTCTGTTACGCAGGTTATGAGCATATCAATAAAAACGGAGACAGTATGCTGATACAGGCCAAAGCCATTAAGCACCTGACCTACAGAAGACTACTGTTGCATTGCTGGACAGGTTGTCTAACAGTCATCTACAAGCAAGACCTGTCGAACAAGATATACGGACCCGTTTTAAAGAACTGTAACGACCATGGACTGTTTTTGAAAGTTATGCCCCACATAAAGAACGCCATGGGCATAAGCGAGTGTTTGGGAATGTACAGAATTAGAGAAGGAGGTATTTCTCGGAAAAAAACAGGAAAACTAAAATCGTTCTTCCAATTGTTTCACGACATAGAAGGACTAAATTACATAACAGCGACCTTCTGTTTAATGACCCAAATACTCATTAAACGATTCTATAAATACAAAGAGATAACAGCAAACGAAAGCTGCACAAACAATATTTAAAGTTTATTCTTATTTTAATATCTAAAAAAAAATGACATCTCATTTATTCATATGCATTTGTTGTACATTTTTTGCCTGTTTATTTGCAGTTAGATTCAACCCGACCCTAGTCTTACTAGCCTATAAAAAAGGGATTCTAGACAGTCCGGGGACCCGAAAACTACAAACGAAACCCGTACCCGTTATTGGCGGTATAAGCGTATATCTGGCCGCGATATCAAGTGTCGCAGTTATTAACATATTCCAACCAACAGACGATTTGTATATGGCAGTAGCTGCAATTTCACTGATATTCTTTATCGGGTTATTAGACGACCTGACAGACATAAGTCCGTATAGGAAATTCTTCTATCAGACTCTTATAATACTAGTTTTGTTCGCTTCAGACTCATATAGAATAGACACTTTAAACGGGGTATTTGAAATTCATGAGCTACCAATGTCGGTAAGTCTGCTATTAAGCCTGCTGACAGGAGTTGGCCTGATGAATGCCCTGAACATGATAGACGGTGTTGACGGTTTAAGCAGCGGTATTGGCATTTGTACCTGCGGATTCTGCGGAGGTTACTTCTTGATTCATGAAGATATAATATATGCCGCACTGGCATTCACATTTTTAGGCTCACTAATTCCATTCTTCTTTTGTAACGTATTTTCCAATAAGTACAAAATGTTTATTGGCGACAGCGGATCATTGGTAATGGGTATGTTGGCCTATATATTCAGCTGCCGTATCCTTCACGAAAAAGACGCACTTATTGGCAGTAAAAATGTAAGTTTGATGGTGGCTATATTCGCCGTCCCTATTTTCGACACCTTGCGTGTGATGACAATGAGAATACTAGCCGGAGGCTCACCATTCAAAGCAGACAAGACTCATCTGCACCACATTTTTGTATCGCTTAAACTACCACATATGCTGATTACGATGGTCATTTTGTTTATGGTAGTTATCATAGAGGCATTTTGGTTCTTATTGTTCAATTTCAATCTAGACGTAACAATCCATACCTTAATCGTAGTTGCTTTTTGCGCGACACTGGTTTGGGGTGTTTATCTATACCTGAACAATACAAAGAACCACCACCCCGACCGTTTTATGGCTTATACCAATTGGATACTAAAACTAAGGAAGAATCCGGACAAACTGGTTTCAAAAATTGGCCGATTCATCGATGACCTTAAATTAGTAGAACACGGATGGCTGAAAATCCCTACAAGGAAAAAGAGAGGGCATAAGGCCAATTCATAATTACTATAAAAGGAAACACAAAACAGCAAAAAGGATCTGTTTCGTAATATCGGTTGCTTTTTGTTAGATTGGCATACTATTATATATTGTGCTAGCACTTAGTTTTTTATAATCATATTTTTCTTCAAAATGTATATTCCGCGACTTACAATAAAAATTCTCAGGAAGATTGGCGCAAACAGGTTTTTATTTAAATGCCTGGCACCATTTGCAAAAGCACGCACAGAAATAAATGAAGACATTGTTGCAACAGCACAAGACAGACTTGCCACTCTTAGACCGGTTCCTTCAGGTACCTCTATGTGTGAGAACAACATTGCAGACAATCCGAAATATAATCTTCAAGTTATAATTCCAGCCTATAACGTAGAAAAATATATAGAAGATTGCGTGGAATCTGTATTGAACCAGGAAACAAAGTACAACTACATCGTATATATAGTTAATGATGGCTCGACCGATACTACCAGACAGATTCTTAAGAAGTATGAAAACGACAGCCGTGTAATTCTAATCGACCAGAAGAATAAAGGACTGTCGGGAGCTAGAAATACAGCACTGAAAAACATAAATGCAGATTATGTAGCATTTGTCGATTCTGACGACATACTTGACGAAGGGGCAATTGAAGCGCTTTTAAGCAAGGCGTACGAACTAGACGCCGATGTTGTTCAGGGCAATTTCAGAAGGTTTAAGACCGATGTGAAAAATTATACAACAGGTTCAAATCTTTCAGAGTCCTCGGAAACAAGGCCGAACGACTTGATGGGCTTCGCGTGGGGAAAAATCTACAGGAACCGCCTATTTTCTCATTTACAGTTTCCCGAGGGATATTGGTACGAAGATACCATGTGTAATTTCCTTATCCTCCCCCAGTGCGGCAAAACTGCGACCATCAGCAAAAATGTGTATTATTACCGGAAAGCAAACAAGTTCAGTATTACGCACCAGACAAGGTCAAATCCAAAATGTATAGATTCTTACTATATAACCCAACTTGTACTCAAAGAGCAGGAACAACTGGGTATTAGGGAAAATGACCTTACAGACAAAATACTGAATCAGATTAGATACAATACGGAAAGGGCCGTAAGATGCCTCTCTAAAACAGAATTGAAGTATTTGTTTGTATTGCATTGTAAACTTTTCGAGGCCTATAAAACCGAAGCATCCAAAAACAGAGATTACGCCATAATACAGGAAGCCCTAGAAACACGTCGGTTCGCATTGCTTATGTTGTTTGTTATACTATGCTGAAACTTCTGGATGATCTTTTGGGGGAGTTTTCCCCCACCAGAGTTCGGCGAAACAGAAGACACAGAAGAAATACGCTTATTTGAGAGGTATAAATACAGTCTTCGCAGAGAGTGAATTTATAAATAGGAAGTAGAAACACTAGTACAAATCTAACAGCCGGCCAACATACAACCTTCATATTTGGATTATTCTATCTAAGGCCCAAAAACAAGAATGTAGTTGGGAAAATAACAGCAAAATTGAACAATAAAAAAAGCGCAGGAGCAACGAAGTTTTTAGGCAAAAACGCGCAAAAACCTAGGAAAAAATCGGACAAAAATTTCGCAACCGTTAGCAAATTAATAAAAATCAAGTAATTGCAAAAACAGACAAACAGTTGTCACAAAAATCCAAAATTCTTTGATAGAAAAATGCAATTGTAGGAGCCGCATAAGCACTACTTTTGTTGTGTCAACGAGAAAGTAATGTTTGAATTGAAAATGTAGTTTATTTGTATATAAAAAGAATTGTAGTTTAATTTCGTGTTTATTTAAAGTAATTAGTTTGAATTCTTAGTTTATTAGGTTCAAGAAAAAAGCGATGTGTGAACATCGCTTTTTTTGTTCACCTACAAAACAAACCACTAAATTAAAAAAATAATTATTTTTGCAAAAACAGAACAAATATTATTATATTTGCAAAGTAAATTTATTAACCAATTAAGGAACAAGCATCATCCACAAAAACAATAACTGAATAAGACATATGCTAAAAAATCTAATTTTTGACTGGGGCGGTGTAATAAGCGTCAGCCAACACAAAGAGGCAGTAAGACGATTTGCGGAATTAGGTTTGCCCAATGCGGAAAGCTATTTTGAAGAAGGAAAGAACTGGGGCGGCATATTCGGAGAAGTAGAAAGCGGTGCTATCAGCATCGAGCATTTTCTCAAAAAAATCAGCCAATTGTGTGGAAAGCCCATCTCCTTTGAGGAAGTAGCATACGCATGGTGGGGATTTTTCGACCATTTGACCCCATGCATACTCCAACAGCTTGAAGCTTGGAAGCAACAAGGCTACCGCCTCTATATACTAACGAACAACAATCCGTTTATGATGAGTTATATAAACGGAGACCAATTTTCGCCAGAAGGACGTGCATTCCGCACCTACTTCGACAAAATTTATGTCAGTTGCGAAATAGGATTGGCCAAGCCAGACAAAGCCATCTATGAGTATGTGCTGAAAGACGGTAAAATGAAAGCCGACGAAACCATTTTTGTTGACGACAGAGAACTAAACACAGAAGGGGCAAAAGCAGCAGGAATAGCCACCTACCTGGTCGAAAATGCAGAAGACTGGGTAGCAGACTTCGCCGCAAAGCATATAAAGTATTAATATATAAGTAATTTTAACCAGTTTTATTCTTAAATCGAACACTTTTAACAAAAAAGTAAAATTGGGAATATACCCGAAAAAAATTATATTTGTAAAAAGGTAGAGATAAGAGTTTCTAACACTTAAAGGATAACAGATATGAGATTACTGAAAACGATACTACTCTGTTTACTAATACTACCACTTGATGGTTTCGCCAAAAAGGATGGCCTTGCGCACCTGAGCGGAAAAATCGAGGGGTACAAGTACGGTAGCAGCATCATAATTGTGGATCCGCAGGGGAATCTTCCAGATGACACATTAAAAATGTCGGCAGACGGAAGTTTCAAGACCGCATTTGCAGTAAAGTATCCTACCGAACTGATTTTCACAATAGAGCAACCTCAGGTTCAATTTAAGTTTTATGCTACCCAAAACAGCCATGCGCAAATGAGCATCAGCCTTCGCAAGGGCAATGGAGAGGAATATGCAGCCAACATCGACTATCTGGGAGACAACAAAGAAGTGTTCTCATTTATACAGAGTCACGACTACAACAACCTGATAGGCGAAAAATACAGCGATGAAAAGATAAAAAAGATGTCGTTTGCAGAATTTCAGCAAGAACTCCGCAAAGACATCAACCAAATGAAGGCTGACCTTACCCCCCTCAAAGACAAAATGTTCAAGGCCGCAAAAGCAGCTGAATGGGAAAAGAAATACACCTATGAACTGATGCGGTATTCGGAAGTAGAGACAACCGAAGACAAAGATTACAGCGAATGGTGGGCTAACCAAGACATTAATAACGACCAAAATTTGGCAAGCAACTGCGTCGCACGCAAATACAAATTGCAGAAGAACTCAGGACAGAACGACTTCGACGTTGCCTTTATTAAAGATTTGCCACGTTATTTTGCCAACAAAGAAATTTACTTCAACTGTGCAAACGAGCACATTGTGAATGTACTGGCAAGCGCACCCGTAAACGTTGACGAGATATACAACACCTACAAGAAACTGTATGCGGGTCACGAAAACGACATACCAGACTATGTGAAGGCAAGCTACGAGGAAGCAAAACGCCATGTGGCAGGCAAACAGGCGCCAGATTTCGAGATGACCGACGAAACAGGGAAGAAGGTCAAGCTATCGGATTTACGCGGCAAGTTGCTGTATATTGACGTATGGGCAACTTGGTGCGCCCCTTGCAGAGCCGAAATTCCAAATATGAAAACATTGTCAGCGCACTACAAAGACGACCCAAGCGTCTTGCTCGTTTCAATCTCGATAGACCAAGATGAAGACCGCTGGAAGAAATCGATATCGGGAACTGAAAAAGAAAGCAACTGGAACCATTATCACGTAGAAGGCGTATTAGAATCGGAATTCTGCAAGCGCTACAGTATAGCGGGCATTCCACGCTTCCTGATAATTGACCGTAACGGAAAGATAGTTTCACTAGACGCACCACGTCCGGGTGAACCATCAACAATAGAGCTAATTGACAAAAATTGACACCTTTCAATAAAACACGAAAGAACGACTCAAAGAATAGGAGTATAAAAGAGTAAATCAGTATTAAATAGGGGGATTTATTAATCCCCCTATTTTTATGATACAACACATAAAATTGTGTAAATTTGCGCAAATTTAAGAAAAGTATATCCTTATATGGCAAAAGAACTAACACCACGCGCCGAGAACTACTCGCAGTGGTATAACGACTTGGTAGTAAAGGCTGACCTAGCAGAGCAGTCAGCAGTCAGAGGCTGTATGGTAATCAAACCATATGGTTATTCAATTTGGGAGAAGATGCAGCATGAGCTTGACCGCCGCTTCAAAGAAACCGGTCACGTAAACGCCTACTTCCCGTTGCTGATTCCGAAATCGTTCTTGAGCCGTGAAGCAAAGCACGTAGAAGGTTTCGCAAAAGAATGTGCAGTAGTAACCCACTACCGCCTGAAGGTAAACGACGAGGGAAACGCCGTAGTTGTAGACCCTGAAGCAAAACTGGAAGAAGAACTTATTGTGCGTCCAACATCAGAGACCATTATCTGGAACACCTATAAGAACTGGATCAAGAGCTGGAGAGACCTACCAATTCTATGTAACCAGTGGGCCAATGTAATGCGTTGGGAAATGAGAACCCGTCCGTTCCTCCGCACCGCAGAATTCTTGTGGCAGGAAGGGCACACCGCACACGAAACCTACGAAGAGGCAGAGGCAGAAGCACAGCGTATGCTGAACGTTTATGCCGATTTTGCCGAAAACGTAATGGCAGTGCCAGTTGTAAAGGGTGTTAAGAGTGAAACCGAGCGTTTTGCAGGTGCAGTAGACACCTACACCATTGAAGCACTTATGCAGGATGGCAAAGCATTGCAGAGCGGTACTTCACACTTCTTGGGTCAGAACTTTGCGAAGGCATTCGGCGCCCAGTTCCAGAACCGCAACGGAGAACTCGAATATGTTTGGGCAACCTCATGGGGTGTATCAACCCGCCTGATTGGCGCGCTCATCATGGCACATAGCGACGACAACGGTTTGGTATTGCCTCCAAACTTGGCTCCAATCCAGGTTGTTATCGTTCCAATCTTCAAGGGCGAAGAGCAGTTGAAGCAGATTTCAGAAAAGTTGGCTCCAGTTATTGCAGAGTTGAAGCAGTTGGGCATCAGCGTTAAGTACGATGACGCAGACACCAAGAAGCCAGGATGGAAGTTCGCTGAATATGAATTAAAGGGTGTACCTGTTCGTTTGGCAATGGGCGCACGCGATATGGAGAACGGTACCATTGAAGTTGCACGCCGCGACACCCTCACCAAGGAGACAAAGAGTCTGGATGGCATTGCAACATACATTAAGGACTTGTTGGCAGACATCCAGAAGAACATCTTCCAGAAGGCTCTCGACTACCGCAAGCAGAACATCAAGACCGTTGACACTTACGAAGAGTTCAAGAAGGAAATTGAAAAGGGCGGATTTATACTTGCACACTGGGACGGCACCGCAGAAACAGAAGCCAAGATTAAGGAAGAAACAAAGGCAACCATCCGCTGCATTCCTTTCGACAGCTATGTTGACGGAGACAAGGAGCCAGGTAAGTGTATGGTAACCGGCAAACCTTCAAAATGCCGTGTTCTTTTCGCAAGAGCATACTAATTGACCACTACCCTATAACAGAAAAGCGAGGCACAAAGTGCTTCGCTTTTTTTATAGAACAATTAATTTAGAAACCAGCCTCTTTACAAAAGACGACCGTTTTCTGAGTAAACGGATGCACAAAAACAAGTTCTGCAGCATGCA
>ODAJ012191358.1_pt1 | contig 37360 bp, 39 predicted proteins | sample 1539241 | NCBI WGS metagenome assembly ODAJ01 (sample SAMN02144231, study PRJEB22623) | gut metagenome | biome: sheep rumen | host: Ovis aries | place: New Zealand
CAGCGCACAAATTGGCCGCGTGGGAGGCCAATTTGCACGTTTGCGGGCTGAGAAGTGTTTTTTCCGAGGCGCATGTCCCCGGAAAAAACGGATTGTACTTTCTTTTTCGCCTTCCGAGGCGAAAAACTCTGCGAGGCTTTTTCTCTTCCTGGCTTTGTCTACACATTGACCCCGGCCATCCGGCCGGGGTCTCATTTCGTCTGATTTTTTATCCTTATTCTGTCCGGAGGGATTCCACCGGGTCCTTCTTCGCAGCCAGCCCTGAGGGGATCAGTCCCGCGATGTAGGTCAGCACCACGCTGATACCCACCAGCGCAAGCCCGCCCACCGGGGGCAGGGTGGAGTTCAGCACCTGGATGCCCGTCAGATCATGGACGATGATGTTGATCGGGATATTCAGAAGCAGCGTTACGCCGATGCCGATCACGCCGGCCGCCAGACCGATAATAAAGGTTTCCGCGTTGAAGACCCGGGAGACGTCCCGCTTCGATGCGCCGATGGCCCGCAGAATGCCGATCTCCTTGGTCCGCTCCAGCACGCTGATATAGGTGATGATGCCGATCATGATGGAGGAAACCACCAGGGAGATCGCAACGAAGGCGATGAGCACATAGCTGATCACGTTGATGATCTTGGTAATGGAGCTCATCAGCAGCTTGACCACGTCGGTATAGCTGATTTGATCGTCCTCCTCCACCGACTCGTTGTAATGCTCGATGGCCTCTCCGATCAGATCCTTGTTCTCAAAGGAGGAGGCGTAAATATTGATGGCGCTGGGGCTTTCCAGATCCACATAGCCCAGCTTTTTCAGCGTTTCCTGCAGGGTTCCGGTGGCATAGACCGGCGGCATGGCGTTGTCATAGATCCAGAGATAGTCCTTTTCCTCCAGGGCGAGAAGACTGAAATCCTCCGCCAGCTCCTCATCGCTCAGCTCCTCATAGAGCGCGCGCATCTGCGCGGCATACTGCTCCTTGGCCTGCTCGGAGATCATCTGGTTCATATAGGAGAAGAGCATATCATCATCCATCTGGCTGAGCATGGAGGCATATTCCGGATAATTCTCCACGATCATCTTCTCGATGTCCTCCCGGGAGGTGCCGTCCATCTGCTCGGAGATCATCTCCTGCAGATAGCTCTCGTCCGGCTCGCACATGTAGGTGATGTAGAGCTCCGCCAGCGTCTCCGTATCGGCGGCGGCAATATAGTCCCGGGCGGCGTCCGCCTTGCGCGAATTGGTCATGGCCTCGTCGTCCTTATCCAGGAAGGGCAGGCCGGAAAACACGTCGTGCTCCGGGTCCTCCAGCTGGCGGCGGATCAGATCCTTCTTGACGCCCTCCTCGGCGATATACTCCACCAGGGCGTGGGGATAGCCCACAGATCCGCTCATCATCCCGCTCATGGCGTCGTTATCCTGTCGGATGACTCCGACGATGCGGATCTCCAGGCCGTTGTTATAGAGCGTCCGGAGGCCGAGCTCCTCCTCGGTCAGATCCAGATAGCTGTCATTCTCCTCGTCATACTGATATCGGTCCGCCGGAAAGATATACCGGAAGGTCTTGCTGCAGACTTCCTCATAGCTCCAGCTCTCCACCGTGGCGTCCAGGTTCTCGGCGCTGACAAAGGCCTGCATGCTCTCGGCAATGGAGTCGTTGGACTTGAGTCCCAGGGAGTAGAGCACCAGATCGGAGACCTCATTGTTCTCATTGACGATCAGCACGACCTCGTTGAAGCGCTCCGGCCAGCGGCCGTACAGCATTTCGTACTGGCCCTTCAGCAGCGGGCTGATCAGTTCCCCATTCTCCCCCGGCAGCATCTCCTGCCAGACGTTGAGGTTGGAGAACATCTGACCGTAGGTGGAAAAATAGTTGGAGTAGTCCCCGCCGAAGGTGGCGGACATGGCGGTCTGCATAATTTCGGCCGCGTCCGTTTTCCCGATGTGCCCGTTGACATCCTCCGCGTAGGGCACCAGGTCCACGTCGTAGGAATACTGGATGGAGCTGATATACTGGCCGATCTCGCTGTCCTCCGACTCGATATAGCTGCGGAAGGCGCGGAGGTTGTTGGACTCGGCCTGGGCGGAGAAGACGGAGTTGATCATGTTGTACAGGATCGCGCTGGAATAGACCGCGTCGTTCTCGTGCCGGTTGCTGCTGGTCTCCGCCTGGGCGCCCATCAGCGTAGTCATCATCAGCGTCATATCCATGCTCTCCGCCTGGATGGTAATGGGATAGCTGGACAGGGTGTCCTCCTGGACCTTATCGATATAGTTCTGGATGCCGTTGGAGAGCGACATGATGAGCGCGATGCCGATGATGCCGATGCTCCCTGCGAAGGCGGTCAGCAGCGTCCGGGCCTTCTTGGTCATCAGATTGTTCATGGAGAGGGAAAGAGCCGTGAAAAAGCGCATGGAGGGCTTCTTGCCCAGGCTCGCGGTGGTGGGCTCGTCCTCCACCTCACAGGGATCGCTGTCCCCCACGATGAGACCGTCCTTCAGGCGGATGATGCGGCTGGCATAGCCCTCGGCCAGATCGGGGTTGTGGGTCACCATGATGATCAGCTTGTCCTTGGAGATCTCCTTCAGGATCTCCATGATCTGCACTGAGGTATCAGAGTCCAGGGCGCCGGTAGGCTCATCGGCCAGCAGGATATCCGGGTCGTTCACCAGAGCGCGGGCAATGGCCACCCGCTGCATCTGGCCGCCGGACATCTGATTGGGCTTTTTGTTCAGCTGATCCCCCAGTCCCACCTTCTCCAAAGCCTCCGTGGCTCTGGCCCGCCGCTCGGCCGGTCCTACGCCGGAAAGGGTCAGCGCCAGCTCCACGTTGGACAAAACCGTCTGATGCGGGATCAGATTATAGGACTGAAAGACAAAGCCGATGGCGTGGTTGCGATAGGTGTCCCAATCGCCGTCGGTGAAGTTTTTGGTGGACTTGCCGTTGATGATCAGGTCGCCGTCGCTGTATTGATCCAGGCCGCCGATGATGTTCAGCAGCGTGGTTTTACCGCAGCCGGAATGCCCCAGGATCGCCACAAATTCATGGGCGCGAAAGCCCAGGTCCACACCCTTCAAGGCGTGTACCTGAAAGTCGCCGACCTCATAGTCTTTTTTGATTGAAACCAGTTTCAGCATATGCTTCCCTCACTTGACAGGAACGAAAAACTGCTGTAGAATGACCAGGCTGTACGCCCACGTAGCTCAGCAGGATAGAGCGACCGCCTCCTAAGCGGTAGGTCGGAGGTTCGAATCCCCTCGTGGGTGCCAAAACGCTGGACTCCCGGATGATTCCGGGAATTCGGCGTTTTTCTTTTGTCCCCATCCTCTCGATTTGTTCAAGCTGTTTATCTTTCGTAATATAACACAAGTCCCTGTCGATGTCTGCGGTTTTCACAAAAAATTCATAACTTTCCTTTTCCGCGGGGAGAGGCCGCTGTGCGGACGCAAAAGCGCAGCCGAAAGGCGTTCTTCCTCTCGGCTGCGCTTTTCAAGTCGCGGTGTCCAGATGATCCGGCACTTCCCCGGAAATGGCGGCGATATCAGAGATGGAAATCCGCCTCCGGCGCCCGGAGCGTCCGGCTTTTTCCTCCAGTACCACGCAGCGCTCTGCCATGTCCACCTGCCGGACTACGGCGCGAAGTTCCTGATAGCTGCCGCCGTCCTTGCGCGCATCCGGCACAAACACCGTGAAGCAGACCTCCGGCTTCTCCCCGCGGGCTATCGCTTCCCCGATCAGCGTCAGCTTTTGATTCAGCAGCTCCAGCGCGTCCTCGTCCAGATCCCGGGCCGCGTCCGTGGTCCGCTCCTCCTCCGCGATCATATCGTAAAAGCCCGCCAGCGCATCGTAAGCGGAAAACTGCGCCGCCCGGTCATAGAGCGACATGGGCCGGCGGGTTTTCGACCGGTGATGGGGCAGATCGATGATATCCCCGTACACGGTTCTGGCGTCCTGTCCTTCCATGTCTTCACTCCCCCTCCGACCGCTTTCGGCCCGTTCTGCTCTCGTCCTCGCCGGCACGGTGGCCGCCGATCTGGCCGTTTCGCTCTATGGTGGTGCCGCCCTCCAGGAAGTTCATGCCCTTGAGAACGGCGTTCTTTCCGTATTTCTGCTGCAGCAGGATGGTCGCCTGCTGGATCTTTCGTTCCTTTTCGTCCGCCTGTCGCTCCGCGGAGAGCTCCCGCTCCCGGGCGTCATAGTCCGTGAACAGGTCCATCTGCTCCGGCTCCTCCTGCGGGATCTCGTCCTCCCCGATCAGGTCGGCGGCGGCAATGTTCACCCGCCGTATCGTGAGCGCCGGGTCCACCACCCGGTCATAGATTTCCAGCACGGCCTGCATCATACGCCTGGTGCTGTTGCCGTAGCGTTCCAGATTCCCTGTGCCGTGGGCATGGGCGGGGTGAGGCCGACCGTAGGGGTCGGCGGTGATCTTTCCGGTATAGCGCTCCCCCGTCTTTGCCGAGACGTAGACGGTCTCCGCCGGGCTTTTTCCCGGGACCAGCACCCGGAGGCTCGTGCGGTCATATCCGATGGTCAGCTCGATTTTTCTGGTCGCCAGGCGCTTTCGCACCAGCTCCAGCGCCATGAGCTCCATCATCTCCCGTACGATGAGCCGCCCCTTTTCCCAGTCGTAGGGCTCCTTGAGCACCTGCCCGGAGCTGAGGGAATTGGAGCGGGGGCGATATTGCTTGATCCACGCCACCGTCGTCGGCTCCCAGCCCCAGGCGTGGTCGATCAGCAGCTCGGCATTGATGCCGAAAGCCCGGTACAGCGCGTCCTCGTTCTCCTCGCTCAGCCGGGCCACGTCTCCCATGGTATAGCAGCTCAGCGCTTCCAGCCGCCGCGCTGTTCCCCGCCCGACGCGCCAGAAGTCCGTAATGGGCCTGTGACACCACAGCAGCTCCCGGAAGCTCCGCTCGTCCAGCTCTGCGATCCGGACCCCGTCCTGATCCGCGGGAACATGCTTGGCCACGATGTCCATGGCCACCTTCGCCAGAAACAGATTGGTCCCGATCCCGGCGGTTGCGGTAACGCCGGTGGTATACAGCACCTCCCGGATCATGGTCATGGCCAGCTCCCGGGCGCTCATGCCATAGCGCTGCAGGTAACGGGTGGCATCCGCGAAGATCTCGTCGATGGAGTAGACGATGATATCCTCCGGCGAAATATACTTGGAGTAAATGGCGAAGATGCGGGTGCTGTACTCCTCGTACAGCTTCATCCGCGGCGGCGCCACACAGTAGCCCAGCTCCAGTGAAGGATCAGCGGCCAGCGCCTCGGCGTCAAAGGAGGAGGATGTAAAGTGATATTGGCCGTCCTCCGATTTCTGGACCTGTCCGCCGCGGATCGCCGCCGCAAGCCGCTCCCGGTTCACCTCTCCGACCCGCTGCACCACTTCAAAGAGCCGGGCGCGTCCGGAGATCCCATAGGCCTTCAGCGCAGGCGTCACCGCCAGACAGATGGTCTTTTCCGTTCGGGAGGCGTCCGCTACCACAAGGTTGGTGGTCAATGGGTCCAGATGCCGCTCCACGCATTCCACGCTGGCATAAAAGGATTTCAGGTCTATGGCAATATACACCCGCTCCTGTTCCATTGTCCCCATCTCCCTTCTCTTGCAAGTACTCTCGAAAGCTTATGACACGCCGGCCGCGCCGCACTCCACCCACCAACGGCCCAGCCGGCCGCCGAACATGGTTCTGGTGCGCTCAAAAAACAGCTGCTTTTCCTCGCCGTGGATCAGCACCGTATAGCAGTCCCCCGCCCGGCCGCTCTCCACCGCGGAGGCGGGACGAAAATCCCGTACCGCCTCGATTTTGAAGGTCCGCCCATCCGCCCAGATGATGGCCCGGGGCGTCACCGCGCCGGTGGCGTCAAAATCGGAATTGACCTTCACATACACCCGTCTGGGGGGCACATTCTGCTGCGTTCTCATTTTCGTCTTTCCCCTCATGTCCGCTCCGCGGCGGAGGGCTCCTGCTCCAGGCTGTGATAGACCCCAATGGCCACGCCCTGGATCTCCAGCTCGTCCACCGCGATATCCGGGTACGCCTCCCGATCCGGATTACAGGAGCGGAGGATGTATTTCCGATTCTCCTCGTCCAGGATCAGCTTTTTCAGATTGTTCTTCCCCTCCGCCAGGGCGATGATCAAATCGCCGGGGCGGGCCGTCTGCTGCCGTCGGACGATCACATAATCCCCCGGGTGGACGCCGGCACCGATCATGCTCTCACCCTTGGCAATCAGCGCAAAGCAATCTCCCCTGCCCACCATGCAGGCGGGCATATGGATATATTCGATGAATCGCTCTTCTTCCTCCTGTCCGGGGCCGCAGGCCACCGAGCCCAGCACAGGCATGATGTTTTTGGGGCTGACATGACGCAGCTCCTCGGGACAGGCGCTGCGGCGGCCGCCGTCATAACGAAATTCCCCGCTCTCCCGCAGCTCGATCAGATACCGGTGCACGGAGCCGGCGGGGATTCCCGTGCCGTCCACAATGTTCTTTTCGCTGGGCAGCCGGTCGTGCCGCAGGTAATACTGCCGGACAAAGGCGACGATCTGTTCCTTTCGGGCGCTCAAGCTGGCACGCATAAGGGCACCTCCTGTTTTTGGAGTATTTCACTTCAATTTGCGTCTTTACTATACCACGTGCCTGATCCCCTGTCAAGAGATTTGGAGTGTTTTACTCAATTCTCGCAAAAGGAAGAATTTGTTCCTTGCAAAAGCAAACACCCCGGGGTATGCTCTCCCCGAGGTGATTCAGCCATGATTCGACACGTGATCCAACGGATGCTGCGCATGAATTCCCTGGCCTGGGAATGCTTCCTGCGCAGCCTGCAGCTGAGCTGTCTGTTTCTCTTCTGCGCCCTGCTTCTGCTGCTGAACACAGATACCGCGCGGGTCGGCGCCATCGCGCTCCGGGCGGCGTCCTTTCAGGAGATCGCCCAGGCCTGTCTGCTGCTGGGCGGGATCATTCCGGTGATTGTGGAGGATCTGCAAGGTCCAGCGCCAGGAAATCCTCCCGGCTCATCAAAACATTGAGTACATCCAGCAGCCCGTCCGCCGTGAGCCGCTCCGGCAGCTCCAGCTTCCGCAGCAGGCGGGAGCGAGCCTCCCGGCTGCCGTTGCCGCCGCTGAGCCCGCGGGCATAAAAATCCGCCTTGGTGATGGGCTCGCCGGCGGACGCGGTCTCCCGCGCATCCAGAAAACGGACGCCCGCGCGCTGCAGCGCGTCCAGCAAAATCTGAGGGGGCATCCCCTCGACGCCCAGCTTCCCCTCCCGAGAGGGGGAGCTTTTTCTGCGCTCCTTGCCGTAAAGATCCGGGATATACGCGTGCTTGACCTGCTCCGGCGGCACGCAGGAACGGATGAAATTGCGGATCACAAAGCCCGCCCCGTCGGAATCGGTGAGCACCACCAGTCCCCGCCGGGCAGCCAGGGTGCGAAAGAGCTTTTGCTTTTGCTTGTCGCGGAAGATGCCGAAGCCGGAGGTTTCCAGGATATCCGCGTCCACCACCTGCTTGAGGGTATTCTTGTCATATCGTCCCTCGACGACGATCACCTCTTTAATGCTGACCATCGCACTCTCCCGCCGCAATGCGCACGACCACTTCCTTGAAGATCTCCCGCTCATCCTGCCCGCTGCTCTTGATGCGGTAATCCCCCTCCGCGCAAAGCTCCACCGCCCGCTTCAGTTGGGGAAGCGTATAGCCTCTGGCCGCCTGGAGCAGCCGGGTAGCCTGAAAGTCATACTTGCAGCCGCAGACCTCCCGCACATAGTCCACGCCCAGCTTCTGCGCCACGGCAAGACGTGCGGCGTAGAGCCGACGCATCTGGATTCCCAGCACGGCCAGCATGGCGATGGGTTCGTTATTCTTGTCGGAGAGCAGCTCTGCCAGAATGGCAAAGGCATTGTTGATCTTTCGCTGGGCGATCAGATCGGTCATATCAAAGATGTAGGCCTCCGGGATGTGGTTGGCGACGGCCTCCACATCGCTGACGGTGACCTTATCCCCCTTGGCGTAGGCAGCCACCTTTTCGATCTCCGGGATCAGCCGATTCATCAAATCGCCGCTGATGAAAATCAGGCGCTGGGAGGCATCCATGTCAATCCCCTTTCCCAGGGCGGCAAAGCGTTTGGCGATCCACTTGGTCAGATCGTTCTGGTTCTGGCGGGTGAAACAAAGCTCCGATGCCTGGGCGCGGATGGCCTTGATATGCTTCAGCCGCCCGTCCGGCTCATAGCCGGTGTCCTGGACGAAGGCTACCGTGCAGTAATCCGGGATGTCCGAGAGGATTTTTACCAGCCGCTCTCCGGCATCCTTCAGCTGATTCAGCTCCACCCCGCGCAGCTCCACAAAGCTGCGGTCAGAGAGAAAGGGCATCGCGTCGATGGCGTCCTGCAGCTCCCGCAGATCCAAAGTGGGGCCGTTCAGACGCTTGAAGCTGAAGCTCTGGTCCCCGTCCGGCAGACAAAGCGCCTTCAGCTCATCCAGGTAGCACTCCCGCAGATAGTCCTCCTGGCCCCACAGCAGATAGAGCCGCTGGGGACCGTTCTCCCGGAGCGTTCTGATCTCAGCACCGTAATTCAGTTTTTTCTCATCGTTCTTTTTCGCCATAGTTTTCACCCACTCGGATTTCCACCGTGCCGTTCAAATCCGTCCGATAAATCTGATAGCCGTATGCGTTGAGGCGCTCCAGCGTCTCATAGGTGGGATGGCCGTAGGGATTGTAGCCCACGCTGATGATCGCCGTATCGGCCCCGATGGAGCCGAGCAGTTCGCCGGAGCTTGCATAACGGGAGCCGTGGTGCCCCACGATCAAAAGCTCCAGCTCCCGCAGCGGATATCGGGTCAGAAGCTCCCGCTCGGCCGCCTTGGAGCAGTCTCCGGTCACCAGCATATCATAGCTTCCCAGGGAGAGCAGGGCCATCATACAGCGCTCATTGGCGTCGCCCTTCTCCCCGGGCGCGAAGAGTTGAATGTCGATCTTTCCCGCCTGCAGCCGTGTATCCTCCCGCAGTCCGGTGATCTGCGTGCCATGCTTCTCGGCAGAGGCCAGGATCTCCTCCAGCAGGCCGTCTTCATCCGGCACGTCCGCCGGAAAAATGATGCGGGATACCGGCAGCATTTCCATCAGCATGGTCACGCCGTTGCAGTGGTCATTGTGCAGATGCGTCAAAAGCAGGAGATCGATATGATCCCTTCCGCAGTTTCTCAGATAAGCCCCTGCCTGCTCCCCGGCATTTTCCAGGGTATAGAGGCCGCCGCAGTCCACCACCACGGTCTCCTCGCCGGCCATGACCGCGAGGCACTGGCCATGCCCCACGTCCAGAACGCCGATCGTCCCGGAAACATCCACATAGCTGTGTCGATTGCTCCACAGCATCAGTCCCAGACACAGTGTCGAGAGTAAAACCGGATAGAGCCATTTCCTGCCGGGGCTGAGCTTGCTGAAGCAGGCGATCAGCACCAGCAGATAAACCAGAATGATCCAGAGCAGCGGCCCCAGACTTCTGAGATAGAGGGTGGAGAACGGGATGGAAGACACGAGACGGGCAACGAAAAAGAGATAGCGCGCAAGCCAGGCGCAGACCCAGGCGCAGGCGGAGCCAAGGCCCGTGGATACCAGAGACAATAGGCAGCTCAGATACCCGCCGCAGAAGCAGGCGGAAACCGCCCACAGGCCCAATACGTTGGACAGCGGCGAGAGAATGGAGACGGCGCGAAAATGGATGGCCATCAGCGGCACGGTAAAAACCAAAACCGCAAGAGAGCTGGCGGCAGTGGAGATCGGGGTGCGCAGCCGATGGGCCCAATGCTCCGGCACAAAGCCGGAAAGGGTCTTCTGCAGGGGCTCTGCAAAGCACAGGATTCCCGCCATGGCACCGAAGGAGAGCTGCAGGCTGACGCTGCCGGCGGCATAGGGGTTCCAGAGAAGAATCAGCGCCAGGGCCGCAGACAGCGAGGTGGGCGGGTCGTTCTCCCGGGAGACCAGCGGCGCCGTCAGCAGAAAGCTCTGCATCACAGCGGCGCGGACGGCGGAGGGCGAAGAACCGGTAACCAGCACAAAAAGCCATACCAGCAGCAGACATAGGAGCGAGCTTCTTGGCCCCTTGCCGAAAAGAAGCTGGAGAAAACCGATCAAAAAGGCCAGGTGCATCCCCGAGACCGCCACGATATGCATGAAGCCCGCCCGGCTCATGGCCAGGCTCAGCCCCTCGTCCTCATAGAGCTCGCTCTTGTCTCCCAGCATGAGCGATTTGAAAAACGGCCCGGTATCCTCTGGGAAGAGGGCGAGGATGCGGTTTCCAAGAACATGGTGAAGCCGAACGGGAAGCAGACGCAGGTCAAAACCGCCCGGTGTTCGCTCCAGCGGAGATTTGGCGCTGGCAGTCAGATATACGTCGCGGGAAATGTTGTAGTCATAGCGATCCCCATAGCGCTGATCCGCCCTGGTAAGCTTGGCGCTGCAGCTGATCCGGTCCCCCGGCTCCGACTGAGCAAGAACCTCCCCCTCATCGTAAAGCAGGGCGCGAACATGGGGCGTTCCCTCCCCAGTCAGCAGGATCTCCGCACGGGCGTAGCGATCATAGCACCGAGGATAACTGAGCAGCTTCCCGCGGATCTCCAGCGTCTGCCCATCCAGCTCTGCCGCCGGGACTAGGCTGCGCTGGGCATGGAGGAAGAAGCAGAGGAGTCCGGCGGCGAGGCCGAACAAGCACAGCGCAAAGCCCAGCAGCCATTTCTCCCGCCGCAGCAGGAGCAGTATGCCAGCCGCGGCCAGCGCTCCGGCGATCCAGCACAGGCTGGAGATCGGCAGAGCGTAATTGGCCGCAAAGACCGCCGCGGAAAAGGAAAAGCAGCATATGGCAAGCCTGCGCATCCGACCACACTCCCCCCGTTTTCAAAAACCGCAGAGGGCTTGGGCTCTCTGCGGTTTGACACAATCAAAGGATTTTCTCGGAAAGCTTCACGCCGCCGATCAGATGGAAATGCAGATGCATCACCGTCTGGCCGCCGTCTTCGCCGCAGTTGTTGATGACGCGGAAGCCGTTCATCAGTCCCTCGGCCTTGGCGATCTTGGCGATGGCCTCGAAGCACTTGGCAACGTAGACGGAATTATCCTCCCGAATGCCTCTGGCGCAGCAGATGTGCTTTTTGGGCACCACGAGGATATGCACCGGCGCCTGGGGATTGATGTCCCGGAAGGCGAACACATACTCGTCCTCATACACCTTGTCGCTGGGGATCTGGCCGTCGATGATCTTGCAAAACAGGCAATCCTGATCCATGGGTATCCCTCCTTAGATTTTCCCGCTGACAAAGCTCTCCACAGCAGAGAGCGCGTCCTTCAGCTTGCTGACGTCGTTGCCGCCGCCCATGGCGGAGTCGGGCTTGCCGCCGCCCTTGCCGCCGGCGATGGCGGTGATGTGCCTGATGATGTCCCCGGCCCGGATGCCCTTGGCAACGGCGTCCTTGCCGCAAACGCACTGGAAGGTGATCTTATCGCCGTTGACCGCCGCGATCACCGCGACGACAGAGCCGTCCTTATCCCGCAGGGCATCGCCCATCTTGCGCAGGCCTGCCGCATCGCAGTCGTCCTTGCTGCAGGTGACCACGTGCAGACCGCCGATTTCGGAAGCGTCCTTCAGGAGCATGTCCGCGCCGCCGGCGGATTCCTTGTCCTTATACTGCTGGATCTGCCGCCGGGCCTCCTTCAGCTCCGCCGCCTGCTGCTCCACCTTCTGCAGCAGGTCGGCAGGATTGGCCTTGAATACGGCAGCCGCGGCGCCGATGGTCTCGATATCCCGGTGCAGGGTATCCAGGGTCCGCAGCCCGGTGGTGGCCTCGATACGCCGCACGCCGGAGGCTACCGAGCCCTCGGAGCAAATGTGGAAGCCGCCGGCCATGGCGGTATTGCCCAGATGGGTGCCGCCGCAGAGCTCCACGCTGTAGTCCCCCATGCTGACCACGCGGACCACGTCGCCGTACTTTTCGCCAAAGAGAGCGGTGGCACCGCTCTTGCGGGCCTCCTCAATGGGCATCTCCCGGGTCTGGACTGTGAGGCCCTCCAGGATCTGCCGATTCACCGCGTCCTCTATCCGACGCAGCTCCTCCGCCGTCACAGCGGAAAAGTGCGTAAAGTCAAAGCGCAGGAAGTCCGGCTCCACGAGAGAGCCAGCCTGGTGGACATGATCGCCCAGCTCGTCCCGCAGTGCCCTCTGCAGCAGATGGGTGGCGCTGTGGGCGCGGGCGATGGCTTTGCGGCGTGCAGGATCGTAAGAGGCCGTCACCGTATCGCCCAGGCGAAGAACGCCTTCCTCCAGCTTGCCGGTGTGCATGACCTTGCCGCCCTTGTTCTTCTGCACGTCGGTGACCGTGAAGCGCAGGCCCTCGGCAGTGAGGGAGCCGTGGTCGGCCACCTGGCCGCCCATCTCGGCATAGAGCGTGGTCCGGTCCAGCACCACAATGGCCTCGGTGCCGGCGGGGATCTCTTCCCGTGCCTCACCGTCGGCCACGATGGCAAGAACCTTGGCCTGAACGCTCTGCTGTTCATAGCCCTCGAACACAGTCTCGGGGATCTCCTTGCCGAAGCTGACGCCGGCCCAGCCCAGATCGCCCAGCGCGGCCCGGGCCTCCCGGGCGCGGACGCGCTGCTCCTGCATCAGCTGCTTGAAGCCGGCCTCGTCCACGCTCATGCCCTCGTCGGCGCACATCTCCACCGTCAGATCCACGGGGAAGCCGTAGGTATCATAGAGCTTGAAGGCGTCGGCGCCGGAGAAGGTGCTCTCCCCCTTCGCCTTGTGCTCGGCCAACATATCGTTGAAGATCTTCATGCCCGCATCGATGGTCTTGGCGAAGTTCTCCTCCTCCGTCTTGATCACACGGGTGATATAGCTCTGCTTCTCCCGCAGCTCGGGGTACTGGCATTCGTTTTCATGTACCACGGTGTCGATCACCTGATACAGGAACGGCTCGTTCACGCCAAGGAGCTTGCCGTGACGGGCGGCGCGGCGGAGCAGGCGGCGCAGCACATAGCCGCGGCCCTCGTTGGAGGGCAGGACCCCGTCGCAGATCATGAAGGTGGCCGAGCGGATATGGTCGGTGATAACGCGCAGAGACACGTCCATCTTATGGCTCTTGCCATAGTAGGCGCCGGTGATCTCGCTTACCTTGTGGGTGATGTTCATCACCGTGTCCACATCAAAGAGGGAATCCACGTCCTGGCAGACGACGGCCAGACGCTCCAGACCCATGCCGGTGTCGATATTCTTCTGCTTGAGCTCGGTATAATGGCCCTCGCCGTCGTTGTCGAACTGGGAGAACACATTGTTCCATACCTCAATATACCGGTCGCAGTCGCAGCCCACCGTGCACCCCGGCTTGCCGCAGCCGTATTTCTCGCCCCGGTCATAGTAGATCTCCGAGCAGGGGCCGCAGGGGCCGGCGCCGTGCTCCCAGAAGTTGTCCTCCTTCCCGAAGCGGAAAATGCGCTCGGGGGCGATGCCGATTTCCTTGTTCCAGATTTCGAAGGCTTCGTCGTCATCCACGTAGATGGAGGGATAGAGCCGGTTGGGGTCAAGGCCCACCCAATCGGGACTGGTCAGAAATTCCCAGCTCCAGTGGATGGCTTCCCGCTTGAAATAATCGCCGAAGGAGAAGTTGCCCAGCATCTCAAAATAGGTGCCGTGGCGGGCGGTCTTGCCGATGTTCTCGATATCGCCGGTGCGGATGCACTTCTGGCAGGTGCAGACGCGATGGCGGGGCGGCTCCTTTTCGCCCTTAAAGTAGGGCTTCATGGGGGCCATGCCGGAGTTGATGAGCAGAAGGCTGGCGTCGCCCTGGGGGATCAGGGAGAAGCTGGGCAGACGCAGATGCCCCTTACTCTCAAAGAATTGCAGAAACATTTCGCGCAGTTGGTTGAGTCCGTACTTTTCCATGTGTTATTTATCCTCTCAAAAAAAGATACCCCTGTCCCATGAAGGAACAGGGGCGAATTTCCGTTCGCGGTACCACCCTGATTCGCCGCGGATCGCGGCCTCTCAGCGCCCTTAACGCGGGCAGACGCCCCGGTTTCCCGGAGTGGCTCGGAAGTGGCCGCCGGTCAGGTTCCTGAGATCTCGCACCATCCGATCTCTCTCTGCAAAGTCCTTGGCCGGCTCGTTTCGTCAACGCCGATGTAACTATATCACAGTTGAAATCTTTGTCAAGTCTTTTCCGCCGTTCCGCCCGCCAGCTTTCGCACGACGGCGCCGGCGGGAGCGACGGCAGGCAGCTTCATTTGAAAGCGCATCATCGCCCTCCGGGTATCGGGGATAGGGCTTCCTTCCTCATCCCGAAGTTCCCCGGCAGAGAAGCCGAGGGGTGCGCCCTCCGGCAGCAGCAGCTCCAGTCTGTCGCCGCAAGCGATTTTGTTTCGCTGGGTCAGGACCGCCGCACCGTCTGCATCGCAGGACTCCACAACAGCGGCAACGGAGGCGTCGGAAAAGTAGCTGGCCTCTGCATAATGCTGCCCGGGCTCTCCGAAATAGAAGCCTGTGGTATAGGGCCGGTGGCTGACCATTTCCGTCTCCCGCACCCAGAGCGGGTCCAGGCTCTCACCCTTTATGGCGGCGTCCAGAGCATGGCGATAGGCGTTGGTGACCACCGCCGCGTAGTAGGCGGACTTCATTCTCCCCTCGATCTTGAGACTGCTGACACCGGCGTCCAGCAGCTCCGGGAGATGCTCGATCATGCGCATGTCCCGGGAGTTGAGGATATAGGTGCCGCCGTCCTCGGTGATCTCAAAGTATTCGCCGGGGCGGGTCTCCTCCACCAAGTGGTATTTCCAGCGGCAGGGCTGGGCGCACTGTCCCCGGTTGGCGTCCCGCCCGGTGAAGTAGTTGGAGAGCAGGCAGCGTCCGGAAAAGCTGACGCACATGGCGCCGTGGACGAAGGCCTCCAGCCGCAGTTCCCGGGGCGTATTGGCCCGGATCTTCCGAATATCCTCCAGCGGCGTCTCCCGGGCCAGCACCACCGTATCCGCACCCAGGTCATAGAGGGCGCAGGCGGTTGCACTGTTGATGACGCCCAGCTGGGTGCTCACGTGCTTTGCAAGCCGCGGCGCATGGCGCCTGGCCAGCTGCATCACACCCAGGTCCGCGATGATGAGCGCATCCGCGCCGGCGTCCTGCAGGAACTCCAGGTATGCCGGCAGCGCAAGAAGCTCCTCCTCCCGGGGAAGGGTGTTGCAGGTGACATAGACCTTCACGCCCCGCTCATGGGCATAGGCCACCGCCCAGCGCAGATCCTCATCGCTGAAGCTGACAGCGGTAGAGCGCATCCCGAATTGGCGGCCGGCCAGGTACACAGCGTCCGCGCCATAGAGAACAGCCATCCGCAGCCGCTCCCGATCCCCCACCGGGGACAGCAATTCCGCCTTATGCGCCATAGTCCTGGGTCCCCACGAAGGTGTTGAACTCGGCGGCGTTGGTAAAGAAGCGGTGCGTTCCCGTCTCCATATCCAGGGCGTAGTAGTAATAGTTGGTGGCAGCCGGGGCAAGCGCTGCGCGCAGAGAGGCGCGGCCCGGGTTGCAGATCGGCGTGGGCGGCAGACCCAGCCTGTCGCGGGTGTTGTAGGGGCTGTCCTCCGCCAGCATGTCCGCGGTGGGCGCACCCTCATGCTCCGGGTGGACGTAGAGGATGGTCGCGTCAATGCCAAGGGGCATCCCGGCATTGATGCGGTTGTAGATCACAGACGCGATGAGCGCCCGCTCCTCGTCGTTTGCGGCCTCCTTCTCGATCATGGAGGCGATGGTCACGATCTCCCGGATGTCTCTGCCGTTGGTTTCCAGCAGGTGCTGCATGTCCTCATCAAAGACATAGTAGAAGGTCTCCAGGAACTTGTTGATGGCGCTGGACGGCTGCATACTCACATAGAACTCATAGGTGTCGGGGAACAGATAACCCTCAAGACGGCTGGCGTCGCCCTGGGGCAGCTCCTCCAGGAAATCATAGTTGAACTTGTAGTCGGCAGCGGCCTCCATCAGCTCGTCGTAATCGCTGACGCCCTTTTCTTCCAGAAGCAGGAACATCTGGCGCATACTGAAGCCCTCCGGGAAGGTGATCTTCACGGTCAGGGCTCCGCCGGAATTCGGCTTCATGTGCTGGATCAGCGCCCGGTAATCATAGGTGGAGCGCAGTTCATATTCCCCGGGCCCGACCTTTGTATCGGCGTGGGAGAGCTTGCAGAAGGCGGTAAACAGCCATTTGTACTCGATGAGACCGGCGTCCTTCAGCGCATCGGCCACATAGTCGATATCTGCCCGTGTGATCCGTTCCGTTCCGTCCGGGCGGCCGTTTTCATCGTACTTCACCACCGTTTCCGATTCGAAGATGCTCATCGGCAGGATGACGGTGGTGTCCAGCTCCTTTTTGTTGAGCGCAAGCACATCGCTGGCGGCCATCCAGCCAAGGCAGGCCAGGACGACGCTGAGGCAGATGATGAACAGAAAGTACATCACACCCCCCAGACAGCCCGAGCGATACTCATGGCTCTGGCGGATCGGGCGATAATCCCGCTCCGATTCCTCACTGTCAGCAGAATTGGAGCCGGCTCTCCCCTTTTTGTCGATCAGGAAGCGATCGACCGGATTCTTTCCCGCCGCGGAAGAGGCGCTGGCGCCCGGCTGCTGGGACGGCCTGGGCTGTCCGGGCGCAGCTTGCAGCCCATGTTCGATCATTTCATATTGGTTGTTGTTATGCTCGTTCATCGGGACCCTCCTTGGGATCTACTCATTGGGGTAACGCCTCACCCCAGGAACGCATAGTATGGCGTGAACGGCAGAGAAAAAGGCCGTTTGATGCCGAAGCAAACGCCATCGTCCATACCGCGGGGCGATGGATACGAAGATCAAACGCGGAGAAAGGAAACCAACATGTTCTGCAATTCCTGCAATAACGGCGTATGGATCATCATCCTCATCATCCTGCTCTTCGGTTGGGGCGGCAACGGCATCGGCTGCGGCTGCGACAACAACAACTGCGGCTGCGGCTGCGGCTGCAACTGAGCCAAATCACGCACATCCAGGGGCCTCTTCGGAGGCCCCTTTCTTATTGCAGCGCAGCGCGGAGAAGCGCGTAGATCTCCGCGTTCTTCTCGTCCACATCCCGCTCCGCTCCGTTTTTGCGGAAGGGTATCCTGGTCCAGCCGAAATACTCCGCCGCGCACTCCGCCGTGCGCAGGCAGCGGCGCAGGTAGTCCACATCCTGCTCGTGGATATCCGCGTGGGTGTGGTTTTTCTCCTCCCGGCGGCGCATCCGGGCCAGGGAGGTCTCGATGTCCACATCCAGATACAGCACCAGATCGGGCTTGGGAAGCCCCATCTTGTCATATTCCAGGTCGCTGAGCCAGCGGAAAAAGTCCGGCAGCTCCGCCTCCGGCAGCTTTGAGCCCTGATGTACGGCGTTGGAGGTGGTATAGCGGTCCGAAAGAAAAATGCCGCCGTTCTCATAGGTGGAGCCCCAGTCCTTTTTATAGGAGGCGAAACGATCCACCGCGAAAAAGGTGGAGGCGGTGTAGGCGTTCACATCATCGGGATGCGTGCCGAATTCTCCCCCCAGATACATGCGGATCAGCGAGCTGCTGTCCTGATCGTAGCGCGGGAAGACGATATGATTATACTCGATTCCGTCCTTTTCCAACCGGGCGCAGAGACGGCGAAACTGGGCGGATTTGCCGCTGCCGTCGATCCCCTCCAGGACGATCAGTTTTCCCTTGTTCATTCTTCCAACCTCTTAGATTTGACTGAATACATCGCCGATGTTGGCGTGAATGACCAGATCGGCGTAATGATCATAGGGTGTGGCGCTGCGATTGACAAGCACCAGCTTATTCCCGCGATAGTAGTTGATGAGCCCGGCCGCCGGATACACATTCAGCGACGTGCCGCCAATGATCAGCATATCGGCATGGCGGATGTAGTGCACCGCTTCGGACAGGACGTCCTGATCCAGCGGCTCTTCATAGAGAACGATATCCGGGCGGATCACACCGCCGCAGCTGCAGCGGGGAACGCCTTCCCCGTGATTCATCTCATCGGCGGGATAGGGCTTGCGGCAGCGGGAGCAATAGGCCCGCAGGATGCTGCCGTGAAGCTCCAGCACCTTCTTGCTGCCGGCGGCCTGATGCAGCCCATCGATATTCTGGGTCACAACGGCTCGGAGCTTTCCTTCCTCCTCCAGCTGCGCAAGGCGCTTGTGCGCCCGGTTGGGCTGTACGCCGTCGATCACAAGCTTTGCCCGGTGAAAACGATAGTATTCCTCCGGCCAGCGTTCAAAAAAGCTGTGGCTCAGGATCGTTTCCGGGGGATACTTCCACTTCTGGTTATAGAGGCCGTCCACGCTGCGGAAGTCCGGAATCCCGCTCTCCGTGCTCACGCCGGCCCCGCCGAAGAATACAATGTTGTCGCTCTCCGCGACCCAGTCTCTCAGCTTCGCGATCTGTTCCTCCATGGCGCGTCCCTTCCTTTCCCGGATTTTCATTTCATTATACACCGGCAGGAGATACTTGGCAAGTAAACAGCTTGTGAAGAATTCTTAAAAGAAAAGGCCGCCCCTTCGGGCGGCCGTATTCCCATGCTGTCAGGAGGCTTCACAGACCCTTGCGGGCCCATTCCTTCTCCTTCTGTCTCATACGCTTTCTGTGACTTTTCTCCACACGCAGAGTATCCCGTCTCCTGGCGCGCTCCACCCGCTTTCTCTCCCGCGGGTAGATCGCGAAAAACGCCTCGTCATCCTGAAGGTACATCCGCGTCTCCCGGATATCCTTTCTTAGATTCAGATAAAATGCGAAGCCAGACAGCAGGGCGATATGCCCGGCCTGAAGAAACACGTAGAAATACTTTAATTCATTGGAATGCGTATAGATCCAGGCAGCTGGAAGCAGGCCCGCAAAAAGGAAAAACGCAAAGATCAGATAGGCGTGGACCAGCGGCGTGGCGATCTGCGCAAAATCGTATAGCTTTTTCCTCACGGTTTCAGCACCTCCGTTCTTCGAGATTCAGCCGAATAGCAGGCTGAAAAGCAGCTACTCAGACAGAAGGATCCACAACTCTCTGATACAGCGGGAGGATCTCCTCCATCTGCAGCTCGTTCTCCCGCCGGATCACATAGCGGCGGGTGTCCTCGCAGCTCTTGTCGCCCCAATATACGCAGACGCGCATGCAGGCGCGAACGGCGGCAAACGCAAGATCCGCGCTCTCCAGGAGGAAATGCTTTGCATCCTCCGGGCAGAGTTCCTTCAACTCCGCCATCAGCTCCAGAGCCTTGGCCATCATCCCCACGATCTCGCTGCAAACTGCCCCGGCCACCTGGGTCGCGGCCTCCAGCTTGCGGGGATCGTCCTCCTTCAGCGCCCGGCGATAGGGTCCGCGGGCCTTCACGTCCTCGTCGATCAGACTGACCATGTATCCCCGCAGGATCTCCGCGTTGCGCACGATGTATTCCACCCTCTCATTTTCGGGGCGTTCCCCTTGAGTCAGCTTCGCCGCGCGTTCCAGGAGCGCCGAGGCGACCGCCGCCGTCATGGCGGCACCGCTGCCGGTCTGGGCGCGGCTGTCCGGGTCGGCCAGAGCCTTGGTGAAATCCTCCGCGTCCTTTTTGCGGAAAACTTCGATCTTGATGGATTCAGCCATGAAGATACTCCTTTCTCAGTCGCGGTTGAATTCCCGCAGGCGAAGGCCCTCGTTCTTCTGCAGGGCCCAGTTGATGCACCAGGAAGAGGTAAACAGCAGCAGATTGTTGCCCTTGAAATCCTGGACCCACTTGGTGTCACTGGTCAGATTCAGCTTGTGAATGTCAAAATCCTCGTTCTCCACCCAGCGGACAAGCTCGAAAGGCAGGCTGCGCCGGCGAATGTCCACGCCGTACTCGCTCTTGAGACGGTATTCCAGCACCTCAAACTGCAGAACGCCCACCACGCCCACGATCACTTCCTCCACGCCGGTGTGTGGCTCGTGGAAGATCTGGATGGCGCCCTCCTGGGCGATCTGCTGGATGCCCTTTTCAAACTGCTTGCGCTTCATGGTATCCACCCGCTCCACGGAGGCGAAGTGCTCCGGCGCAAAGGTGGGGATGCCTTCAAAGCAAAGATTCTGCCCCTTTTCGCAGATGGTGTCGCCGATGGAGAAGATGCCGGGATCGAACACGCCGATGATGTCCCCGGCATAGGCCTCGTCAATGATCGCCCGATCCTGGGCCATCAGCTGCTGGGGCTGGGCCAGGCGCAGCGCCTTGCCGCCCTGGACGTGGAAGTATTCCTTCTCCCGCTCAAATTTGCCGGAGCAGATGCGCATGAAGGCGATCCGGTCCCGGTGGGCCTTATTCATGTTGGCCTGGATCTTGAAAACGAAGGCGGAGAAATGCTCGTCCAGCGGGTCCACGATCTCCTCGCCGGAGAGGCGGGGCAGCGGCGGCATGGTCATTTTGAGGAAATGCTCCAGGAAGGGCTCCACGCCGAAGTTATTCAGCGCCGAGCCGAAGAACACAGGGCTGAGGCGGCCTTTGCGTACCTCCTCCAGATCGAAATCATAGCCCGCGCCGTCCAGCAGCTCGATGTCATCCGCCAGGCTCTCCCGCAGCCGATGTCCGATCAGCTCATCCAGCTTCTCCGTCTCGTCCAGGGTGCATTCGATGGCTTTGATCTTGCTCTGGCCGCGGTGGAATTCGTTGAATGCCAGGATCGCCTGCTTTTCCCGGTCGTAAACGCCCTTGAACTCCTGACCGCAGCCGATGGGCCAGTTCATGGGATATGTGCCGATGCCGAACTCCGTCTCCAGCTCCTCCATCAGCTCATAAGGGCTGCGGGCCTCCCGGTCCAGCTTGTTGATAAAGGTGAAGATCGGAATGTGGCGCATGGCGCAGATCTTAAACAGCTTGCGGGTCTGAGGCTCGATGCCTTTGGCGGCGTCGATGACCATGACGGCGGAGTCCGCGGCCATCAGCGTGCGGTAGGTATCCTCCGAAAAATCCTGGTGTCCGGGGGTGTCCAGGATATTGATGCAGTAACCCTCATACTCAAACTGCATCACGGAGGAGGTAATGGAAATGCCGCGCTGCTTCTCCAGCTCCATCCAGTCGGAAACCGCATGGCGGGCGGTGGCCTTGCCCTTGACGGAACCGGCCAGCTGGATCGCTCCGCCGTAGAGCAGAAGCTTTTCCGTCAGCGTGGTTTTGCCTGCGTCCGGGTGGGAGATGATCGCAAAGGTCCTGCGACGTTGGATTTCTTTTTCAGTGTTAGTCATGTTACGCTCCTTTTCGTGTTATTTCAAAAAATAAAAGGAGCTTAAGGCGGAATATGCATCTTAATTGATCCTTACTCATTTTTTGTTTATGTTACCATATTCTTCTACAAAAAGCAAAGACTTTATCCGAAAGCGCTGTGATTTCCATTTTTACCCTTGACATTCCCGCGGTGCGGGACTACAATAGCCCCGCAATTAGATGGGTGCTGGGTCTTCCCGGCTGAGACAAGGTAATGGAGCCTTGAAACCATGGAACCTGATCCGGATAATGCCGGCGTAGGAAACCTACTTGTCTGTATTTTGGGTGCAGGTTCGCATTGCGCGGCCTGCGCTATTTTTTTTGAAAGGGAGAATCGAACGTGAAAACCAACACCAGAAAACTCACCGACACTGCAATCCTCATTGCCATGGGCACGGTCCTGAGCATCTTCAAGGTCGACCTGCCCTTCGGCGGCGGCGTCACCGCCTGCAGCATGCTGCCGCTGGTCATCCTCAGCTTCCGCTACGGCTGGAAGTGGGGCGGCTTTGCCGGTCTCGCCTACAGTCTGCTTCAGCTGCTGCTGGGCCTGGACAATGTGCAGTACGCCAGCACCGCCATTATGGCCGCCGGCGTCGTTGTTCTGGACTACATCCTGGCCTACACCGTCATCGGCTTTGCCTCTCTTTTCGGCGGCAAGCCCACCAACACCCGCAAGGCTCTGATCCTCGGCATTGTGATCTCTTTTGTTCTGCGTTTCGTGTGCCACCTCATCACCGGCGCCTGGATCTGGGGCGAGTGGATGCCCGAAGAATTCATGGGCATGGCCATGACCAGTCCCTGGATCTACTCCTTCCTGTACAACGGCTGGTACATGCTGGCTGAGATCATCCTGACCGTTGCGGCGGCCATGGCGATCTACAATCCCCTCAAAAAGTACATCAACGGCGAAGACCTGAAATAAACCAAAGCAGCATCATAAACATTCAGCCCCCGAAGATTGATTCTGATCTTCGGGGGCTGATCCTTTTTCTTATTGCAGCGTGACTTTATTGAAGTTCTTCTTGCCGCGCTTGAGGATGAGGCCGGCCTTGAGTTCCTCCGCGGAGAAGCTCTTGCCGATGTCCGTCACCTTCTCGTCGTTCACCATAACGCCGCCCTGCTGGATGTTTCGCCGGGCGTCGGATTTGGTGGTGCAGAGGCCGGTCTTTACCAGCAGGCTCATCAAATCAATGGCGCCGTCGGCCAGGTCCGCTTCCGTCAACGCTGTGGTGGGCATATTTTCGCTGACGCCGCCGCCGGCGAACAGGGCCTTGGCAGAGGCTTCGGCCTTTCTGGCCTCCTCCTCGCCGTGAACCATGGAGGTCAGCTCGAAAGCCAGGATCTCCTTGGCCCGGTTCAGCTGGCTGCCTTCCCACTTGGCCATCTCGTCGATCTGCTCCAGGGGCAGGAAGGTGAGCATCCGGATGCATTTGATCACGTCCGCGTCATCCACATTCCGCCAGTACTGGTAGAAGTCGTACGGACTGGTCTTGTTGGGGTCCAGCCACACCGCGTTGCCGGCGGTCTTGCCCATCTTCATGCCGTGAGAATCGGTGAGCAGGGTGATGGTCATGGCGTGGGCGTCCTTGCCCAGCTTCTTGCGGATCAGCTCCGTGCCGCCCAGCATGTTGCTCCACTGGTCGTCTCCGCCGAACTGCATATTGCAGTTGTAGTGCTGGAACAGGTAGTAAAAGTCATAGCTCTGCATGATCATGTAGTTGAACTCGAAAAAGCTCAGCCCGCGCTCCATGCGCTGCTCGTAGCACTTGGCCCGCAGCATGTTGTTGACGGAGAAGCAGGCGCCCACCTCCCGCAGCAGCTCCACATAGTTGAGGCCCAGCAGCCAATCTGCGTTGTTCACCATCTGGGCTTTACCGGGGCCAAACTCGATGAACTTCTCCATCTGCCGGCGGAAGCACTCGGCGTTATGGTCGATATCCTCCCGGGTCAGCATTTTGCGCATGTCGGTGCGGCCGGAGGGGTCGCCGATCATGGTGGTGCCGCCGCCGATGAGGGCAATGGGGGTGTTGCCCGCCTGCTGCAGGCGCTTCATCAGCGTCAGCGCCATGAAATGTCCGGCGGTCAGGCTGTCCGCCGTGCAGTCAAAACCGATGTAGAAGGTGGCCTTTCCGGCGTTCACCATCTCGCGGATCTCTTCCTCATTGGTCACCTGGGCGATCAGACCGCGGGCAACCAGTTCTTCATAAATTCCCATGTTCATTCTCCTATATTCTCAAGTTTTGTTCTCTCGAATCAATTCCTCGGCCCGTGCCGCCGCCCAGGCGATCAGCTCGTCGCAGGGTACGCCGCTGCGCTTCAGATCCTGGCAGCGCAAATTGCCGAACTGCTGCTGGAAATCCCGGTTCAAGGCCATGGTCAGCTTCGCGATCCTTGCGCGGGCGCCGGCGTCCTCCCCATCGGTATACGGAAACGCCAGGCCCAGGGCCATCACCGCTCCGGATGCAGCGCCGCAGATCTCCCCGCAGCGAACGCCGCCGCCAAAGCCCCCGGATAGGGCCAGGGCCGTTTTCTCCTCCAGGCCGGTATAGCCGCCGAGGGCCGCCAAAACGCTCTGGGCGCAGTTATAGCCGCAGGCGTGCAGACGAAGTGCCTCTTCCTGAACGCTCATGATTAACCTCCTTCAACAAATGAGCCCCCTGTCCTTGCGGACAGAGGGCATAAAATGCGGTACCACCTCTGGTTTGCTCCCGCCTCACAGCCGGAGCCTCACGGAGTCATGGACTCCACGCGCTCTATCGGGCGCACCCGTCAAAGCCTACCCACCGCAGCCGGCTTCAGCTCTGCCGCTCCGAACGGTACTTCACGCGCTCCCCTCTCCCCCTCGCAGCAGCCGGGGTCTCTCTGTGCAGGCAATAGCGCGCTACTTCTGTTCATCCTCGCGTTTACCCGTGCATTATAACGATTCTATCCAAGCCTGTCAAGTAGCTTTGTCTTATAGTTTTCCGCCGCTTCCAGCTGTTCCTCAGCGCTGGCCAGCGTGGTGATGGTGATGTTGTCCCCGCCGTGAAGCCGGGCAAGCTCCAAGCGGCGTCCCTCCCGATCCAGGCCGGTCACCTGCGTATAGGTTCGCCCGTCCCGCTCCTCCTTGGCGATCAGGAAGTGGCTGTCCGCCATAGCGGCGATCTGGGGCAAATGGGTCACGCACAGGACCTGCTTGCCTCGGGAGACGGAATAGAGCTTCTCCCCCACCCGCTGGGCCGCGATGCCGGAGACGCCGGTGTCGATCTCATCGAAGATCATGGTGGGGACCGGATCGTTTGCGGCAAATACGTTCTTCATGGCCAGCATGATCCGGCTCAGCTCGCCGCCGGAGGCAATGCGGCTGATGCGCCCCAGCTCCTCCCCCGCGTTGGCGGACATGAGAAAGCGCACTTGATCGGCGCCGCTGCGGTCAAAGCCCGGTTCCTGCTCCATAGGCGAAAAGTCCACCGCGAAGCGAACCGAGGGCATGTTCAGCTCCCGAAGCTCGGATATGATCCGCTTCTGCAGCTCCTCCGCTGCGGCCTTCCGTTTTTCGGATAGCGCAGCAGCCGCCCTGCGGCAGAGCTTTTTCTGGGCCGCCAGCTCTTTTTTCAGTTTTTCGCTGCGCTCATCCGCGTATTCGATGGCGTCCAGCTTTTCCCGACACTCCGCCAGATAGGCGATCAGCGCATCCTCGTCCCGGGCATATTTCCGCTCCAGCTTGTTGAGCAGGGAGATCCGCTCCTCCAGCTGGTTGTATTCCTCCGGCGAGAAATCAAGGCTTTCCCGGAAATCCTGCAGCGTCTCCGCCGCGTCGGACAGGCTGAACGCGGCCTCGTGCACCGCGTTGACGGCGCTCTCCAGTTCCGGCACCAGCGCCGCGGCGCGGCCGGCATAGTATTCCGCGTTTTCCGCAAGGGCGATCGCGCTCTCCTCCTCGCCGCGCAAAAAGCGCAGCGCCTCGTCCAGCGCCTCCGTCAGCTTCTCGGCATTACGCAGCAGATCCCGGCGGGAAACCAGCCCCGCCTTCTCCCCTGCCTTCAGCTCCGCACGCTCCAGCTCCCCGATCTGATACCGAAGGCTCTCGCTGAGCCGTTCCTTCTCAATCTCATCCATGTTGAGCCGGTCCAGCTCCTTCTGAATGCCGCGATAGGCCCGATACTCCTTCTGAAACGCCTCGATCCAGTCTTGGGTCCGGCCAAAGCGGTCCAGATACCCCAGGTGAAGCCGTTCGTCCATAAGCTGGCGTCCGTCGTTCTGACCGTGAATATCCACCAGCAGCGCGGCAAGCTCCCGCAGTTGGGCCGCTGTCACCGGCACGCCGCAGACACGGCAGGTGCTTTTCCCGTCTGCCAGGATGCGCCGCTGCAGGATCAGCTCTTCCTCCGCCTCGATCTCATTCTCCCGGAGCCAGTCCTGGCAGCCGGACGGATCGAAAACCGCGGTGACGAGCGCCTTGTCCGCTCCGCGGCGGACCAGCTCTCTGCTGACCCGTTCGCCGAGAACGGCGCCGATGGCGTCAATGACGATGGATTTGCCCGCGCCGGTCTCGCCGGTGAGGATATTCAATCCCCCGTCAAAGCGAATATCGGCCCGCTCGATAACGGCTATGTTTTCAATATGCAGCTCATTGAGCATAAGGAAACCTCATTTCCCGATCAGATCAGCTTTTCGTAGGCGATTTCGTAGAAGCTCTTGTTGCCCAGGTCTGCCATCAGCGTAACCCGGGGCGACCGGCGAACCAGCACCTGATCGCCGCCCTGCAGATCCGCAACGGAATTTCCGTCCACCGCCAGGTAAGCCCGGCGTCCGTGGAGCCGCTCCGCCGTGACCTCAACCGTTCGCTGGGAGTCCAGCACAAAGGAACGGGCGCCCATCACGTGAGGGCAGATGGGGCTGATGATGATATTCTCCGCCTCTGGCTCCACAATGGGGCCGCCGGCGGACATGGAATAGCCGGTAGAGCCGGTGGGCGTGGAGAGGATAATGCCGTCCCCCGAAAAGTGGGAGACCCGCTGACCGTTGCACCAGGTGATCATCCCGATGCAGTCCCCATAACCGTGCAGAACCACGTCGTTGAGCGCGTGATCCGTGCAGATCAGCGTGCCGTTCCTCCATAACTCCGTCTCCAGCATCATGCGCCGGGAAAGGCGAAAATCTCCCCGGGCGGCCGCCAGGATCTGCGGCAGTTCATCGGGCTCCACGTTTGCCATAAAGCCCTTTGTGCCCAGATTGATGCCCAGCAGCGGAACAGACTTGCTCCCCAGCCGGCGGACCACGGAGAGGATGGTCCCGTCGCCGCCGATCACGATGGCAAGGCTGCAGTCCTCCGTAAGATCCTCCAGGCGCTGATAGCGCAGATCCTTGGGCAGCACATCCGGCTCCTCGTCAGCAAAGACGGGGCAGAGCACCGTTTCAAAGCCTTCGCCCTCCAAAAGCTGGCAGCACTGACGGCTCAGCTTCAGATCCAGATCCCGAAACGGATTGGGGCAAATCGCGATCATGGCAATTCCTCCTTTACAGCGCCTCGTGGGAGGCCTTCACCACCGCGGCCGGGTCCAGCTGAGCCGCGGGGTATGCTCCGTTTTTCAACCAACAAATGTATTCAATATTGCCTTCCGGCCCCTTGATCGGGGAATAGTCCAGACCCATCACGGTAAAGCCGATTCCGGGCGCGAAATCCAGAATCCCCCGCACCACTTCCTCGTGTACCGCAGGGTCCCGTACCACGCCTTTTTTGCCGACCTCCTCCCGTCCCGCTTCAAACTGGGGCTTGATGAGGCAGATGTAATCCGCGCCGGGCTTCAGCAGCTCCTTCACCGCGGGCAGGACCAGGCGAATGGAGATAAAGGACACGTCCATCACCGCCAGGTCCAGCTCCTCCGGGATCTGTTCCCGGGTGATATAGCGCAGATTGGTGCGCTCCAGATTGACCACGCGCGGATCGGTCCGCAGCTTCCAGGCCAGCTGACCGTAGCCCACGTCCACGGAATAGACCTTCCCGGCGCCGTGCTGCAGCAGCACGTCGGTAAAGCCGCCGGTGGAAGCGCCGCAGTCGATGCATACCTTCCCCGCCGGATCGACCGGAAAGACCTTCAGCGCCTTGTCCAGCTTATAGCCGCCCCGGCTGACAAAGGGGAGCGCATCCCCCCGGACTTCCACATGGGCCTCCGGGTCCACGGGCATGCCGGGCTTGTCAGCCTTTTGGCCGTTGACGTAGACCAGCCCGCTCATGATGGTCGTTTTTGCCCGCTCCCGGCTCTCGGTAAAGCCCCGTTCAAACACCAGCTGATCCAGTCTGAGCTTTTTCATGCCTCGGTTCCTTTCCCGCTCCAGAGCTCCCGCGCGGCCTTTGCGATGGACTTAGCGTCGATGCCGAAGTCCCGCATCAGCTCCGCACGCGTTCCGTGAGGGACGATGCCTTCTCCCAGGTTCAGCAGCTTCGCGCCGTGAAGCCCGATCCCCTGGGTGGCCGCCTGGGCAAGAAGCTGCTGCCCCAGACATCCGGCGGCGCAGACCTCCTCCGCGGCAATAAACCGCCCGGTCTTTCTCATGGACGCCAGGGCCGTCGGATAGGGATCGGAGGCGATGCGGTTGATCTTCACGACTTCCGCATGGATTCCGTCCTCTGCCAGCAGCTCGGCAGCGCGCAAAAGCTCGTTGACCATGAGCCCGCAGCCCACCAGCGTGATGTCAGAGCCGGTGCGGAGCAGCTGCTCGTCTTCTGTGGAAGTCTCCCGGTATGTGCCCTCTCCCCCTCTGGGATAACGGATCGCCACCGGGCCGGACATGCGGAACAGTGCCTGCTCCAGCTGGTCATGCAGCTCCTGGAAGGAAGCCGGGCAGAGGATCTGCATACCGGGGACGGTGTGCAGATAGGCCAGGTCAAAAATGCCGTGATGGGTTTCGCCGTCGCTGCCTACCAGGCCGGCACGGTCCACGCCGAACACAACGTGCAGCTGCAGAAGGGATACATCGTGGATCAGCATGTCAAAGCCCCGCTGCAGAAAGCTGGAATACACGCCGAACACCGGCAGCATCCCCTGCTTGGCCAGTCCCGCGGCAAAGGCGGTGGCGTTTCCTTCCGCGATTCCCACATCCACAAAGCGGGACGGAAACCGGGCGGCAAACTGATCCAGACCGGTACCGGAGGCCATAGCCGCCGTGACGGCGACAAGTCTGTTGTCCCTCGCGCCGAACTCACAGAGGCTCTTGCCGAAAGCCTCGGAAAAACAGTGCCCGGAGGATTGGATTTCCCCCGTCTCCGGATCGAAAGGTCCAACGCCGTGGTAGAGCTCCGGATGGGCCTCGGCATAGGAGCAGCCCTTTCCCTTCTTCGTCAGCACATGGACCAGAACGGGACGGCCCAATTCCTTGGCCCAGCGCAGCACGCATTCCAGCTGCTTTACGTCATGCCCGTCCACCGGGCCCATGTAATCAAGCCCCAGTGCGCTGAGCATATTGTCCGGCAGGACGCGGGATTTGACCCACTCCTTGAAATTATGGTTGAACTGGTAGATTGACGGAACGTGGGAAAAGGCCTCCCGATACAGGCGCTTGAACTGGAAATAGCCGGGCCGGACCCGCATGCGCTGCAGAAGGCTGGCCATGCCGCCCACGTTGGGGTCAATGGACATGTTGTTGTCGTTCAGAATAATCACCAGCGGCTCTCCGCTGGCGGCGGCCGCGGTCAGGCCCTCATAGGCAAGGCCGCCGGTCAAGGCGCCGTCGCCGATGACGGCAACCACGTCGTATGGCTCGTGCTGCAGCGTTCTGGCCTTGGCCATGCCCAGCGCGACGGAAACCGAATTGGAGGCATGGCCGGCGATGAACGCGTCGTCAACCGCCTCCCGGGGCTTGGGGAAGCCCGAAAGCCCTCCGTACTGTCGGAGGGTGGAAAAGCGATCCCGCCTGCCGGTCAGGATCTTATGAACATAGCTCTGGTGGCCCACGTCAAAAACCACGCGGTCTTTCGCGCTGTCGTATACCCGGTGCAGCGCCACCGTGAGCTCCACGGCGCCCAGGTTGGACGCCAGATGTCCGCCGGTCTTGGAGACCGACTGGACCAGAAAGCGGCGAAGCTCGCCGCACAAAGGCTCCAGGCTCTCTTCCGGAAGCTTTTTCACGTCCTCGGAAGAGGCAATCGTTTCTAAAATACTCAAGGGGTTCCTCACTCAGTCTTTCAGTTTCTCCGCACGGCCATGGACTCTGCCAGAGAAACGAGAAAATCCGTGTCGGCAAAAACGCTGCGTATGGCGTCCTTTGCCGCTTCTGTCAGTTTTTCCACCATCTGCGAGCACTTCTCTGCGCCATAGAGCGCCATATAGGTGTTCTTCTCCTCCTGCTGATCCGAGCCGATGGGCTTGCCCAGCTCCGTTTCCGTACTGAGCACATCCAGCATGTCGTCCCGGATCTGGAAGGCCGCGCCGATGGCCGCGCCGTAGCGCGCCGCCGCCTCCTCCTGGGCCTCGGACCCGCCGGCGGCGGCTACCCCCATCAGGCAGGCAGCCGTCAAAAGCGCGCCGGTCTTGCGGGAGTTGATCTCGTCCAGCTGGGCGGCGCTCAGCTTTTTCCCTTCACCGATCATATCCAAATATTGGCCGCCGCACATGCCGTCCATGCCCACGGCGTTGGCCAGATGCATGGCGCAGCGTGCTCTCCGCTCCGGGGGAAGGGCGCTTCTCAAAATTGTGCCGAAGGCTTCCGCCTGCAGCGCGTCTCCGGCCAGCGTCGCGGTGCACTCCCCGAAAACCACATGGTTGGTGGGGCGGCCCCGGCGCAGGCTGTCGTTATCCATACAGGGGAGGTCGTCGTGAATGAGGCTGTAGGTATGCAGCATCTCAATGGCGCAGGCGACGGGCATGGCCTCGTCGGGATTCCCGCCGCAGACCCGGCAGAACTCCAAAACCAGCGTGGGGCGGATGCGCTTGCCGCCGGCAAGCAGGCTGTAACGCATAGCCTCGGAGAGTCCATAGACCGGGTAGTCCTTCTCCACGGCGAGGGCGGCTTCCAGCGCCGCGTCGATTTTGGATTTATAGGCAGCAGCAGTCATTTCAAACCTCTTCCTCAAAGGGCAGCTCCTCGGGCTGCCGGTCGGCGCCCTTGCGCAGCTTGACCACCCTCTGCTCCGCCTCCTCCAGCATTTTGCTGCAGGAAGCCAGCAGCCCTGTTCCCTCTTCAAACAGCGCCAGAGACTCGCTCAGCGGCAGGTCTCCCTTTTCCAAATGGCGCACGATCGCGTCCAGCCGTCCCAGGGACTGTTCAAAGCTCATGGACTCCGCCATATTCTGTTTCTCCTTCCTTGAGCTGTTCCACCCGGCAGTCCGCGCTGCCGTCGAAGAAGCGGACGGTCATTCTGCCGCCCTCTTCCAGCTCATGCACTGATTTAATGGGGTTTCCACTGGGGTCGGTGGAAACCGTATAGCCTCTGGACAATACCCGCAGGGGGCTCATGGCGTCCAAAGAAGCGCCCAGGGCCACAAAGCGCTGGCGCTTGGAGGCCAGCTGCCGCTCTCCCGCAGCCAGAAGCCTGTCCCGCATCCGGTCCAGATCCATGCGCCGAGTATCCAGAAAGGCCGTCGGCTCCCGAAGCACGCGCTTATTCTGCAGCGCGTCCAGCCGCTGGGCCAGGGTTCGCAAACTCTTTTCCATGGCCTGGCGGGAACGGATCTGATAGCCGTCCAAGGTCTCGCGCATCTCGTGCCAGTCGGGCACGGCGATTTCCGCGGCGTTGGAGGGCGTAGACGCTCTCCTGTCCGCCACGTAGTCCGAGATGGTCACATCCGGCTCATGGCCCACAGCAGAGATCACCGGGATTCGGGACGCATAGATGGCGCGGGCGACTCTTTCATCGTTGAAGGCCCAGAGATCCTCCAGAGAGCCGCCGCCCCGCCCGGTAATGATCAGGTCGGCCAGCTGAAACTCATTGGCGTAGCGAATGGCCCCGGCGATCTCGGGCGGCGCTTCCACGCCCTGTACCCGCACCGGCAGCAGCAGGACCTTGGTCATGGGCCAGCGGTGGCCCAGAATCCGGATCATGTCATGTACTGCGGCGCCGGCGGAAGAGGTGATGATGGCGATCCGCTCCGGAAACGCGGGCAGCGGCTTCTTGTGGGCCGGATCAAATAGTCCCTCTTCGGAGAGCTTGGCCTTCAGCTGTTCAAAGGCGACCTGCAGATCGCCCATTCCCTCGGGCATCAATGCGCTGCAGCTGAGCTGATAGGCCCCGTCCCGCAGATAGACGCTCACCCGCCCGAAGGCCGTGACGCCCATGCCGTTCTCCGGCCGGAAGCGGAGCTTGGAGGCGCTGCTGCGAAACATCACGCAGCGCAGGCTGCTCTCCTGGTCCTTCAGGGTAAAGTAGTGGTGTCCGGAGGGGTAGATCTTATAATTCGACAGCTCGCCTCGGACGCACACGTCCGTCAGGCGGGGGTCCAGATCCATCCTGTCCTTGATATAGGAATTCAGCTCCGTTACGCTGAGGGTCTTCCGTTCCATCCCTTACTCCTGGCTCTGCGCGGGAAATTCGCCGCGCATGAAGCCGCCCAGCACGCCGTTGACAAAAGCCACGGTATCCGGGTCGTCATAGTTCTTGTCCAGCTCTACCGCCTCGTTGATGGCAGCAGCGTTGGGGATGTCCTCCATATACAGGATCTCGCAGATGGCACAGCGCATCACCGCAAGGGCGGTTTTGGAGATGCGCTCCAGCTTCCAGCCCCTGGCATAGCGCTCGATAAAGCCGTCGATCTCGCTGCGGTTTTCCGCGGTGAGCTGGGTGAGCCGGCGGATATAGGCCATCTGGCTTTCATCGGGGTATTCGGCAAAGAGCTCCTGCTCAAGCCCCAGACTTTCATAATGATCCGGATCAAAGAAGGAGTCCAAAAGATCTGCTGGCTCCGCCCCGCTGGCCGCGGCGGCAAAGCTGAGCTGGATTGCCAGTTCTCTGGCCGAGCTTCTCTTCATATCTGCTCTCCTTCGTTATTATTTCTCAAAAGAAATCCCCGTCACGTGCACATTGACCTCGACCTGTTCCAGGCCAGTGGCCATCTGCACCGCGGTCAGCACCTTCTCCTGCACGCTGCGCGCAACCTTCACCACATTGCTGCCGTATGCAATGGTGATGATCGTGTCCACAATGATCTTCCCGTCCACAAACTGAACCTTGACGCCCTTCGTCAGCGTCCTGATCCCAAGAAGCTCGCTGATTTCGGCCCCGGCGGTGTTGGCAAGACCGGATACGCCCTCGACCTCCAGAATGGCGTTGCGCACCATGCTGGCGATCACGTCCTCAGAAATGTTGATGCTGCCGTTGGCTTCCCGGCAAGTGATATAGTTTTCGCCCATGATCGCTCCTCCTGAACGTAAATGCTGTTCGATAAGCGGTGAATCCGGCTTTCATTTGCCCAAATGGATTCAGAGTATTCTACCATATCCTTCTGGAAAAAGGAAGAGGAATCCGCAAAAAAGCCGGAAAGAAAAGCAGGACCTGCTGAACTGTGCAGATCCTGCTTTTCCCTATTCCCTTATCCGCGTACCTCAATGATGCTCAGCTGCGAGGCCTCGAAATCGGTCTCCCGGCAGATGATATCCGTGATCCGGGCCACCGCCTCCTCGCTGAGTCCCTCTGCCGGTGAGGGAACCGCCACTGTGATCGTGTTGTTGCCGATGTAAACCACGCAGTCAGCAAAGTCTTTTGCCAACAGAAGGTTTTCGATCTGAGACTCCCGCATGGACAGCGTCGCCATAGAGCTGATGGCGTTCATGGCGCTGTCGATGGTCTCCTGGGATGCCGTCTCCGAGGTTGCCGCGGTCTGCAGCAGCTCCAGTGCCTCGTCCCGGGACATCTGCCGCGTGAGCCTGGCCTCTGCGAAGTAGGCGGAGGCCCCGGCGGCCACCGTCTCGGAATAGGCAGCTTCCGCGCTGCTGCGTGCTTCGTCCATGGCCTGGACCATTTCTGCGTCCGGCTGGCCCCAGCGACGATTGTAGGACCAGTTCAGCGACACTGCGGCGCACACAAACAGCAGCACCGCGATCATGGTGATGTTCCGTTTCCTGTTTTTCATGCTAATCCTTCCTCCCTAGCGGTTTTCCGACATTTTCATTATCGTGATCTTATCCGATCCGAAACCAGTATATGATCCGATGGCGCGGATAATATCCAGTCGCACCCGGGGATTTGACGCGCCCTCGCAGATGACGACCACGCCCTTGTCCGAGCTGAGCACCATGGTCTTTCCGATCCCCTCCGCGCTGGACAGCAGCTCCTGTAGCTGCTGATCGGGTCCTGGCGCCTGACTCTGCTTCCCACCCCCGCCAGGCAGCAGGAGGATCAGCAGACCAATTGCCAGGATCAGCAGGGGGTATTTGTATTTTTCCAGCTTTGCCGTCAGCTTTTTTCGTTCATCCATCCTCGATCCACTCCTGTTGCTCCGGCGGGATTCCCAGGTCGGCCGATAGTCGGCGGGTAAGCCTCTCTCTCTGCTCCCGATTGCCGGTTCCGCTCAGACGTATGGCTTCCGGTACCCACAGTCCCTCCGTACTCCAGCGCAGCCGGACTTCTGCCGTTTCCAGCGGGACGCCCAATCTCTGTGCCAGCTCCAGGACATAGGCCCTGTATTCCGCCTCCTGAACGAAGCGGTCCAGGGCGTCGCGGGTCTCCTCACTCTCTTGCAGAAAGCTCTGCTCCCGTTCCCGCTCGCGGGAGAGCTCCAGCGCATATTCCTTGAAGTCCAGGTTTTTCAGGCCGCTCCCGGCGCAGGCAAGCAGCACCACCGCGCAGACGAAGCTCATGGCTCGTCGGGCCGATCCCTCCGGCGCCAGACTCATGGCAGCGCCGCAGAGGATTGAGAGCACGCACAGCTCACGGATCAGGGTCTGCATCACGGGTTCACCATCCGAATCCCGGACATGACGGAAAGGAAGAGCAGAACTCCAAAGCTTCCGATCAGCCCCAGCAGCATTCCAAAGGCCGTACCCACATTGCCAAGCAGCCGGGACAGTCTCTCCCCGCCCGCCATCTCCGCCACAGCGGAAACTGCGTTCAGCACCAGCATCTTGACGGATAAGAGCGCGAAGGACCCGCAGCAGAGAACGCAAACGGCGACCAGGCAAAATACGCCGGCCGAGTTTTTGATCATGGAAGCCGCTGCCAGCATGGTGGATGCAGAGTCCGACACAATACCGCCCACCACCGGAAGCACCGAGGCTACTACCGTTTTCGTTGCCTTTACGGCTGCCGCGTCCGCGCTGCCGCTGATGATCCCCGACAAGCTGATGTATGTACAGAAGACGGTAGTCAGCAGCGTCATTGCCGTCACGGCGCACCACTTGGCACAGCGAAGCGCCGTTTTCAAAATGGCGTTGTCAAAGATACTGCTGCTGACAGCAATAGCCAGGTAGGCGTAGATCGCGGGCAGAATCAGCCGCTGGGCCAGAGTCATATAGAGCTCCGCCGCCATGGTGACGGCAGCATACCGTACCGAAGCCGAAACCGCCGCGCCGCAGACCGCAACGGTGGAAAAGAACGCGGGCATGCTGAGCTTTGCATAGTCGGAAAGGCGAGTCAGCGTTTCGGCTCCCTGGGAAACAACGCTGTCCACGCTGCCCGCCAGCAGCAGCGCCGCGGTGCAGCAGACGGCAATTTGGATATGCTCCGCAGTTTTCTGATCCGGTCGCAGCGCCGCGGCGAAGGCGCCGAAAAATGCTATGGCAAGCAGCGCCAGGGCAAATCGAAGTTCCTGCCGTAGCTGATGCTCCGCTAAAGCCAGAAATCGATCCCAAAGCCGTGCCAGTGCGCCTCTGGCGTCATAGCTCCCGTCCAGGCGCATCTCGCCGGTGACAGCGCTTTCCTCTTCATCCAGGCCCTCCTCCAGCTGCGAAACCTGGGTCAAGCGGGCAGTCTCCTCCCCCACCGACGCAGAGTTCACCCGAACCGGAACCGCACACAGCAGCAGCACCAGCAGCATGGTTTTCACAGCATTCCTCCGATCATCTTCAGTACGCTCAGCAGCAGGGGCAGCGCCGTCGTCATGGCGCAGACCGTCCCGGCCAGTTCCACTGAGGACGCGGCTGCCGACTGAGACGCGTCCCGGCACAGATCCGCGGCAAGCCTGGTGATGATGGCGATACTCAGGCACTTGAGTACCGGCCCGATCAGCAGTTCCCGGTCTTGTCCCATCATTCGTCCGACCTGCTCCCGCAGCGAACGGAGTCCATCCAGCATCCCCATAGAGGCGATGAGGATGCCCAGCGCCGTGACGGAACCCAGCAGCAAGGCGCCCTCCGGATAGTGCCGCTTCAGCAGCAGCCCCATCACGGCGGAAAATAGCGCGGCAGCAGCCGCTTTCCAAACCAGATTCATCTTTAAAGATTAAAGAGCGTCTTGATCAAGGTGAACAGTTCGCTGATCTTCTGCACCACGATCATCAATACGACAACAAGAGCCGTAATCGTCGTCATCAAGGCCTGCTCCTCCCGGCCCGAACGCTGGAGCAGGATATTCAGCACCGCGACCAGTATCCCCACCGCGGCAATTTTGAAAATCAGATCCACATCCATTTCTTCTCCCTCGCCCTACAGGAGCAGGATGGCCAGTACCGCGCCGGAGGATAGCGCCAGCCCCAGCTGCAGTCTGCGCTGGACCGGATAATTCTCCGCGGCCTCCCTCTCCCGGCTCTGAAGCAGCGCGTGGCAGGCAGCCAGCTCCCGCAGCTGCGCCTCCAGCTCATATCGCCCGAGCACAAGACCAAGACGGGATAGCTGCTGTCGCTCTTCCTCCCGGAGGACCTGGCAGCTTTGCGCCGCCGCTTGCTCCCAGAGTTCGGAAAAGCTCGCCTCCCCCAAGCAGGAAAGCGACTGCGAGAGGAACAGAAAGAGGCTTTTGCCCGCCCCCTTCAGTTGAGGAAGCAGGACCTCGATCGTCTCCGAAAACGGCGCGGATCGGCATTCCATTTCCCCGCGGAGCAGCTGCAGGGCCAGGCAGATGTCCCGCAGGCAGCGCAGCCGCTCCTTCTTTTCCCGCAGGCTTCCCGCAGCGGCAAGGAAAAAGGCCAGGACCAGCAGAAGCGCTCCTGCCGGCCTCATCCGTGCAAGCTCTCCAGATGATAGCTGCGCCCCGCAGCGGTTCTGCGGACTTGAAGGGCCCAGGAAAAGACCTGCCGGTCCAGCAGCTTGCGATACAGCTCCCGCTGCCGAAGTCCTTCCAAATCATATGCGTGAGCCGTGGCCAGAATGCCCACGCCGCAGCCGCTTACCTGCAGCACCGCTTCCAGGTCGTCTTCCCGGGTCACCTCGTCCATCGCCAGCAGCTGCGGGTTCATGCCCCGCAGCAGCATCATCGCGCCCTCCGCCTTGGAGACGCCTGTGAGGATATCGCTGCGCGGCCCCAGAGAGAAGCAGGCTTGTCCGCCGTCCACCGCGGCAAGCTCGTTGCGCTCGTCCACGACGCCGACGCGAACGCCTTTCTCCGAGAGACAACGGATCAGGTCCCGAAGTGCCGTGGTTTTGCCCGCGCCGGGGCTTCCCAGGATCAAAATGCTTTGCACGCCGTCCCCCGACAATCGTTCCGCCAGGTCTGCGCAAATGCCCCGGCATTCCCGGGGAATCCGGATCGCCAGGGACGACAGGTTTCGAAAGCCGCTGAGTCTCCCCTCCCGCAGCACCGCCGTACCGCAGACGCCGATGCGTATCCCGCGATAGTTTATGTAGCCCTGGGCCAGGGCAGGCGCGGCAGCGTGCATGGAGGCATCTGTAGCTTTCTCCATCACCCGGTGCAGCAGGTTTTCGGACACGGTCTCGGAGAAAAAAACACGTTCTTCACCGTCTGCCAGCAGCGTGGGCTCTTGTCCCACACGCAGGCGGATCTCCTCCACCCGGCTCTCCTGCCGCAGAAGCGCCGCGCTGCGCCATGCCGGCGGCAGCAGCTCGATGGCCTGCTCCATTTTGACCATGTCCATCCCCCCTGCCTTCAATCTATGAGCGGTCCGGGGAATTATTCTTGGTAAACGCTGATCAAATCGCCTTCGGCGCCTCCCGGAGAATTTGCGCCCTGATTTCGTCACTTTTTCTTGCAATACACAAAGTATTCCT
>ODAJ012188488.1_pt1 | contig 37357 bp, 33 predicted proteins | sample 1539241 | NCBI WGS metagenome assembly ODAJ01 (sample SAMN02144231, study PRJEB22623) | gut metagenome | biome: sheep rumen | host: Ovis aries | place: New Zealand
GGCCTTGTGGGTTCTGCCATTTGGAACAACCTGCTGCAACGTGGTTACACCAACCTTGTTGGCCGCAGCCACAAGGAGCTGGACTTGACAGACCAGTACGCTGTCAAGAAGTTCTTTGATGAAGAACAGCCTGATGCTGTGGTACTGGCTGCTGCTTTCGTAGGCGGCATCATGGCAAACTCGCTTTATCGTGCAGACTTCATCATGATGAACATGAAGATACAGTGCAATGTCATCAGTGAGGCGTATGCCCATGGCGTGAAGAAACTCCTGTTCCTGGGTAGCACCTGCATCTATCCCAAGAATGCTCCTCAGCCTATGAAGGAGGACTGCCTGCTGACCAGCCCGCTGGAGTACACCAACGAGGAGTATGCCATTGCGAAGATTGCAGGTCTAAAGATGTGCGAGAGCTATAACCTACAGTATGGCACCAACTATATCGCAGTAATGCCAACCAACCTCTACGGCCCCAATGACAACTTCCACTTAGAGAACAGCCACGTAATGCCCGCCATGATGCGCAAGGTGTATCTTGCTAAACTCATCCATGATGGTGCCTGGGATAAAATTGCTATCGACCTGAACAAACGACCAGTAGAAGGCGTCACCGGCGAGGGCTTACTCAGCCATCAGCCATCTTACATCAGCCATCGCGACGAGGTCTTATCAAAACTGGCTAAATATGGCATTTTTGATAACCGAGTCGTATTATGGGGTACTGGCAAGCCGTTGCGTGAGTTCCTGTGGAGCGAGGATATGGCAGATGCCAGCGTGCACGTACTGTTGAATGTGGACTTCAGTGACATCATATGTATAGAGAAATATTCCAGCGTGCACTATGGTGTGGCTGCTGACGGAGTGGTTGACCGCAACCACAGTACCGGTCGTGGCGGCTATATCCCCAGCCTGGGCGAGATCCGCAACTGCCACATCAATGTGGGCACTGGCAAGGAACTGACCATCCGTGAGCTCTCCCAGCTTGTTGTCAAGGCCGTAGGCTTTGAGGGTGAAGTAGCTTTTGATGCCAGCAAGCCCGATGGCACTATGCGCAAGCTCATTGACGTGAGCAAGTTGCACTCTCTGGGTTGGACGCACAAGGTAGAGATAGAGGATGGTGTCCAGAAACTGTTTGATTGGTACAAAGCAAGTTTAAATTAGACAAATTCATTGACGAAATATGAAGAAAGTAATGTTAGTGTTTGGAACACGACCGGAGGCCATCAAGATGTGCCCGCTGGTGAAGGAGTTCCAGAAACACCCTACAGAGTTTGAGACTATAGTGTGTGTAACCGGTCAGCACCGTGAGATGCTGGACCAGGTGCTCACCATCTTTGATGTGAAGCCCGATTACGACCTGAACATCATGAAGCAGGGGCAGGACCTCTATGATGTCACTGCCCGTGTACTCACAGGTATGCGTGACGTGTTCAAGGAGTGCAAACCGGACGTGGTGCTGGTTCACGGTGATACTACCACTTCTACCGCTGCTGCTCTGGCTGCATTCTATCAGCAGATTCCTGTGGGGCACGTGGAGGCAGGACTCCGTACACACAATATCTATAGCCCTTGGCCTGAGGAGATGAACCGTCAGATTACAGGTAGAATAGCTACCTATAACTTCTCACCGACACCACTTTCAGAGAGCAACTTGAAAGAAGAGAAAGCCCAAGGTGAAATCTTTGTGACAGGTAATACGGTAATTGACGCTCTTCACATGGTGGTGGACAAGCTCAAAACAGACAAAGCACTTGCTGACGAACAAATCAATGTGCTGAAGAATGCGGGTTATGATGTTACCCGTTTGGATGGTGGTAAAAAGCTTGTCCTCATTACCGGTCACCGTCGTGAGAACTTCGGAGATGGCTTCATTAGCATGGTAACGGCCATGAAGGATCTCAGCGAAAAGTACCCTGATGTGGACTTTGTGTACCCCATGCACTTGAATCCTAACGTGCGTAAGCCTATTCACGAGGTATTTGGGGAAGACTTAACAAGACCCAATTTCTTCTTCATTGAGCCGCTGCAGTATTTGGAGTTTGTCTATCTGATGGAGAAATCGACCGTAGTGCTGACTGACTCCGGCGGCATCCAGGAAGAAGCTCCTGGCCTCGGCAAGCCTGTGCTCGTGATGCGTGACACCACCGAGCGTCCTGAGGCTTTGAAGAGCGGCACAGTACACTTGGTTGGCACAAATCACGATTTGATAGTGAATGAAGTTAGCACTCTTCTTGATGATGCAGCCGCATACGAGCGTATGAGCAAGGCCGTCAATCCTTATGGAGATGGTAAAGCCTGTTCACGTATTGTTAGAGCTTTGAACGGCGAAGCCGTAGATAGATACGAAGTATAAAGTAAGTAAGATAATAATAAACATACATCAATATGATTAACGTAATTGGACTGGGCTACATTGGACTGCCCACAGCATTGATGATGGCTTCTCACGGTGTGGAAGTCATAGGTACGGACTACAACAAGGAACTTGTTGCAACTCTTAACGCAGGTAAGACTACCTTTAAGGAAGACGGCCTCGATGAGTTATTCCTGGCTGCCGTTAAGGCTGGCATCAAGTTCACCACTGAGTACCAGAAGACAGACATGTACATTGTGTCTGTTCCTACTCCTTACGACAAGTTCAGCAAGAAGGTGGATGCTTGCTATGTGGTGGCTGCCGTGAAGGAAGTGATGAAGGTTTGCCCCAAGGGTGCAACCGTAGTTGTGGAATCTACCGTCAGCCCCGGAACCATTGACAAGTTCGTGCGTCCTGTGATTGAGGCCAACGGCTTTAAGATTGGTGAAGACATCAACCTTGTTCACGCGCCTGAACGCATCATCCCGGGCAATATGGTTTACGAACTGCTCCATAACAACCGCACCATTGGTGCAGACAGCAAGGAGATTGGTGAGAAGGTGAAGAGCTATTATGCCAGCTTCTGCCAGGGCGAGATTGTCGTAACAGACATCCGCACTGCTGAGATGACCAAGGTGGTAGAGAACACTTACCGTGCTGTAAACATCGCTTTTGCGAACGAGCTCAGCCGCATATGCCGTCACGACAATATGGATGTGTATGAGATTATCAAGATTTGCAACATGCACCCCCGTGTGAACATCCTGCAGCCAGGACCTGGTGTTGGTGGTCATTGCATCTCTGTTGACCCTTGGTTCCTTGTGGGTGACTATCCTCAGCTAGCTAAGGTGATTGATGAGTCCATGAAGACTAATGATTACCAGCCCGTGTTTGTGCTGGAGCGCATCCATGAAATTATGGAAGAGCACAATATCACTGATAACCGCAAGGTGGGTCTTTATGGTCTGACCTATAAGGAGAACGTGGATGATATCCGTGAGAGTCCCACACTCCAGATGCTCGATATTCAGGAACGTCATTTGGCCCGTCCTCTGAAGACCTTTGATCCCTTCTTCACACAGAAGGAGATTGTAAAGAACCAGATCCTGGACTTCGACCAGTTCCTCAATGAGGTTGATATGGTGGTTATCATGGTTAAACACGACCATATCAAGCAGAATTGGGACAAGCTGAAGGGTAAAGTGATTCTGGATTGTCATAACATTTGCCCGTTAGAGGGTGTATATCACATCTAAAGTATATGATTTCTGGCAGCACAGGTGGAACGAAAGTTTGCAGTTCGATACTGCCTGTCAGAACACATAAGGGGTAATTAATGATACAATTAAACAAACAACATAAGCAAGCTATTGTACTATATGTCTCCACAGCACTGGGGCTAGTAATAGGAGTACTTAGTTCTGTCATTAATACACGCTCATTATCACCAGAATTATATGGTAATGTTCGATATGTTCAGAATTTGATTGCCTTTGTGTCTAGTTTTCTTCTTGTTGGCTTTTTTGTTTCGGGGAGCAGATTGCTTGCATTATCCAAGGACGAGGAATATAGTCGAAGGATAAGAGGTATCATGTGTGTCATTCTTGCTATCACCGTAGGTATAGTAATGCTTGTGATGGTAGGGATGTCAATTTATACTGGCTTATTTGATGCCGGTTCAGGAATGCTTAGCTTGTATCTGATTGCTATTCCTTTCTGTGGTAATGTTTTGATGCTGAATTATGTGAATACAACAGCCCAGGGTGATAATCACATTGGAAGAATATCAGCAGCCAGATTATTACCATCATTCCTATATGTCATTGTAGCTTACTTCGTATTCAAGTATATTGGGGCAACATCGGAATTAATGCTATTGATGTTTAATGGCTTCTCAGTCCTTGTGCTGTTAATAGTTATTATATCTACCCGACCATCATTTAAGAATTTAAAGGAATCATTCGCAATTTTAAACGCAGAGAATAAAAGATATGGGTTTAATGTCTATTTGGGCAGTCTTGCGGACAATGCTACTGGATATTTAGCGGGTATTACATTGGGAATGTTCTGCGAGAATAATGCTGAAGTTGGTTTTTATACATTGGCATTTACTCTTTCTACCCCTTTGTCAATGTTGCCTTCCATTATTGGTACCACCTATTTCAAGCGTTTTGCTTCTGAGGACAGAATTAGCCGCAAAGTTTTGCTCGGGTCTATTGGTCTTTGTGTAGGTAGTCTGTTGTTATTCATTCTTCTAATTAAATACGTTGTCTTATTCCTCTATAATGAAAGTTATTATTGTGTTGCCGCTTATGCGTCATGGCTTGCATTGAGATCTTGCTTGCAAGGTTTGGGCGATATGTTGAATCGTTTTCTGGGAGCACATGGATTGGGTAAACAACTTCGAAATGGTGCCTTTGCTTGTGGAGCTGTCGTGTTGATTGGTAGTTTTGTGCTGGTATATTTCTTTAAGATAAATGGTGCAATTATAACAAAGATTCTTGGTTCCGTTGTGTATTTATTCATGATGGGCTATTATTATGTTCAGTTTATAAATAAAAAAATATTGGGACATGGTTAGGTTGTTGGATAGAACAAAGATTCCTTTATTTAATTATTTTTATATCTTTTGTATTGTAATATACGCAGGAAAAGCTACCACCTTTACGCGCAGTTTAGGGGATATCAGTACAATAGGAACTGCATTTGCCTTGTTAATATCTATAGTGTTCTTTCTTAAGAATAATCTTAGTTTTAATAAGAACTATGGTAAGGCGATTTGTGTGTTTTTATTATATGCGGCTGTAACATCAGTTATTAATAGAATGGTGAACCCTCGATGGATATCGCAATGGATAATATGGTTAACTATAGCTTATTTTTTATGTCAGGGTTTTCAAAAGAAACTGTTCGTAGCATTTGAAACCGTCTTGTATCACTTATGTATAATAGGCATAGCTTTGTGGGGTTTACAGATTCTGTTCCCCGGTTTTGTTACCCAACTAGTGAATTTTTTGGAATTTTCCGAACCTTACGCAGAGGATGATAATGTTCTGGCTAACATGATTGTTTACACATTGACAAATGCAGATTATGGTAACAATGAATTTAGTATCCTTACTAGAAATGCGGGTTTTGCCTGGGAGCCAGGTGCCTTTGCTAGTATGATATGCTTAGCCCTTTTTTGTAACATTTTAAGGACTAATTTGCGTATTAAAAACAATCGTAGTATCTGGGTATTCTTAGCTGCTTTGTTTTCGACACAGTCAACGACTGGCTTTATGATTTTTCTTGTAATGTTATCTGCTTGGATGATTAATAACAAAAAATTCATATTGCTTCCATTGGCGATACCTGCAATCATTGCATTATTTGGTTTGTCTTTTGTGCAGGATAAGTTGATTAATGAATATGAGGGCCTGCAAATGGAAGATTATTCCGAAGTGACATCAGGCTCTTTTGGTAGAATGTATTCATTCATTCTTGATTATCAAGAGTTTTTAAGACATCCAATTTGGGGACTCGGTGGATTTCAAAACGGTACTTGGTATAAACTCCAAGGCTATGAATTCTCTACTATCTCGGGTATAGGTCATCTCCTTGCTTATTATGGTGCTATTATGTCTCTTGTTTTCTTTTTTATGCTATTTAAATCCTGTAAGAAGATAAAAGAGTTGTTTGATTCAAACAATGCATATCTATTACTTATTGCAGTTGTGGGAATGATGATTAGTTATAGTTTGTGGAGCCATCCTCTTTATATTGCATTTTGGATGTTTGGCGTTTTTTGCCCAACGTTAAAGAGTTACTACATCCCGCAAATTGTGCCTGTTAGCAATGAAAAGTTATAGTTTTTACTATAGGGATTCTCTTAATCTGAAAAGCTTGTTTCCGCAGGCTTATAGGTATTCTTTGCTTTATCCCGACAAGGACGACAATGTGGTCATTGAGGATGGGGTGATGTTGTTGAGGAGACCTGAGGAGTTTGAACCGTCAAGAATTCATAATATCGTTCGCGTATATAAGCATAAATACGATTATCTCAAGATAGAGGTCAATATTCGTTGCTGGATTGAGGGTGAATATCGGTTGAAGGAGATAACACGTTTTGCTGCAATAAAACGTAATAAGCTCTACAAACTGGCTCGTCGTGTGGTGAATAAGATTCGCCCATTGCCTTTCAATACTCATTTGCTGACGAAGGATGGTGTTTCGTATTACAGCAATAATAACTACTTGGTTAAACTCTCTGATGGTAAAAAGGTGATCATTGGCAAAATGCCAAGATTGTTACATCCTCGATTCTACGATTTTTTAGTATTTGGTGACGAGGCTTTTTTACGTACGGCTGGACAGATTTATATGAGCAGTCAGCGTATGACACACTGGACACTCATCTATGAAGGTAAGCGGGCGATTAAAGACTCAATGATATGGATTGAGGAAGAACGGTCGTTGCTCTTCATGGAATATACACCCGGCCTTGAATTATCACGACACCACCTATACAAATACTATGTGGAGACTGGCGAGATTAAGACTTGTATGACCTTCTATACACCTGAGGAACATGACAGAGATGGTTTGGAACCGTATTGCCGACATATCCACGTCTTGATGTGCGACCCTTATACAAAAGATATTTATGTGGGAACTGGCGATGCGGATGATGAAAATGCAATATATCGCTCTTCAGACAACGGGAATACGTTTACAAGAATAGGGGGTGGAAGCCAGGCATGGCGGACGCTATCATTCTTATTCACAAAAGAGAGCATATTTTGGAATACTGATAGTCCGGATCCTCAATATCTGAGCAGTATCAACAGAAGCAATCTTTCTACAACGAATAATTCAAATGACTTAGTTGTACGATGGCCTTTGTATAACAGTGCTAGTTGGAACTCATTTTATGATGTTGAGAATAAGATGTTTTTCATGGCATCAAACTGTGAAGGGACTATCTATGATAGGTATTATCGCCTGTATGGAATAATAATTGATGAAGGAAAACCGACGGTTTATGAATTGTTTAAAGAGAAAGCCGAAGAATCTTGCTTTAACCAGTTCGATCAGTTGTTTGTACTTGGGAAAGACAACCAGGACGTGTATTGGGGATATGATTATAGAAATAATTATTACAGGCAGTTTGTCTTGATAAGTCAAAACGTTGATTGAAACAATAATGTTGCATATGTCAAAAACCTATTTTATATATAGTAGTTTCGCACCCAATGGTGCAGCCAATAATCGAGCTTTGGCATATTTGAAAGCATTATCAGAGGAGCGCTATTCAGTAACAGCTCTCTTTGTAATGCCAGACGACAAGATGAGCCGTATGGAGGAACAGCTACCTGGCATAACAGTGGAGTATTGCTGGGACAGGAACTATATCAACCGTAGGTTTTTCAAGAACATCTCATACATCTTATACCTGTGGAGAATATACAGACGGTTGAAGCCAGGTGACATTGTGTATTTGTATGGTGGGGTGGACTTGATGACTATATTAAACAAGAAAAAAGGAATCCATCTATTCTGTGAGCGGACAGAACATCCCAATGTCTATTTCCCCAAAGGACGTTTATTCCACCCGGATATAAAAAAATACCTCGATGAGTGTAAGAAACTGGAAGGACTGTTTGTGATCTCCACCTGTCTCCGTGATTTCTTCATTGAGAACGGGGTGAGCAAGGATAAGGTAACAATCGTAAACTCCATTGTTGATATCACTCGTTTTGAAGGGCTTGAAAAGCAGGAATGTAAGCCTTATTTTGCCTATTGTGGTAATGGAAACAACAAGAAGGATAAAGTAGATGAACTTATCAGGGTTTTTGCTCGTGTAGCTGCAAGGCATAACGATATTAAGTTCTACATCATTGGTCCAACGAAGCAGGTGTATAAAGACGAGATCGATAATGTGCAGTTGGCGCATGACCTTGGTCTGGATGGTCGTGTGATTTTCACCGGAATGAAACCTGCAGATGAAATACCACAACTGTTGGTCAATGCTAAAGCACTATTTCTGACTCGCCCCGATACACTCCAAAACCGCGCAGGCTTCTCTACTAAGTTGGGTGAGTATTTAGCATCGGGAAACCCGGTTGTTGCCGCAGGAGTGGGGGATATACCGCTTTATCTGAAAGATAGGGAAAATGCATTTGTCTATACCCCAGGACACTATGATGCTGTGGAGGAAGCGATGGAGTATATCCTAACCCATCCAGATGAAGCTAAAGAGATAGGCCAGAAAGGAAAAACGGCTGCACATACCTATTTCAATGCTATGATAGAGACAAAGAAACTGATTGCAGCTTTTAATAAAGTAAAAGGAAAACAATGAAATATTCTATCCTGATAGCCGGTGACTACTGCCCTCGTGGTAGAATCGCTGGATTAGTGGAAAAAGGTGAATACGAGAGCATCTTCGGACAAGTGAAGCCCGTGGTGGAGCAGTGCGACTATAGTATTGTGAACTTCGAGTGCCCGGTGCGTACCACAGAGGGAGGTGGAATCCAGAAAGCCGGTCCTTCTTTGAAATGCTCACCCAAGGCGGTGTATGCTTTGAAATATGCTGGATTCAATAGTGCCACTCTTGCCAATAATCATTTCTATGACCAAGGCGAAGATGGTGTAAAGGAAACTATCCAGACTCTTGATGAGGCAGGCATAGCCCACGTTGGTGGAGGAAAAAACTTAAACGATGCAGCTAAAACTCATTTTGCAAATGTTAAGGATAAAATAATTGCTATCATAAACTGTTGTGAACATGAATTTAGCATTGCTACAGATACGACAGGGGGATCCAATCCTTTGAATCCTGTAAAACAATACTACAATATTAAAGAAGCAAAAGAAAAAGCAGATTATGTGATTGTTGTCGTGCATGGAGGCATTGAACACTACCAGTACCCATCACAACGCATGGTTGATACCTATCGTTTTTTTGTGGATGCCGGTGCGGATGCAGTCATCAATCATCACCAGCATTGTTATTCGGGAGGCGAAGTTTGGCACGGCAAGCCCATCTTCTATGGTCTGGGCAATTTCTGCTTCGACTGGCGTGAAAAAAACAGCAAGTTGTGGATAGAGGGTTATATGGTGAAGTTAATGTTTGATAAGGATAGTATAGAATATGAATTGATTCCCTATACTCAGAACGAAGAAAAGCCCGGGGTTTTTCTCAAGAAAGGTGCTGGCTTTCAGGACTGGAAGAGGCGTTATGACGACATTTCTGCCATTATTGCTGACAAGGATAGATTGGAGACAAAATATAAGGAGCTACTGGCAAAAACGGAGCGCATCTACTCCACGAACCTAACTCCATATTCCAACAAATTAACACTCGCCCTTTATATGCGTCATCTGCTCCCTATGATGATGTCAAAAAAGAAGTTGAGAGTATTGCTGAATATGCTTATGTGCGAGTCTCACTATGATCGCATGATTCGTATGCTAAAGAACTATTCAAAATAAATATGAATCCATTCAAGAAGGTAGTACAGTGGATTAAGAATCCTAAGAGATTCTTTAATGGTTTGTTGCTTAAATTCAGCCCGATTTTGCCAGACAAGTTCTTTCTGAGTTGTATGGTTCGGGTGAGTTGCGGATATTGGCCCCACTGGAAGAATCCAAAAACATTTAACGAGAAATTACAGTGGTTAAAACTCTATGACCGCAGACCCGAATACACTACGATGGTAGATAAGTATGCGGCGAAGGATTACGTTTCAAAGATTATCGGTGGGAAATATATCATTCCTACGCTTGGCGTCTGGGACAAACCGGAAGAGATAGACTGGGAATCATTGCCCAATCGGTTTGTACTAAAGACCACGCATGGTGGTGGTAATACTGGTGTAGTTATCTGTAAGGATAAAACAACATTTGACAGACAGAAAGCCATTGACAAGTTGAACGATAGTCTTAAACAGGATATATATCGGACACTGCGGGAATGGCCATATAAAAATGTTCCGCGTCGTATTATAGCAGAACAGTTTATTGAGAGTGAGGATGGAGATCTGCCAGATTACAAGTTTTTCTGTTTTGATGGTTTGGTAAAGGCTCTGTTTATCGGAACCGAAAGAGGATCGGGCGATGTGAAGTTCGATTATTATGATGCCGATTTCAACCATTTAGATTTGGTTCAGTTTCATCCTATGTCTGGAAAGCAGTTGCAGAAGCCAGTATGTTTTGAAGAGATGAAGCAGGTGGCAGCCAAGTTATCAAAAGGTATCCCTCAGGTGAGAGTGGATTTGTATGAGGTCAATGGGAAGGTGTTATTTGGCGAGATGACATTCTTCCATCACGGAGGCGTAACTCCCTTTCATCCCGAAAGGTGGGACTACACATTTGGAAGTTGGATAGAACTACCGAAAGAAAAGATATAATATTGCAATGAAAAAGATAGGATTAATTGTCGCGAATCCCATTACTAACTATGGGGCTCATTTACAAGCTTTTGCCACGCAGCATGTGATAGATGTGCTGGGTTTTGATACGGAGATTATCGATCATACCAAAATCAAGAACTGCTTCCACTATTACTGGGGTAAAGAACTCTTCATTAACCTGTTTCAGAAAATCAAGAAGAAATCATCCTCGCAGTCGCAGGCTATAGGAGATGCTGTTTTTACACTGAATAAAAAGGAGCGTACCCAGCAGGCAAAGGATTTCCGTAAGCGAATGCTTCATGACATCAAAGTTTTCCATTCCTACAGTGAACTAGTCCGGGAAGCCAAGACCCTTGACACAGTGGTAATCGGTAGTGATCAGATGTGGCTGCCGGGTAATTCGGTGGGTCCATTCAACTCTTTGCGTTTTGCCCCGAAGGGTGTCAGGCGGATCTCTTATGCAACAAGCCTTGGTGTTTCATCTTACCCTAAGCATTGTTGGAACAGCGCACGCGATATGTGGAAGCATATGGATTATATATCTGTGCGTGAAGAACAAGGTGCTAAAATCATTAGAGAAATCTGTGGGAACAAGGTTGAAGCGAAGGTGGTCGTTGACCCAACCTACCTGATGACGAAGGAGCAGTGGGAAGATGTAATTCCTCCCAAAAGAATGACAGATAAGAAATATGTATTTTGCTATTTCTTGGGCGAAGATATTCACGCCAAGCAGTGTGCAAAGAGATATGCAAAAAAACATAATTTACATCTTGTCTCGATAATGAGCTGTGAGAGTTATACGGAAATAGACAGGTCATTTGCAGACGAGATTGTAGGAGCTGCCAGTCCTGAAGAGTTTATCAATTGGATAAGGGGGGCTGAATGTGTGTTTACTGATTCTTTTCACGGATTAGCATTTTCAGTCATCAACCACAAACAGTTCTATGTTTTCTATCGTGTGCGAAAAGATTCCAAGCAGTCAAGAAATTCACGTATTGACAACATCCTGAGTATGTGGCGATGCGAAAACAGATTGATAACGGATACTGATAGAGATTGGGTCAATGTGGAAGAAGCAACAATTGATTATGATAAAGTTGAAGCCATAGTTTCGGATAAAAGAGGCGACTCCTTGAACTTTTTGAGAAAAGCATTAAGGGTAAATGAAGACTGAAGATTTGTATATTAAGAAGAATGATTGCTGCGGTTGCGAACTATGTTCGTTGTTATGCCCGAAGCAGATCATCTCAATGGAACCTGATGAGGAGGGCTTCCTTTATCCTGCCATTAAAGATGACAGCAAGTGCATCAATTGTGGCCGCTGTATCAGCGTCTGTCCGAGCAAGAGTCCAGGCCGCCCAACGGTTGTTATACAAAACAGTTTTAGTTATTCATTGCCATACGATGAAGATTTGAAACGGAGTGCATCAGGGGGTATTGCGACAGCAATCAGTCGTGAGTTTATCAAGAATGGAGGGATTGTCTATGGTGTGGCATATTCAGACGAGTATAGATCTGTGAAGTATTTACGGGCTGCAACAACAGAAGAATTAGAACCCTTCCGGGGCTCAAAATATGTTCAGGCAATCAAGGGCGATGTATATAATCAGGTCCAGAAGGATTTGAAGAAAGGATTGAAGGTGCTGTTTATTGGACTGCCTTGCGAAATATCTGCGCTATATCACGCAATTTCAAATACATATAATCTTTATACGATTTCTCTTATTTGTCATGGCCCTACTTCACAAAAAGTTCATAGGGATTATTGTGATAGTTTGCTGAATGCCAACAAATCAATAAGGGATTTTTCTGTACGATATAAGCTTAAAGGATGGAAACCCTATTTCATTCACGCGGAATATTCAGATGGTGCAGTGTATAATGAAGTATGGGAGCAGAGTGATTATGGAACGGCTTTCCTATATCTAAAACGTCCTTCATGCAGAACTTGCCGCTATAAGGCGAATGATAAAGAATACGGGTTGCAATCAGACATGACTGTCGGAGATTTCCACGGAGTAAACAAACAATCAAAACAGTATAACCGTTGGGGCGTTTCACAAGCCTGTATTCAAACAAAAAAAGGAGAATACCTTGCTTTCCTTCTACCGGATAATAGAAAGGCAGAGATTCCATATTCTGTGATAGAGCTTACAAACAGGGGGCTGTTTATGGCTATTCCACAACGTGGAAACAAAAAACGCTTTGTGGAAGACTATTTGAACCATTCGCTCCACTACGCATGTCACTCACCAATGGTGCACCGGGCAAACAAGATGACTAGGGTGCAATTGAAGATTGATCGTGTTCTTGGCGTTTTTAAAAACCCTTCTCGTATATTGAGAAAATTGCAAAAAGCAATAGGATTAAAGTGAGAACAATATGAATATCTGCATTATAGCTCCCCGCTATCCTTACAAGGACAACATGGAGTTTGTCTTTGTTAAGAAATTAGTGGACGAGTGGGCGAAGATGGGACATCGGTGTGTGGTCATTACAGAGTTCCCACTATTGACATTTTTCCGCAAACGAATAAGTTACAAGCCTCGGCACTACGCCGACGAGGTCGCTCCCGGAGTAGCTGTGGAAGTCTATAATCCACGGACGTTAAATGTGCCTTGGATGTTTAGGGATGTGGAAGTAGGCCGATGGCTGGCTAGTCGCTCAATCGAGCGGCAGATAAGGAGGATTGGCATAAAATTCGACTTCATCTACTGTCACTTCTTCTCATCAGCATTGCTGGCCTACCGCTACTGCCACAAAAATAATTTGCCACTGTTTGTAGCAACAGGAGAAAGCGATATAACTATGCCGCCTAAACCCGGAAGACATTTTACATGGGAGTCTTTTCGCTCCACTACAAATGGCATTGTGGCTGTTTCGACAAAAAATAAGAATGAGGCTGCTGAAAAAGGTCTGATAGATTCTACCAAGTGTCAAGTGTTTCCTAACGGAACAGATTTGTCTATCTTTCATCCCATGGACAAAAAAGCTAGTCGTGAGAAACTGGGTTTGCCGCAGGATGTGTTTATCGTTTCATGCGTGGGTTTCATCTGCGAGCGGAAGGGGCAGAATCGCCTCCTGGGAGCTGTAAGAAAGCTTAACAACCCTTTTATCAAACTTCTGTTCCTCGGAAAAGAAGCTACATTGGATAGCTTTTCTTTGGAGGGAGATGAGATACTCTTTAAGGGTTCTGTAGAGAATAAAGAGATACCGTATTATCTGTGTGCTTCTGATGTGTTCTGTCTGCCTACCCGTGCCGAAGGTTGTTGCAATGCGGTAATTGAAGCCTTGGCCTGTGGACTGCCAGTTGTATCAAGCAACCTGCCATTCAACTGGGACGTGCTGGATGATAGTAACAGCATCATGGTGGACCCCAATAATACTGAAGAAATAGCTCAATCTATTGATGGCCTATTCAATAATAATTATTTGTGCAAAAGGCTATCAGAGGGCGCAATGAAAAAGGCAACACAGTTGGGGATTGAACATCGAGCTGGTGCTATTTTAAAATTTATTGAAACAAACTTGTAAGAATGAATAATCCCAAAATACTATTTATACATGATACGTTGTCATCTTATAATAACGATATTTATGAGATGATGAATGAGGTATATGATATCACTCATGCATATACCGAAAAGTGTGAAGTAAAGAATGCAAAATACGAGTTCTTTGAGTTTCCTCACTGGAATCTTGGCCCATTCGTGATTCATAAAAAACTCCGTAAGATTATCAACCAATATGATATTGTCATCATAAATGCCCATCTACGAAGTTTAAGAATAGGACTTCTTCCTTTTTTACCGCATAAGCCAAAACTCATATCTTGGTCTATTGGGCTTCATGTTACATATAATAAGAAGTTCAACTTAGATAAGGCGCCTGACTTCACAGATAGGGTTTTCCAGTCTATTCAAGACCATTGTGATGCTTGTATATTCTATATGCCTGAGCCTATAGAGTATTGGAAGAAGCATTCCAAGATAGACGAACGGAAATATTTCGTGGCTCATAATACGGTAAAGGTTGCAGACTTTGAGGAATTACCTGATATCAGTGAAAGGAATAAATATCTGTTTGTTGGTACACTGTATCAGCAAAAGGGTTTAGGCGAACTGATAGAAGCTTATGCAATAGCCAGAAATAAATGTGAGAATCTTCCTAAGCTCTATATAGTAGGTAAGGGACCGGAAGAACAACAGGTAAAAGAGTTCATTAGTGAAAAGGGACTTTCTGATTCTGTTGTAATGACCGGGGCTATTTATGATGAAGAAGTGTTGAAAGATTACTTCCTAACGTCACTCCTCTGCATATCACCAAAGCAAGCAGGCCTTTCTGTTCAGAAGAGTTTGGGCTATGGAACCCCCTTTGTAACTCGTCCGGATGCTATCACGGGAGGAGAAAGATTAGATGTACATGATAAAGAAAATGGCTTTTTCTACGAGAGCATAGAGGCGTTGTCTGATATTATGGTGGATGCCTTTAAGAGTCCCGCCAAGATAGACGAGATATCAAAGAATGCGAGGCGTTACTACCTAACAGAGGCTTCTCCTGAAAAAATGGTGGAAGGAGCTTTAGCTGCAATCAAGTATGTGGCGGACCATATTTAATTATTCACAGGATGACAAAGCAGAACGTTAGAATAACTGTTAAAGATGGCCTTTGTATGGGCTGCGGTGTCTGCGAAGACATCTGTCCCAGGCATTGCATTACCATTCATAAGGGCAAATTGAATGAGCCTAAAGTGGATGAAGATGCTTGTGTGGATTGTGGGCTCTGTCGTAAGGTCTGTGCGGGTAAAGGAATTGAGATAGAAGGACGGGCAAAGAACTTGTTTGGGGAGACACCGCGCTACCATAAGATGTTGGGCCATTACATCAATACTTATAAAGGATATAGTACAGAATACGAGAACCGCTTTCATTGTGCATCAGGCGGTTGCTTGAGTCAGTTCTTGATTTGGCTTCTTGAAAAGGGTGAGATTGATGGTGCTGTCGTTACAGGATACGCTGCAGAGAATCCTATGTTGCCCCGAGTCTATATCGCACGAAACCGCGAAGAAGTGCTGGCTGGTAAGAGCTCAAAGTACTGTGTGGTAACGATGAATGGTATTGCCAAAGAGATACACAATACCCCAGGAAAGTATGTCGTTGTTGGCCTCCCATGTCATATACATGCATTCAGAAAGTATAGCGATGTTGATAAGAAAGTCGGAGAGCGAATAGTCGGATATTTCTCGATCTTTTGTTCTGGTAATAAAAACATGGATTCACAGAAATATCTGCTGTGGAGGTATGATATTAATAAAAAGGATGTCGCGAGTTTCGCCTATCGAGATAATGGTTGCTTGGGTAGTATGTATTTCCGTGATGAGAATGGCGATACGCTAAACAGACCCATTGCATATCTTGATTATTTTAGTGGCATGAGATCATTTTTTAGCATTCCTCGCTGTTATGTATGTACTGAGTTTTTTGGAGAACTGGCAGATATAGGTTTTGGAGATTTAAATGATGGCAGTACAGATGATGACCCTATCGGAATAAATTCTCTCATTACACGTTCTCCAAAATGGGAAACTCTTCTTACGCAGTGTGTGAAAGAAGGCCACTTGGAATTAAGCGAGATTAGTGAAGAACAAATGATATATGCAAACAGGTTCTGCCTAAGTAAAAAAGGTGTTAGCCAACATGCAGCAAGGACTATTCGAAGAATTACTGGATTAAAGAATCCTTCATTCGACAATCTTGATAACGCCAAAGCCACGCCACAATCATATATGTTATATTTTGTTGCAATGGTAATGCGTTTTATTGGCAGACATAGAGTAATGTGGCCTGTAATAAAGTTTTACGACAAGAATAAAAAGTATTAATCACTAAAAATATAACAACATGAAAAAAGTCGCAATCTGGTCGTCATTGAAGTTTACTAACTATGGTGACGATTTACAGGCACTGGCATATGCTATGTTCCTGAAAAACGAAGGATATGAAGTAAAGCTGTTCCAGCTGGATAAAGGACTGGCTGAATCATATGGTGTAGAAACCGTGGACACCATTGATGAATTGTGCAAGGATGTAAAGGTTTGCATCATTGCCGGTGGTGGTTTGTTGTCACCATTCGACCCTGTACGACGTGTATTGAATCGTGCGTATGCTGAATGGGAGCTGATGTTCAAAGAACTCTATAGGGCAACCAAGGAGTATGGAACATTGTTTTGCGCAATCTCCATGGGTGGTGACGGAAAGATCCATAATCCGAACTTCTATTATGGAAAGTGGCGTAGAAAGTTCTTTGCTTCTCCAAATTTCCTGCCTGGAGCAGTTCGTCTGGAAGGCGATGTTGCCCAGATGAAGAAGTACTATAATAAGGACTTCAAGCATTTCCCGGACATGCTGTTTAAGAGCATTGACTATTTTGAGCCTAAACTTCTGGAACCTTCAAAGAAGATTAGAGTGGGTCTAAACTTTAAAACTAGTCGTAACTGGCATTATCTGGACAGACAGTTAGTAGCTGATATGTTGGAATATGCCAAAACTCATGATGATATTGAGTTCCATTTTACAACTACACACATGGATTATGTGGGACTGAACTACCAATATTATCCTGAGCATGAAACGGAAAACTTGAAGATTGATAAATATACGTCCCCTGGGCAGTTGTTAGGCGTGTTATCTTCCTGTGATGTGTTCGTGACCTCCATGTTGCATCTTGGACTCACTGGCCTTTGTAACGGAACGCCATTCCTTAGTTATCGTGGTCCTGGGAAGGCAAAGTCATTCCTCCGTTCTGTAAAAGGCGATTGGGCTATCCTTGATGATCATATCAGTTTTAAGGAGTTGCGTGATAATTACCTTGTGAAAAAGAAAGAGGATTTATACAATCGCTTTGATATTGAGGCCATCAAACAAATGAAAAAAGGGAGTGAGCAGAACTACCAGTTCTGTAAGCAAATCTGTGAAAAGTACGCTTAAATTCTTATACTATGAAAGGAATCGTACTAGCCGGTGGTTCTGGCACAAGACTTTATCCTATAACAAAGGGTGTGAGCAAACAATTGCTCCCTATTTATGACAAACCGATGGTGTATTATCCCATCAGTGCTCTAATGCTGGCAGGGATTAGAGATATACTCATTATCTCTACACCATATGACCTGCCAGGTTTTAAACGTCTGCTTGGTGATGGTTCTGACTATGGCGTACACTTCGAGTATGCAGAACAGCCTTCACCAGATGGACTTGCCCAAGCATTTATCATTGGTGAGAAGTTTATTGGTGATGATTGTGCATGTCTGGTGCTTGGTGATAATATCTTTTACGGAAATGAATTCATTTCACTATTACGTAAAGCAGTTAAAGAAGCAGAAGAGAATAGTAAAGCATCAGTGTTCGGTTATTGGGTGTCAGATCCCGAGCGTTATGGAGTAGCTGAATTTGACCGTCAAGGAAACTGTCTGTCCATTGAAGAAAAACCGAAAGAACCAAAGAGCAACTATGCAGTAGTGGGGCTTTACTTCTATCCTAATAAGGTGGTGGACGTGGCTAAGCATATCAAGCCTTCCGCTCGTGGTGAATTGGAGATTACCACAGTGAATCAGGAGTTCCTGAAAGATGGCGATCTCAAAGTTCAAGTTTTGGGCCGTGGCTTTGCTTGGCTGGATACCGGCACTCACGATAGTCTTGCAGATGCTTCAAACTTCGTTGAGGTAATAGAAAAACGTCAAGGACTTAAGATTGCTTGCTTGGAAGGCATTGCTTATCGCAATGGGTGGATAACAGAAGAGCGCATGCGAGAGATTGCGAAACCTATGTTAAAGAACCAGTATGGACAATACCTTCTGAAAGTGATCGATGAGATGAAGGAGGATATAACCTCTGATTCTTTTAGAGAATGCAAATAGTGTAACTAAGTCTTTATAATAATGACAGTAGAAGATAGTAGGATTATTCAATTGCCCAAGATAGCAGACCCTCGTGGAAATCTGTCAATCATTGAGCAAATAAAGCAGATTCCCTTTGAGATAAAAAGGGTACATTGGGTTTATGATGTACCTGGTGGTTTCGATAGGGGCGGTCATGCTTACTTTGAGACAGAGGAGTTTATTGTGGCTCTTTCTGGTAGTTTTGATGTGGTAGTCGATGATGGTGAAGAGAAAAAGACTTTCCAGCTTAACAGGTCATACTTTGGTTTGTATGTCCCTAAGGGAATGTGGCGAACTATGACCAACTTCTCTACCAACTCATTGGCCCTTGTGCTTTCCTCTACTGAATACAATGAGAAAGATTACATCTCAGACTATGAGGAGTACAAGGCTTGGAGAAAGGATGGCTCAAAGAAACCTACTATCACAGATGCTAAGACTTCAGTTAAATTGAATAACCCACTGGGAAAGATTCTTGCTGATGAGGGTAAAAGCGTATTTGACTGTTCATTGTGTGAACTGAACAAGATGCATGACACAGAGGGTAACTTGACTTACATGTATGAGAATGTACACGTGCCGTTCCCGATCAACAGAGTGTTCTATAGCTATGACATCCCTGGTGGTGAAGACCGTGGTGCACATGCACATAAACAATGTCATCAGTTCCTGATAGCTGCTAGCGGCAGTTTTGAAGTTGTTTTGGATGACGGTATCAACAAGCGTACTGTTTTGCTAAACCGTCCTTTCTGGGGCCTACATGTGCCACCAGGAATATGGGCATCTGAACAAGGTTTCTCGTCAGGAAGTATTTGTTTGGTACTAGCTAGTCACGGGTATGATGCAGATGACTATATCCGCAACTATGATGATTATATGAAATTTTTAGAAGAAAAAAGAAATCAATAATATGGTAAAATTATTAGACTTACAGGCTATCACCGCACAGCATGGTGATGAATACAAGGCAGCGGTTAATCGCGTAATAGATTCAGGCTGGTTCCTGCAGGGAAACGAAAATAAGCAGTTTGAGGCAGATTATGCCAAGTACATTGGCACTGATCATTGCATTGCCGTTGCCAATGGCTTGGATGCCCTCTATCTGCTGATGAGAAGCTATAAAGAAATGGGTATTATGCAGGATGGTGATGAAATCATTGTTCCAGCCAATACCTACATTGCAACCATCCTCTCCATAACTAAGAACAATCTTGTTCCTGTATTGGTGGAGCCCACATGGGATCATTTGGAGATTGATATTGAAAAGATTGAAGAAGCAATCACTCCCAAGACAAAAGGAGTAATGATTGTTCACCTCTATGGACGTATTGCCTATAATGACAAGTTGGGCGAGATCTGCAAAAAGCATAATCTAAAGCTGATGGAAGATTGTGCTCAAAGTCATGGCTGTGCTTGGAAGGGAGTTAAGACTGGTGCTCTTGGAGATTCTGCTGCACACTCTTTCTATCCAGGTAAGAACCTTGGTGCATTTGGTGATGCCGGTGCAGTAACGACCAATGATGCAGAATTGGCAGAGGTAATTCGTGCTTTGGCCAATTATGGTTCACAGAAGAAATATGTGTTCAAATATGTGGGCATGAACAGTCGTATGTCTGAGCCTGATGCTGCTGTGCTTGATGTGAAGCTGAAGTATCTGGATGAGGATAATAAGAAGCGTCAGGAACTGGCAGCATACTATTATGAGCATATTAACAATCCGTTGATTACTCTACCTGCACGTATTCCAGATGAGAACAATGTATATCACCAGTTCCCAATTCTGTGTGAGCGTCGTGATGAATTACAGGAATACTTGAAGGTGAATGGAATTCAGACTCTGATTCATTATCCTATTCCACCTCACAAACAGGAATGCTATAGGGATTGGAATAACCGTAGTTATCCTATTACGGAAAAGATTCATGACCAAGAGTTGAGTATTCCTATGAATCAGGTGGTATCTACTGCAGAAGCAGAAGAGGTTGTTAACGTTCTTAATTCATTCAAATAAGTGGCTGTTATGATGAATTTCTGCACATTATACGATTCAAATTACATTAGCAAAGGTCTTGCCCTGTATCTTTCTATTGCCAAATACACTGATGATTTCACTATGTATGTAATGGCAATGGACAGGAAATGCCAAGAGATGCTGAAAGCAATTGCTTTTAAACATGTAGTTGTAGAATGTATTGAGGATATTGATGATCCTAAGCTCGCAGGAGCAAAGGGTAATCGCTCACGTGCAGAATTCTGCTGGACTTGTGGCTCATACACCACGGATTATTTCCTTCATAAGTACGAATTACCTGATATTACCTATCTTGATTCTGACTTGATGTTTTTCTGCTCCCCGCAGGTGGTGTTTGATGAATTGAAGACTTCAAATGCGTCTGTCGGATTAGCTCCACATTTTTCGAAGAATCCGTTGTTTGGAAGATACTGTGTTCAGTATGTCTATTTCCGGAATGATAAGGATGGTGCTGGTTGCTTAAAGTGGTGGAAAGATGAATGCCTGAAATGGTGCTATTCTAGGGTTGAGGACGGCAAGTATGGCGATCAGAAGTATCTGGATTACTTTGCTGAGAAGTTCTGTCATGTTCATGATATAGAGAATCGAGGTGTTGGTATAGCCTACTGGAATATGGATTACCATAGATTTGCTGATGGTAAGGTTTTCTATAAAGGTCAAGAATGGCCGCAAGTTTTCTTCCATTACAGCGGGTTTAATGTGAAAGTTGAAGGTAGTGTGATGTGTTTCCGTCATACGATGTATATTACTCCAAACATCAGAAAGACATTCATAGAGCCATATGCGGAACTGATGAAAGAGGTGTTTAACAAGTTTCTTAATACACCTATTTCTTCGGTTGTGATTACTCCATTGAATCGATGTAACTATACTGCTAAAATTGTAACTCACTATTTGAACAAGTTCTTGCCCATAGAGTGGTGCATTGAACAAGTCATGAAGGTGAAGTATAAGGAGAACCATAAACCTTATAGTGAGCGAGGATAGTTGTTGTTTATATGTGCAAGATCTTTCTTATTGCTGTTTTGAGTTTACTAGTCCTTTTCCCACGAGATATGGGTGCAAGGATAAAGATAGTTGTAAATACACAGGATGATTTTGATCAATTAAACCAATTATTAGTCAAATCGCTCAAGACAGAAGAAACGGATATTTATGTGGTTTTATCTCCGGGCAAGTATGTGGTAAAAGAGAATCATATTAGGTTGGATGGAATTGATGCTTCAAAGAAGAGTATTCATATAATTGGAAACGGAGCCGTATTGGTCCCTCAAGGTAGAGTTTATAGAAGTGGAGATGTTTATGAGGGTGTTTTCTCTACCGACCATAGCTGGATGTGTGACCAATCGGACATAAGTATTTGGTCGCATGTGCGATTTGCGGACGGATTGATAGAAATTGTTAACGAGAAAGAGAAAGTATGCCGCCTAAAAAGCAAAGAGAGTATTCCGAATGGTTTAGATGTGAGCATCGCCTATATAATGATACCTCATTGGTACCAGTCCAGTATATATAAAATCAGTAAGATTGAGAACGGGTTCATCTATTTCACGGCTCCGGATCTGGGTGTGGGGTATGGAAAGAAGAGATATAATCTGAATGATGATTTCAATTTTGCAGGTCTCACTCCTAGATATAAGCTCTGTAATGTTGAAACAGGTGACGACTGTCTTAAAATCATAAACAATAGAGTTTATCTGCCCAAAAGTTGTATTACAGTGAGGGAAGGAACTACGAATAGTTTTCTTTATCTCAGTGTAAGCTCTTTCAAGAATATCGAAGTGTCGAATGTACAGTTCTGGGGAAATCGTTATAGTAATACATCCGCAGGTATTTCGTTTTATAAAATCAATTGCGAGAAACTACAAATAAAGAACTGTGTATTTCGAGGTTTCCAAAGCAAAGTAATAGCATTGTATTCTACTAACAATGTTACAATAGAAAACAATAGGTTTACGGACTGCCATGATTATGGTATTAGTTCTTATAATGATTGTGAACGGACAACCGTAAAGAAGAACTATTTTTATATGATGGGTAAGCGTATGAACAACTCTTTTTGCGTTTCCTGTCATGGCCCGGATTTCCGTGTGGAGATGAATACTTTTCTTGATTATGGTTTTGATGGTATAGGTGCAGGCGAAAGTCATAGGAATGCTAATGGAAAAAGGTGTTATGGTGTAATCTGTAATAACACATTAAGCTATAGTGCTGATTACTTAGCAGACAAGGCGAACTACACCATTATGGATAGCGGGGCCATATATCTCCGGACTAAGAACTATGGTGTTGTAATCAAGAACAACTACATTCACGATATAGACGGGATGTTCACAAACCAAGGTATTTACTGTGATAATGGTGCCTTTGGGTATCAAATGTATGGAAATATTATAGTCAGGATAGCAAACAGCAATTGCATTGGTTCCAGAAGGGACGCTAATGGCGAAGAACGAAATAGTCCCGGATCCGGTATAGAGGCAACAAATATAAACAATACGATTAGAGACAATATAGTTGATGGAAGAATCCTATTCGTTGGCAATGAAAGAGGTGGCAATGGGTGTGTGTTTGGAAACAATTATGTGTTGCTGTCAAGTAGCGATAACGTACCAACCCATACAATAAAGAATGTGACAGAAGAAGGGAGTTTAGTTTTTATTGACCATACAGGATATAGGCGTGGACGGATAGGGGTGTCAAGATCAAGTATAAGGTCATTGAAGAAAAGTCCCGAATGGAAGTGGCTTAAGAAGATTATGATTTCGAAGCGTGGTTAGGGTGGTGCGTATATGGACTTTCATAAACTAATATCTCGTTATAGGCAATTCGGTGGACTTGGTCTCGTCATTGAATATGTCAAACTAGGCGCGCTGATGCCGGCTGTAATAACGGGCGTAAAATGTTTAGCGAAAAGACAATCGTTTAAAGCTATTTATCCAGAAGTGCTCAAGCGTGTTGAACCTTATCTGATTCAGAAATATGGTTCGAAAGTTCTTGGACAAGCCAAGCGGCAGAGCCGAGCGCAAGAGGTAAAGAGTTCAAGGAGTTTGAGTTTGGAGCATAAGAGAAGCAAGATGATTTGGTTTTGCTGGCTACAAGGACTAGAACAGGCTCCTCCTATTGTCAAAGCGTGTTACAATAGTTTGAGACGGCATCTTACCGATAGGGAGATAAAGGTAATAGATAACGAGAATTGGAAGGAATATGTTGACTTGCCAGACTATATCGTTGAGAAGTGGAAGAAAGGTAGAATACCTGCAGCATTGTTCTCAGATCTGCTGAGGTTGGAGCTGCTGATTAAGTACGGAGGAACGTGGATAGATAGTACAGTGCTTTGCACTGGTTTCAAGTTTCAGGATTGCCCTCCGGGCGAGTCTGCTCACGTTCGGGATAGCTCAATCAAGTTTGGTTCTCCTCTCACTCAATCCCAGACTTCAAGTTACAAGTGGAAAGAGTTTCTTGATGCAGACTTGTTTCTGTTCCAATATACCAAGCAAGGGAGTATTCCGGTAAGTATATCAAATTGGTTTATCGCTTCCTGCTCGAACAATGATGTGTTAATCGTATTGAGGGATATGCTCTATGCTTACTGGAAAGATTACGACTGTACATTGGATTATTATATCTTTCATCTGTTCTTCTCAATGCTTTCAAAGGAGTATACAGAAGAGATACTTGCAATGCCATACGGACAAAGTATGAATAGTTTGGTTATTATGCATCATTTAGGTGAGAAGTTCAATCAAGAGAAATGGGAGAAATTGACACAGAGAGTTAGTTTCCACAAACTGGCCTTTAGGGTAAGCAAGGAAATAAAAGAAGATAAGGATAATTACTTTAATAAGATAATTTCACTATATACATAATGAATAAAGACAGATTTAGAATAGGAAAAACATTCGTTTCCATTACTAGTCAGAAGGATGCGCAAGCCAGAATTGCACAGGCTGTGAAAGAAGGGAAGAATGCATACATCTGTGTCTCAGACCCACGTACCGTTGACTTGGCATCAAAGGACGAGAAGTACCGTGAGGTGATGGCGAACTCGATGATGAATACTCCAGACGGACAACCTACACTTTGGGCTGCAAGGCTTTGGGGCTTGAAGAATGTAGAGCGTACTATGGGTCCAATTCTCTTCCAAGAGATGATTGAGAATCCTGCAAGCGGTTTGAAGCACTTCCTTCTTGGTGACACGGATGAGACTCTGGCAGCTATTGTAAAGAAAGCCGCAGAAAAGAATGCTCAGATTGTTGGCACCTATTCACCACCTTTCTGCAAACTTGACGAGTATGATTACGAGGGTATGGCGAAGATGATTAATGAGAGCGGAGCAGATATCGTTTGGACGGCCATGAGAGCACCCAAACAAGATTATCTGAACATTAACTTGCTGCCGTGTCTTGACAAGAAGATATGCATTGGAGTTGGAGCTGCTTTCCGTTTCTATCTTGGCGAGTATAAGATGGCACCACCTCTTATCAAGAAACTTGGATTGATGGGGCTCTACTGGGGGCGCAAGGGCCAGTCTTGGGGCGCTTTTCTCTGGGGCTACCTGACAGACAATATGCCTTTCTTGTGGCACCTTGCCAAGATTCCGTTTAGAAGGTTAATAGGGAAGAAATACTATGAATGATAGTTCATAGTTGAAAGATAAATATGACAAGATAATTGATTATAGTTATACATACTAATGGAAAAAGTTAGAATAGGAATAATCGGTTTTGGCCGTATGGGATTGACCCATTACAGCATCATCAACACGCATCCGGCAGTGGAGATGACGGCCATAGCTGACACGTCGAGCACTATGCTCAACATGATTAAGAAGTATTTGCCGGGAGTGAAAATGTTTGAGGACTACAAGGACCTCATCAATAGCGGATTGGTGGATGGTATCATAGTTTGTACGCCCTCTTTCCTGCATCACCCGGTTTGCAAACTGGCCTGTGAAAAAGGCATTGCTGTCTTCTGTGAGAAACCGTTTACAACAGACCCGAAGTTAGCATACGAGCTTGCTGATATGTTTGAAGCAAAAGGTATCGTAAACCAGGTGGGTTATGTGAACCGCTTCGATCCTGTGTGGAATACGGTTAAGGATTACATGCAGAAGGGTTTAATAGGCAAGGTTGCTCACGTAAATGCCCAGTTCTATAGCGCTACAATCACAGCAACTCAGAAAAAAGAGGGTTGGCGTTCAAAGCGGGAGAACGGTGGTGGAGCTACCTACGAGATGGGAGCACACATCATTGACCTTATGGAGTATTTCTTTGGAAAACCAGAAAAACTCTATGGTTCAGTACTGGACTACATTTACAATAATAGTGTCGAGGATGTATGTTCTGCAGAAATTGGTTATCCGAACGGTGTAAATGTGTCATTACATGTTGACTGGAGTGACTTTACTTATAGGAAACCGATGATGAAGATTGAGGTCATGGGTGATAGAGGCAAAATTCTGGCAGACTTTTATGGGTATAAGGTGTTCCTGCGTGAAGACAATACCGAACTGGGTCTGCAAAAGGGGTGGACTACGGTACCTATGAACATGATACCGGTGAAAGCTGCCTTCTATGTAAGAGGTGTTGGCTTTACAAATCAGCTCTACACCTTTGCAGATGCTATCTTGGAGAATAAGAAAGTTGAAGGATGCTCGTTCAGGGAGGCCGCTGACTCTCAGGAATTGATTCATGGTATTTTTGAAAATGATAAAAGATAGGAGGATGCGACATGGAAAGAATAGATAAAGTTGTATTTGGTGACAACCAGTTTTTTGGTATTAATCACCGTTCACAAGAGAAGGCAGAGGAATTGTCACAGTATTTCAGCCATCTTGAGAATATATTGAAGGTTTACGATGATGCTATTGATTGTGGCGTAAGTGCCATTATGCTCAATAGCAATCAGAAAGCCATAGAGATTACAGATTACTTCCGTGAGAACAAAGCTAAGTATGGGAACCTGACATGGTATCCGAGCATCCCGTATCCTCATAAATATGCTGATATGGTTAACGAATTGGGTATTGTCCCTGCCATTAGCGAAGTCCTCTTTAAGGGTAACTCTGCTGGTGGCGTGTTGAGCATGATTGGCAAGGGAGCAACGGCAGTGTTTACCAAGGATGCCATGAGGATGATGGAGATGCTCATTGATGTTGAGTATAAGATGTTCAAGGGGCTTGATGTGAAGGTACTGTTCCTCCAGAACGTAATTACAGACCTGCTTTTGGGTTATGACATCAAAGAGGTGTTTGAGCACTACTGCGAGTATATTTGGAAGAAACATAAAGTGATTCCTGGTTTCATCACGCTGAATATGCCGTATCTGAAAAACAAATTGGAACAATGGGGTATAGATCAGGTTTGTATCTGTTCAAGTATCAATGCGGCAGGTTTTAATATGTATCCTTCTAAGGAAGAGTATGAAAGAGTAATTGCTGCAAATGACCCCAGCAAATATCAGCTGATGGCTATGAATGTGCTTGCGTCTGGAAGTATCACACCAAAGCAGTCATTTGACTATGTCAATGATCTGAACGTTCAGTCTGTCGTCTTTGGTGCATCATCTAAAGGTCATATTAAGAGTTCTGTTGACTCTATCAAGTTGAAGGATTAATGGACTACCGAATAGAACAAGTAAAGGTTGATGAGTCTTTTCTGCAAGAGATTCTTGAATTAATGCGATTAGCATTTGAGGGACATGCGGAGAAGTTCAACCTTGAGTACATGCGTTGGCAATATGCTGACAACCCCGTAGGGAAAATAGTAGGCTTTAATGCCTATATGGGAGATGTATTGGCTGCACACTATGTGACCATGCCCATCTATATGAATATAGAGGGCAAAAAGACTTTGGGTGTATTGTCTTTGAATACAGCTACACATCCCGAACATAGAGGTAAGCGACTGTTCACCATCCTGGCAGAGAAAACATACGAATATGCCGCAGAGAATGGTTACAAGTTTGTAATTGGTGTGGCTAACGCCCAAAGTACTCACGGTTTCTTAAAGCACCTGAAGTTTAAACTGATAGGACCTCTCACTTTCAAGATTGGTATGGGACAGAACATCTACCAGCGTACTGACTATACCTATACCCGTTATTGGGATAAGGAAATCATGGACTGGCGCTTGAAGAACCCCTCAATGGAGTACTACAAGAATGGTGACATGATAGTCAGCCCCATTAAGCCCGGATTCAAGAAACTGGTATATCACGACAAAGATGGTCTGGTTTCATTGAAAAAGCTACATGGCCGTCCCTTTAACCTTTACATTGGCTATGGTGCAGATCTTAGCAAAGGTGTTTACTATGGAGTACCCAAGTTCGTGGAGCATTCACCCTTCAACCTCATCTTCCGAGACTTAACTGACGGTACACTGCCGGAAGTCACAAAAGATAATATCTTATTTGAACTCATTGACTTTGATGTAGCTTAATATAAACCACTATTTTAACAATAGCGTATGATAAATCCAAAAATCGTCACCGTAGTAGGCGCGAACGGCACAATGGGCTGTAACGTGTCCGGAATCTTTGCGTCATTTGGCGCAGCTACAGTGTACATGGTAAGCCGAGACAAGGAGAAGTCAAAGATAGCAGCCGTAAAGGCTGGCAAGTCTGTAAAGGCAGATAGCATTCAGAGCCATCTGATTGCTGCTGACTACAGTATGCTGGCAGATTGCGTAAAGGCTTCTGACCTGGTGTTTGAGAGTGCTGCAGAGAATCTTGACCTCAAGATTGAACTGCACACCAAGATTGGTCAGTCCCTGAAGAAGGGGGCTGTGGCTTGCACAGGTTCCTCCGGTCTTTCCATTACCCGATTAGCAGAGTGTTATCCAGAAGAAACAAGGGGCCAGTTCTTTGGCGTCCACATGTTCAACCCTCCGTATCAGCTCACCCTTTGTGAACTGACCGCCTCACCGTATAGCGATATGGCTATGTACGGGGAGTTGAAAGAGTATTTAACGAACACCCTGTTCCGTACTGTAGCGGAGAGCAAGGACCTGCCTGCCTTCCTGGGCAACCGCATTGGCTTCTATGTGATGAATGAGGCCTTGCAATATGCTGAGAAGTATCAGGACAATGGCGGTATTGACTACATTGACAGTCTGCTTGGCCCGTTCACAGGCCGTACCATGCCGCCTATCACCACAGCAGACTTTGTGGGGCTGGACGTGCACAAGGCCATTGTTGACAATATCTACGAGAACACCAACGACTATGTTCACGAGAAATTCGTTTTGCCCGAATATGTGCAGAAACTGATTGACCAGAAGAAACTGGGACGTAAGAGTGGTGAAGGTCTGTACAAGCTCATCAAGAACGACAGTGGCGACAAGCGTATGATGGTGTATGACATCAAACTGGGTATCTACCGTGATGAAATCAAGTACACCTTCCCGTTTGCCCTGCAGATGAAGAAACACCTGCGTGATGGCGACTATGATGAAGCCTTCCGTGTGTTGATTAACAACAAGAGCCAGGAGGCAGACATCTGCCTGCGGTTCCTGTTACGCTACATAGTGTATGCCCTCTATACGGCAGAACACGTGGGGTATGACCTGCGGGTGGCAGACGATGTGATGGCTACCGGTTTCACCTGGTGCCCTCCGTTTGCCATGATGGAAGCTTTCAGTAAGGTCTGCGATTTGGGTGCATTAATGAAAGAACGCTTGCATCCCGACATCCTGAGCAATGTGGATATTGACCACATTATTGGAGAGCAGATCAAGAGCAAATACGATTACCGCATTTATTTCAAAGCCAAATAAGAGAGCACTATGGAAAAGAAAGTTTATATACTGGGTGGTGCTCAGACTGACTTTGAGCGCAACTGGACCAAAGAGGGCAAGAATATGATTGCCCTACTGAAAGAGGCCGTTGAGGACGGTTTCAAGGATGCCAATTTCACGATGGATGAAATGGTGGCCCTGAACAAGGATAACCGTGTGGCCGCTTTTGTAGGTAACTTTATTGCAGAACTATACATCAGCCAGGGACACCTGGGTGCATTCCTCACGGAAGTGAATCCCGCTTTCTATGGTGTGCCTAGTGCCCGTTATGAAGCTGCCTGTGCTTCAAGTAGTGTGGCTCTGGATGCTGCTATCACCAAGATTGAGGCAGGCGAGTATGACGTGTGCATTGTAGTGGGCTGGGAGATTATGAAGAGTGTGGACAGCAAGACGGGTGGAGACATTCTGGGACGTGCTGCTTACTATGAGAAAGAAGGCAAGGGTATTGACCTGCCTTTCCCCAAGCTCTTTGGCCGTCTAGCTGATGCTACTATTGAGAAATACGGATTGGGTCAGGAGCGTTACCTGAATGCACTGGCCAAGATCTCTTGCATCAATTATGCTAATGCCAAGCGCAATCCGCTGGCTCAGACCCGCAAGTGGTTTATGAGTTATGAAGAGGCTACTCACCGCGGAACCGAGAGTAACCCCAATGTGGGAGGACTTCTGGGCGTATCAGACTGCTCACAGGTTACTGATGGTGCAGCTGTGGTAATTCTTTGCTCTGAGAAGTATCTCAAGGAGAAAGGACTGGAAGGCAAAGCCTTTGTGAAAGGCTATGGCCACCGTACCGCTCCACTGCTCTTTGACAAGAAGATTGCAGACAATGCCAATAGTGAATATGTTCTGCCTTGGACACGTCAGGCTTGCTTGGATGCTTATAAGCGTGCAGGATTGACGGTTGATGATATAGACGTATTTGAGACCCACGACTGCTTTAGCAGCTCTGAGTTTGCTGCCATTTCTGCCTTTGGTATTGCAGAGCCTGGTAAGGAGTGTGAGGCTGTTGAGAATGGTGTCATTGCCTTTGATGGTGCTAAGCCTATCAATCCTTCCGGAGGTTTGATTGGTTGCGGCCATCCTGTAGGAGCCTCAGGTGCCAGAATGTTTGTTGATTTGTATAAACAGGTGACAGGACAGGCTGGTAAGTATCAGGTGAAGGGTGCTAAGAATGGTATGATGCTGAATATTGGTGGCAGTGCTACGACGAATTATGTGTTTATAGTAGGAAAGGAATAATATCTATGTATTCATTCATCAAGAGGTGCTTTGACTTTTTCTGTGCGTTTATTGCACTGGTAGTATTAACCCCAGTGTTCTTATTGACAATAATAGGAATACTCATAAGTGATTGGGGGCCAATATTCTATAAGGCTAATCGCATTGGAAAAGATAATAAACCTTTCAAGATGTACAAGTTCAGGTCGATGAGGGTGCTAAAGGCTCCCAAGAAGGGCTCTGAAGCATCTTTGCGGCCTGATGAAGATAGAATATTCCCCTTTGGCCATTTTATTCGCAAGGCCAAGATTGACGAGTTGCCGCAGTTGATAAACATCCTGAATGGGACTATGTCAATAGTTGGACCACGTCCCGTGGCTGAGGATCAATTTGATATGTTTCGTTATGGCAAATGGAATGAGGCTGCTAAGGTTCCTGTAGGGTTAAGTGGTCCTGCTGCATTGTATGATTACATCTATGGTGATCAGATAACGGATGAGAAGGAGTATATGGAGAAGGTGTATCCCACACGACGTGAATTGGAATATACATACGTGCAGAAGGCCAGGCTTTGGTATGACCTTAAAATGATAGTTTATACTGTGATTTGCATTCTTTATTCTCTGTGTGGAAAGGAGTGTAAGTGGATCCTGCGGGAGTTGATAGAGGATGCTAACAAAACGATGAATCAATAAACACATGAATATTCTTGTTACTGGGTCCGCCGGGATGATAGGCGGATATGTGGTTAAGGGTCTTATTGAGAAGGGGCACACTGTGATTGGTGTGGACCGAATAGCCAAAGATTTAAAGATTGAAGGGCTTACCCAAATAATATTGGATTTGTCTTCAAAAGAAGCAATAATGCAGCTCTTTGATGATAAGAAGATTGATCGTGCAATCCATCTGGCAGCTTTAGCGCACACGAAAGGAGTGGCAGATACCTCCTGGGAAGCTTTTAAGAAAGTGAATGTAGATTGTGCGGAGAATCTATTCGAGGCATGTGCAAAGCATAATGTGCCAGTATTATTTATCAGTACGGTTGATGCCATTGGTATGGTGAAAGGCTTGATCACGCCTGAGACTGAGTTGAATCCTATCTCCAATTATGGAAAGAGCAAGGCTATGGCTGAAGGGAGGCTGAAGGAGATCTGTTCTTCTTGGAATATCTATCGCTTTTCACCAGTATATACAGAGGATGTCAAACGCGACATTCAAAAGCGCTATTACTTGAATTACCCCAATTGGTCCTATCTAATTGGTGGAGGACAGCAGTTTGAGGTGCTGAATGTACGGAAGGCTGTATCCTCAATGTTGGATTGGGTGGACAAGAAGGTAGATAATACTATTCATATCATTAAAGATGAGGAACTGCTGGATAGTGCCAAGGTAATTGCAGAGGAAAAGGCAGAGGGAAGGGCAAAGCATGTACTCCGTATTCCTCGCTGGATAGTGGTTTGTGGGTATTATTGCATCAAATTGGTATTTGGAAAGAGTAATAAGACATATTTGGTATTTAAGGCGATATGGCCGTTTAGAACAAATGATTAATTAATAGAATATAAAATATATGTCAGTATTTAAAGACAAAGTTCTCCTAATCACTGGAGGCACAGGTAGTTTTGGTAATGCAGTGTTGAACCGTTTTCTGCGCACTGACATTGGTGAGATTAGAATCTTCAGTCGCGACGAGAAAAAGCAAGATGATATGCGTCACGACTTCCAGGCACGTATGCCGGAGGTAGCCAACAAGATTAAGTTCTATATTGGTGACGTTCGTAACAAGAGCACGCTGAAGTACGCTATGAAGGGCGTGGACTATGTGTTCCATGCTGCCGCTTTGAAGCAGGTGCCCAGCTGCGAGTTCTTCCCTATGGAGGCTGTGAAGACCAACGTGATTGGTACAGACAATACGCTGGATGCTGCTATCGATGCCGGCGTGAAGTGTGTAATTTGTTTGAGCACGGACAAGGCTGCATATCCTATCAATGCGATGGGTATTACCAAGGCCATTGAGGAGAAGATTGCCGTGGCCAAGAGCCGTTTGAGTGGTGACACTAAGATTTGCTGCACGCGTTATGGTAACGTGATGTGTAGCCGTGGTTCGGTTATTCCTCTCTGGATTGACCAGATTCGCAAGGGCAACCCTATCACCATCACTGAACCTTCTATGACACGCTTCATTATGAGTCTGGAAGAGGCCGTTGACTTGGTACTGTTTGCCTTCGAGAATGGTAAGAATGGTGACATCCTGGTTCAGAAAGCACCTGCCTGTACGATTGAGACGCAGGCGAAGGCTGTAGTTGAACTCTTCAAGCACCAGGCACCTAATGATCCTGAGATTCGCGTCATTGGTATCCGCCACGGTGAGAAGATGTATGAGACCCTGCTCACCAAGGAAGAGGCTGCCAAGGCAATAGATATGGGTAACTTCTATGCGGTTCCTGCAGATAACCGTGACCTGAATTACGACAAATTTTTCAAGGATGGTGATACTAAGCGTGCTACCATTGAGGAGTTCAATAGTAACAATACCAAGCGCTTGGATTTGGAAGAAACAAAAGAGAAGATTGCCTCTTTGACCTATATTCAAAACGAACTTAACGGAATTCCCAATCTCGTATAATATGAAGATTCTCGTGACAGGTGCCAAGGGGTTTGTTGGTAAAAACCTTTGCTGGGCACTAAAGAATATACAGGCTGGTAAGGACAAGACCCATCCGGGTTTGACCATTGAGGCCGTTTATGAGTATGACCTGGACTCTACTCCTGAGCAGTTGGACGAATACTGCAAGAATGCAGATTTTGTGTTCAACTTAGCTGGCGTAAATCGTCCTCAGAATCAAGAGGAGTTTATGCAGGGCAACTTTGGCTTTGCCTCTACACTGCTTGACACTCTAAAGAAATATGGGAATAAATGCCCAGTTATGTTGTCTTCTTCGCAGCAGGCTAGTCTCACCGGCCGTTTTGGCAACAGTGAGTATGGCCGTAGCAAGAAAGCTGGTGAGGATTTGTTCTTGGAGTATGGTAAAGAGACTGGTGCAGAGGTACACGTTTATCGCTTCCCGAACTTGTTTGGTAAGTGGTGCAGACCTAATTACAACTCTGCGGTTGCTACCTTCTGTAATGCCTTTGCCAACGACCTGCCTTATACGGTGAATGACCCCAGCGTAGAACTGGAACTCCTTTACATTGATGACCTCGTTGACGAAATGATTTCCCTTTTAGAAGGCAAAGGACATCATTGCGAGTTTGAAGGATTAGAGGTTATACCAGGACCGCTTGGTAAATACCGATATTGCCCCATTACGCATAAGGTTACATTGGGTGAAATTGTGGAGCTGTTAAAGTCCTTTACCGAGCAGCCCAAGACCCTGATGATACCCGAGATACCTGCTGGCAGCTTTGGCAAGAAGCTCTACAGCACCTACCTCAGCTACCTGCCATACGAGAAGACTGCTTTTGATCTGAAGATGAACGTGGATGACCGTGGTAGCTTCACCGAGTTGGTTCATACCCTCAACGCAGGTCAGGTGAGCATCAATATCTCCAAGCCAGGCATCACCAAGGGCCAACACTGGCACAACACCAAGTTTGAGCAGTTCATTGTGGTGAAAGGTCACGGCCTCATCCAGCAACGCAACCTGAACGATCCCGAAGGCAAAGTGCTGGAGTGGGAAGTCTCTGGCGACCACATCCAGGCTGTGCATATGTTGCCGGGGTATACGCACAATATTATCAATCTTTCTGATACGGAAGACCTCGTAACAGTTATGTACTGTAACGAAATCTTTAATCCAAACAAACCAGATACATTTTATGATCCTGTAAAGTAAACGATATGGCACAATTCAAAGATAATGGTAAACTGAAGTTGCTCATTATTGTGGGCACTAGACCAGAGATAATACGTTTAGCGGCTGTCATCAACGAGTGCCGCAAGTATTTTGATACATTGCTGGCACATACCGGTCAGAACTACGACTATAATTTGAATGGGGTTTTCTTCAAGGACCTGAAGTTGGCTGATCCTGATGTGTATATGGAGGCAGTAGGCAACGACCTGGGCGAGACCATGGGTAACATCATTGCCAAGAGCTACCAGCTGATGGTGGAGGTGAAGCCAGATGCAGTTCTTGTGCTTGGTGACACCAACAGCTGCCTGAGCGTAATTGGTGCCAAGCGCCTGCATATCCCCATCTTCCATATGGAGGCAGGTAACCGCTGCAAGGACGAGTGCCTGCCCGAGGAGACCAACCGCCGTATTGTGGATATCATCAGCGATGTGAATATGGCGTACAGTGAGCACGCACGTAGGTATCTGGCTGATACCGGTCTGCCCAAGGAGCGTACATACGTAACGGGTTCGCCTATGGCTGAGGTCCTGCACAATAACCTTGCAGAGATTGAGGCCTGCGATATTCACAAGCGTCTGGGTTTGGAGAAAGGCAAGTACATTCTGCTGAGCGCCCACCGTGAAGAGAACATTGATACGGAGAAGAACTTCCTTTCGCTGTTTAATGCGATTAACAAGATGGCAGAAAAATATGATATGCCCATCTTGTACTCTTGCCATCCTCGTTCAAAAAAGCGTTTAGAGGCTTCAGGATTCCAGTTGGATAAGCGCGTGATTCAGCACGAGCCTCTGGGATTCCACGACTACAATTGCTTGCAGATGAATGCATTTTGTGTGGTTTCAGATAGTGGTACTCTGCCTGAGGAGAGCAGCTTCTTCACTTCTGTTGGTCATCCGTTCCCGGCTGTGTGTATTCGTACATCTACTGAGCGCCCTGAGGCTTTGGATAAAGGTTGCTTTGTGCTGAGTGGTATTGATACGGTAGGCTTGCTGCAGAGTGTTGAAGTGGCAGTAAGTCTGATTAAGGATGGTCATCAGGGTATTCCCGTGCCCGACTATGTAGATGAGAATGTAAGTACCAAGGTGGTACGTATCATCCAATCTTACGTAGGAGTGGTGAATAAAATGGTCTGGAGAAAATATTGAGCGTGAATAACAGCATTCAAGCATTCTTTGAATTATTGAGAGCCGGGCTTTGGGAAAAAGATGCACGGCTTTCACAATATAAAGACATTGATTACTCTGCCATTATGCGATTGGCAGAGGAGCAGTCTGTGGTAGGACTTGTTGCTGCAGGTCTGGAGCATGTGGCGGATGTGAAGGTACCGCAGGTATGGGCCCTGCAGTTCGCTGGCCAGATTATACAATTGGAACAGCGAAACAAGGCTATGAATGCCTTTATTGCAGACCTGATACTAAAATTACGGAAAGAAGACGTCTATGCAATACTTGTAAAAGGACAAGGGATTGCCCAATGCTATGAGAAGCCGTTGTGGCGTTCTTCGGGAGATGTGGATCTGCTGTTGAGCGAAAGCAACTATGAAAGAGCGAAGGATTTTTTGACTCCATTGGCCACTGACGTAGAAACTGAATATACTCATTTCAAACATCAGGGTATGACTGTTGACGGCTGGGTGGTGGAACTGCACGGGACTCTACACAGCAGGTTGTCAAAGCGTGTGGATAATGGGATAGATGAGGTACAGAAGGATGTACTCTATGGTGGAAATGTACGGTCATGGGATAACGGCGGTACGCAAGTGTTCCTGCCTTCGCCAGATAATGATGTAATTTTTGTGTTTACACATATCCTGCATCATTTCTTCTTTGAGGGAATTGGACTCCGCCAAATTTGTGACTGGTGCCGCTTACTGTGGACGTATAAGGATAAGCTGAATCGAGGGTTATTGGAATCGCGTATTCGGAAGATGGGGTTGATGTCGGAATGGAAAGCGTTTGCCGCCTTTGCCGTGAAGTGGTTAGGAATGCCGGTAGAGGCTATGCCTTTGTTTGAAGATAACGATAATCATAACGTTAACCTTGATAAGAAAGCGGATAAGATCTGTAAGTTCGTGCTTGAAGTAGGTAACTTTGGGCATAAACAAAGACGTGATTACAAGGGTATGGGTTATCTGAGGCGTAAATTTGTCTCAGTATGGGGCAGATTGAGTGATATACTCAGACATTTCCAACTTTTCCCCAAGGACTCCATCGTGTTCTTTGGAGGCGTGCTCAGAAGTGGACTGCATGCAGCAGTGAGAGGGGAGTGACATTTAAAAGATGAATGTTTACAGATAGATGCCGTAAAATGGTGGAAGAGTTAAGTTCATATACACCCCAAGACTTGGCAGACCTTGATGCTCTGATGCATGAGTTATCTGCTACAAGTTTCTGTAACGAGGAGCTTTTGAACAATGCCTTGAATTATGCGAATGTTCACGTGTATGTGATTAGGGATGAAGGACATATTGTGGCTACCGGAACGCTTTGCATCAAACATACGCTGGAGTTTACCATTGCTGATATTGAATCGGTGGTTGTCAGCTCTAAGTGCCGTGGTCGTGGTTACGGAAAGGAGTTGATGAGGGCTATGATTGAGGCGGCAAAGAAGATGAATGTGCATCATATACAGTTGACATCCAACCCCGCACGTGAGGCGGCAAACCGGCTGTATCAGGACATGGGGTTTGAGAGGTATGAGACGAATTGTTATAAGAGGATTCTTACAGTCTAATAATAGATAATAATCAAGAATATGAAATACTTAATCG
>ODAJ014761591.1_pt1 | contig 37304 bp, 18 predicted proteins | sample 1539241 | NCBI WGS metagenome assembly ODAJ01 (sample SAMN02144231, study PRJEB22623) | gut metagenome | biome: sheep rumen | host: Ovis aries | place: New Zealand
TTTCGGTTGCAAAGATATAGTAAAAAAACGAGAAAACCATTAACTTTCCTTAACTTCCAGGGGGGGGGGGTAACCTTTTTTAACTTTTATAGGGGCGTTTTCAATTCCGTTAACACGAAATTGGAAACAAAAGAAGTGTCTGAAAGGCTATTGAACATTGAGAATTGAAAATTGAACTTTCCCATCAGAATTTTACGACAACGAATTTCGGGTCACCAGCAAATCCTGTGTCAGTCGTGCAGATTATTTTTTTAGACAAAAACAAATAAAACCCCACTCCAATAGTATAAGTCTTTACAGACTATCGCAGCACTTCAAGTTCTAAGTCCTTTATAAGCAAGCTTCAAAGTCCTTATTCCTTGAACTCCTGCACCTGCCTACGTCAGGTTATACTATTGTCACGGAAAAACAGTGAAAACCGAACGCAGAGTCAAAATTGCTTTTGAACTATGCTGAGGTGCATCCTGTTTTGCGCAAGTGCGAAAAACCCTGCTTCGCAGAAAAACCTCTGCCTGCGAAACTCAATGGTCAATTCTCAATAGTCAATGGCATAAGGTTTTTGTAAAAAATACGAATGATAAGCAAGAGAACTATCTTTCGACAGATTCAAGGCAGAAATATAATGGGAAACTATAAAATCCGTACCTCTTCTCTATCATTTCTCTATCGTTCTGATAGACAACTGATAGAGCTCGGATAGAGCTTTGATCGGGATTTGATAGGCTTCGGATAGAATTCTTTTGAAGCTCAATATGAGACAAACATAGTTTCAGGGGGTCAAAACGACGAAACATAGAGAGCCTTCACGCTGTCATTGGCAAGAGGGTCAACAGGCTGTGCCTGTATCTGGGCATTGCAAGCTATGCTGCACCAACAGAACAAAAGGGAAAGGAATGGTTTCATTTCTGGGCGGCTTTTATAGTACGGAAATCCTCTTCCGAGATGGCTTTCATCTGCATGGTTTCCTTGTCGATGCGGATGTATTCTCCTTTATTATAATAGGGGAAATGAAGATTTCGTACAGCGTTTTCACTCATAGGAACATACCAAAACAAATCGCTCTCAAGTCCTATGGTATATTTCTCCAAAGTGCTGGTAGCGACGGCGTTTACATACTTCACATTCTCATCGAGGGCACCACAGGGGGCTATGCGGTAATGACCCTCCTCGCCTTTAGACAGATGCAGCGCCATCTCGTTATGGGGCATTACGAACCATACAAGACCATTGTCCATATCGGTTATGAGGAGTTCTTTTTCGGAATTGTTCTTGACGAGCAAATCGACGTAAAGCATCTTCAGGTCTTCCGCCTGCGCCATGGCACTTGCCGAATAATCAAGGGAGGCTCCCGCCAGTTCGTGGGCATTGACATAGTTGGACACCATAAAGCCATCGACAGGACGGGAATTCATGCGTCCAAGGGAATAGCCCGCAGAAGCGGCAGAAAAGCCTGCTGCCACCATAGCCCACCCTGCGGCACTCTTGGCACTCTTGATAGCCTTTACAAGTTCGGGAGTCACCACCTGCTGAACAAGAGAGCAGGTGATATTGCCGTCTTGTGAGGGCAGAGACAGAACGCGCTGCTTGTTCTCTATCGTGTCTATCTTACCATTGTCAATGATTATCAGCCTATTGGCATAAGAAGGGATATAGGTAGTCTTACCTTGTGCCTGCAGGGCAAAGAAGAATAAAAGAAGGGAGATGAGGGGTTTCATATTAGTTGATAGTTGAAAGGTTTAAAACAAAAAAGTCGCTGAGGATTCAGCGACTTTCCTAAGTGATCCGCTTGGGGTTCGAACCCAAGACCCCCACATTAAAAGTGTGATGCTCTACCGACTGAGCTAGCGGATCGACCGTAGTTGACAATTGGGATTTCCCAAAAGCGGGTGCAAAGGTAATACTTTTTTAGCGTATCTCCAAATAAATGAGCGAAAAAATGTTAAACCATTATGCATTTTTAACGGATTAGCCCTCTATATGGCAACTTCTTTATAACTTTGCAATCAAAGCTTGTGAACAAATGATAAAAGGTCCTATCACTTTTGACCGCATGGCTCGCTGGACACTGATGGCGGCAGCGGTTGTGGCTACTATTTTTATTCTTTCATACCTGAGCAATGTGCTACTGCCCTTCTTTGTAGCATTGGTATTTGCCTACCTGCTCTATCCATTAGTAAAATTCATACAATACCGCCTGAAGGTAAGGATAAGGGTGCTCAGCGTCGTATTGGCAATGCTGGTAGGAATGGCAATACTTGCAGGAGTAGTATATCTCATCATTCCACCAATGATAGAGGAGTTCACGAGGTTTACATCGCTGGCAAACCGCTACCTACACCATATAACGAATATCAGCAACTTCCCCGAGACGGCAAAGGTGTGGATAGAGCAGAACAGCGCACAGATTGAAGAATTCCTGAAATCAGATAAATTCTCGGACACAGTGAAGGATACTGCTCCTACCCTAGTTAACATGATGGGACAATCGGTACAGATAATATTAAGTCTTGCCGAATCACTTATTGCCATATTATATCTGTTCTTCATACTATTGGATTACGAATACTTGTCGAACAACTGGATAAAGATATTCCCCAAGGAGTCAAGACCTTTCTGGAAAGACTTGATGAAAGACGTGGAGAGTGCCTTGAGCAACTATATTCGCGGGCAGGGTTCCTGCGCAATGATTATGGGAATACTCTTCTGCATAGGTTTCAGCATAATAGACTTCCCAATGGCTATTGGCTTGGGTGTCTTGATAGGTATCATGGACCTCGTTCCATACTTGCACGGCTTCGCCCTCATCCCTGCTGCCTTCCTGGCAGGACTGAAGGCTGCCGAAACGGGACAAAATTTCTTTGTTATATTCGGTATGGTGCTGGCTATCTTTGGCATAGTACAGGTTATAATGGATGCCATAGTTGTGCCAAAGGTGATGGGTAAGCACATGGGACTGAACCCAACAGTATTGCTGCTGTCACTATCTGTCTGGGGAGCATTGTTAGGATTTATAGGACTTATAATTGCTCTGCCTGCTACCACCCTTCTCATGGCATACTGGCGCAGATATGTCACAAAAGAGGGAGAGGAAGAGAGCGTGAAGAATGAGGAGTGAAGAATTTAGGGTTTAAAGTCTAAGATAAAAATGCTGTATCTGATACCTACCCCTGTGGGGAATATGGAGGACATGACTTTCAGAGCCATCAGGCTGCTGAAGGAGGCTGACTTGATACTATGTGAAGACACCAGAACAAGCGGCATACTGCTGAAGCATTTCCAGATAGAGGGGAAACGCCTTATGGCGCACCATAAGTTCAACGAACACGGAACAAGCAAGAATATAGTAGAACGCCTGAAGACTGGTGAAACGGTATGTCTCATCACAGATGCCGGCACGCCAGGCATCAGCGACCCAGGGTTCTTCTTGGTACGCGAAGCGGTAGAGGCAGGCATAGAGGTACAGACATTGCCTGGGGCAACAGCTTTCGTACCGGCACTTGTTAGCAGCGGACTGCCCTGCGACAGGTTCTGCTTCGAGGGATTCCTGCCACAAAAGAAGGGAAGGCAGACAAGAATAGAGGACTTGTCGCAAGAGACAAGAACCATGATAATATATGAATCTCCGCGAAGAATCGTAAAAACCCTGGAACAGCTGGCTGTAGCTTTCGGAGAAGACAGAAGAATGTCTGCATGCAGGGAGATATCAAAGGTACATGAAGAGAGTGTAAGAGGAACAATTGCAGAGGTTTTGGCACATTTCAAGGAGAAAGAGCCAAAGGGAGAATTTGTCTTAATAATCGGTGGATTCGACAAAAAACATGGAAAGACTCCTTCACTACACGTGGCGTCATAAAATATTTCCGCTGGAGGACCTGCTGACTACTGACGGCAAGCCTGTGGAGGTAATAGACACAGGATTATACAACCGCACCGACAGCGGACCAGACTTCTTTAATGCAAAGGTAAAGATAGACGGAATGTTGTGGGTAGGAAACGTGGAGATACACACTAAGGCAAGCGACTGGTATCATCACAAGCACGATAACGACAGAGCTTACGACAACGTAATACTGCACGTTGTGGAACAAGCTGACACAGAGGTTACCACATCAGCAGGAAATGAGGTCCCTACCCTCGCAATACCCATAGCACAGAGTTTGAAGGATAACTATGCTGAACTGCTGAACTCAGAAAAATACCCTCCTTGTTATAAGATAATAGAAGACCTGCCCATCCTAAAGGTACATGCATGGCTGAGTGCCCTGCAGACAGAGAGGCTGGAGAGAAAGACAAGGGATATTGAGGAGAAGGTGAAAAACATGAACGGTTCGTGGGAAGATGCGTATTTCGCTACATTAGCCCGCAACCACGGATATGGTGTAAACAGCGATGCCTTTGAGGAGTGGGCAAGGATAATGCCCATGAAGGATGTAGCACATCATAGGGATGACATTTTCCAGATAGAGGCGATGTTCCTTGGACAGGCAGGGCTGCTGAAGCATGTAGAACCCAAATATGCAACGGAATATGCCTATTTGCAAAAGAAATTCAACCTCACCCCAATGGACGCATCACACTGGAAGTATAAGACGAGACCGCAGAACCATCCTCATGTAAGGATAATGCAACTGGCAAAGATGTATCATGAGCACAGAACAGGGCTCAGGGATTTGCTGGAGTGCAAGACTATAGAGGAAGTGGGGAAATTATACGATTTCAACGGTATGAAACTGACATTGTTTGCCATCAACACCGTTATTCCCACAATGTTTGCCTACGGCTCACATCATGCAAAGGACGAACTGTGTGACAGGGCATTGGATATGTTGGAATCATTGCCGGCAGAGGATAATAACATAGTAAGAATGTGGCAGGAATGTGGCTTGAAGGTGAAGACAGCATACGACTCCCAGTCATTGCTGCAACTGAAAAAGGAATACTGCGACAAAAAGGAATGTCTGAGATGCAGGTTCGGATATGAATTTCTGCAAGGAGAATATAAAAACGAATTTTTCAAATAAAAGGAATAAAGAAATGGTATTGAATTATATCTTTATAGCGTTCTTTCTGATAGCTTTTGTTATAGCAGCGTTCAAACTGATTGTAATGGGCGACATCGAGGTGTTTCCAGCAATGATGAACTCTACCTTTGAATCTGCAAAGACAGGCTTTGAGATTTCATTGGGGCTGACAGGTGTACTGTCACTATGGCTGGGCATCATGAATGTCGGAGAAAAGGGCGGAATAGTAAATGTCATAGCTCGCATACTATCCCCGATATTTTCAAAACTATTTCCCGATATTCCTAAGGGACATCCAGTAACTGGCAGTATCTTCATGAATATTGCTGCCAACATGCTGGGACTGGACAATGCAGCCACCCCACTGGGACTGAAAGCAATGGAGCAAATGCAGAGCCTCAACACCAACAAGACAACTGCTACGAATCCAATGATAATGTTCCTGGTGCTGAACACCTCTGGCCTTACATTGATACCAGTCAGCATCATGGTATATCGTGCTCAACTGGGTGCGGCACAGCCCACGGACATCTTTATTCCTATATTGATAGCGACCTTCTTTGCTACTCTTGCAGGCATCATAGCAACCAGCATATATCAGAAGATCAACCTCTTTAATAAAACAATGCTGCTGACACTTGGCGGTATGTGCCTTGTAGTAGCTGGTATAATATGGGGATTCTCGGCTATGGACAAGGAAACGATGTCACTTGTTTCCACCACGACAGCCAATGTGCTGCTTATGAGCATCATCGTAGGCTTCTTTGCTGCCGGAATACGCAAGAAGATAAATGTATATGAAGTGTTCATAGAAGGTGCGAAGGATGGTTTTACGACAGCTGTAAGGATAATACCATATCTCGTTGCTATCCTTGTTGCCATTGGCGTTTTCCGCGCTTCAGGAGCAATGGATGCCCTTATCGGTGGAATCGGCTATTTAGTAGAAAGAGTGGGATTCTCCGCAGAATGGGTAGGAGCACTGCCGACAGCACTCATGAAACCACTCTCAGGCTCTGGAGCACGCGGCATGATGGTTGATGCTATGACAACCTATGGCGCTGATAGTTTCATCGGAAGACTTAGTTGTATCTTCCAAGGAAGCACAGATACTACATTCTATATCCTGGCGGTTTACTTCGGTAGTGTGGGAATACGAAACACCCGCCATGCCGTTGCCTGTGGATTACTGGCTGACATAGCGGGCGTTATAGCTGCAATAGCCGTAGCTTATCTGTTCTTCGGCTAAAGTTTCTGTTCTACTTCTATCTCGGTGAATGTCTCTATGATGTCACCTGCCTGAATATCATTGCAGTTGACAAGGGAGATACCACACTCAAGTCCTGATGCGACTTCCTTGGCATCATCCTTGTAACGTTTGAGGGCATTGAGTTCACCTGTAAAGATTACGATACCGTCACGGATAAGACGTGCCTTATCCTTGGCATGTACCTTACCTTCTGTAACAAGGGCACCGGCAACAAGACCAACCTTGGAAATCTTGAAGACTTCCTTGACCTCTGCCTGACCTGTGGCAACCTCTTTCTTAATCTTATCAAGCATACCCTCCATAGCTGCCTTGATATCATCCATTGCATCATAGATGACAGAATAGGTATTGATTTCCACACCTTCCTGTTCTGCAAGACGTTTTGCAGCAACAGATGGACGAACCTGGAAACCGACAATCATACCATTCTCTGCAGTAGAAGCCAGCATGACATCATTCTCAGAAATCTGACCGACTGCCTGCATGATGACATTAACCTGTACCTTCTCTGTTGACATCTTGATGAAGGAATCAGAGAGAGCCTCGCAAGAACCTTGGGTGTCTGCCTTGACAACAAGGTTGAGCTCGTGGAACTCACCAAGGGCAACACGATGTGCAATCTCCTCAAGTGACAATGTAGTGGTAGTACGCAGGCTCTGCTCACGCTGCAACTGCATACGTTTATTGGCAATAGTACGTGCCTCCTGCTCTGTCTCCATGATATGGAAAGAGTCACCAGCTGAAGGAGCACCATTAAGACCGAGGATTATAACAGGTTCTGAAGGACGGGCTTTCTCTACCTTTTGGTTACGTTCATTGAACATAGCCTTTACACGTCCCCATGCAGTGCCAGCAATGACGATATCACCAACTTTGAGGGTACCATTAGAAACGAGCACTGTTGCAACATAACCACGTCCCTTGTCAAGAGAAGCCTCTATGACAGAACCAGTAGCTTTACGGTTTGGATTAGCCTTCAAGTCGAGCATCTCTGCTTCAAGAAGCACTTTCTCCATCAGTTCTTCTACACCTGTACCCTTCTTGGCACTGATTTCCTGACACTGATACTTACCACCCCACTCTTCAACAAGAAGATTCATGGCTGCAAGATCCTGACGTATCTTATCTGGATTAGCACCTGGTTTATCAATCTTATTGATAGCGAACACCATTGGCACGTTAGCAGCCTGAGCATGCGCTATTGCCTCCTTGGTAGTAGGCATTATAGAGTCATCGGCAGCGATGATGATGATAGCGATATCAGTTACCTGTGTACCACGGGCACGCATAGCTGTGAAGGCCTCATGACCAGGGGTATCAAGGAATGTGATACGACGTCCATCCGGTAATTTAACGTTGTAAGCACCTATATGTTGTGTGATACCACCAGCCTCACCAGCTATCACATTGGTATTGCGGACATAGTCGAGAAGCGAAGTCTTACCATGATCGACATGACCCATGACAGTAACGATTGGGGCACGAGAAAGCAATTCCGTCTCGTCATCCTCTACCTCTTGAATCGCCTCCTGTACTTCTGCAGAAACATACTCTGTCGTAAATCCGAACTCTTCAGCAACGAGATTTATTGTTTCTGCATCCAGACGCTGGTTGATAGATGCCATGATGCCTACAGACATCAGAGTACCAATAACCTTTGTAACAGGGATATCCATCATAGTAGCGAGGTCGGAAACAGTAACAAACTCTGTAAGCTTCAGTGTCTTTGACTCCATTTCCTCCGTGAGCATTTCTTCCTCACGGCGCTCAGCGGCAGCATCACGCTTTTCCTTACGATACTTAGCACCCTTCTTGTTCATAGACTGCTTGCTTGTAAGACGAGCAAGAGTCTCTTTTACCTGGCGTGCTACATCCTCGTCAGAAACTACTGGCTGAGAGTTTTTCTTCTTGTTACGAGCCTTCTTATCTTCCTGATTACGTGCTTTCTTATCCTTCTTGCCAGGTTGGTTGGCAACATCATTGATATCTACACGTTCCTTACCTATGCGAGCACGCTTTTTCTTCACCGCTGACTGCTGTGCAGCACGTTCCTCACGCTCTTTCTTCTTCTCCTCCTTTGACTTTTTCTTAGGGCGAGTGCTCTGATTGAGAGCGGAAAGGTCAATAGTGCCAAGCACATTAGGCATGACAACAGGTTTGTTCTCACTCTTCAGAGTAAACACCTCTGGTTCTGACTTTGGAACTTCCGGTTCCTCGGATGCTTTTTCTACCTCTACATTCCCTGCTTCTTGCTCATCAACAGACTCCTTTACCTCAGGAGTTTCTTCGACTACCGCTACCTCAGGAACCTCTTCATGTACTTCTTCTACTACAGGAGTTTGGACTTCTTTAGCCTCCTCTTCTTTAACCTCGGGAACTTCCGATTCTGCAGGAGCCATCTCAACCTTCGGCTCTTCATCAACCACAGGCTCTTCTTCCTTTTTCTCAGCCTTCTTCTTTTTAGGCTTGCTCAGAGCAGATAGGTCAATAGTGCCGAGAGGCTGTATGTTTGATTTCTCTTTCAGGATAGAGTCTGATGGTGTTTCAGCCTTTTCATGGGCTGATTCCTTATGAGCCTTTTCCTTCTTCTCAGGTTTCTTAAAAATTTTCTCAGCTTGTGAGCGGACTTCCTTATCGCCTTTGAAAGCGGCAACGAGAGCCTCATACTGTTCATCGTTCAATTTGAAGGACAGTTCAGGCTTCACCTCTCCAAGCTTTGGATGTTTCACAAGAAAATCCACCGCTGTTTGCAAGCCGATGTTAAGTTCGCTTATTACTTTGTTTAGTCTTACACTCATTTATACCTCCCTTCTTTAATTTTCAAACTCTGAAGCCAATACTTCAAGCAGATGATCAACTGTTTCCTCTTCAAGGTCGGCTCTTGTGATAAGCATCTCACGAGGAGCATTGAGAACCTGCTTTGCAGTCTCAAGACCGATAGCCTTAACAGCATCGATAACCCACTGATCTATTTCGTCATTGAATTCATCCAGATAGATATCTTCCTCATCAGTACCCTGTGTATCTGTCTCACGGAAGGCATCAATAGTATATTCTGTAATCATGGATGCAAGTTTAATATTCTGTCCGTTGCGACCAATAGCAAGAGAAACCTCTTCCGGACGCAGATAGACCTCTGCCTTGCGATTCTCCTCATCTATCTCGATAGAGTTAATCTGAGCAGGTGCCAACGCACGTTGTATGAAGAGTTTTGTATTTGTTGTATAGTTAATAACGTCAAGGTTTTCATTACACAGCTCACGGACGATACCATGTACACGGCTTCCCTTTACACCAACACATGCTCCAACAGGGTCAATACGGTCATCAAAACTCTCAACGGCAATCTTTGCACGTTCTCCTGGCAGGCGGACAACCTTTCTGACAGTTACCAAACCGTCAGCAATCTCGGGCACTTCTGCTTCCATAAGACGCTGGAGGAACAATGGAGAGGTACGCGAAAGAATAATCTTTGGGTTGTTATTCTCATTGGTTACACGCAGCACCAAAGCACGTATTGTCTCATTTTTACGATATGTATCAGATGGAATTTGCTCTGACTTTGGAAGGAGCATCTCATTTCCTTCATCATCAATCACGAGGACCTCACGCTTCCATATCTGATAAACCTCACCACTGACTACCTCACCAACGAGATCCTTGTACTTATTGTAGAGAGAGTCATGCTCCAACTCGAGAATCTTTGATGCAAGAGTCTGACGCAGATTAAGGATTGCACGGCGTCCGAACTTTGTGAAATCGACACGCTCTGACACATCCTCACCTACCTCATAGTCACTTTCAATCTTCTGTGCCTCTGAAAGAGCTATCTCCTTGTTAGAATCACTCACTTCACCATCTGGAACAACCACACGGTTACGATAAATCTCAAAGTCACCCTTATCAGGGTTTACAATGACATTAAAGTTAGAGTCACTGCCAAAGATTTTAGCAATTACATTACGGAAGCTTTCTTCAAGCACACTAACGAGGGTGGCACGATCAATATTCTTCGTTTCCTTAAACTCACGAAAAGTATCAATCATGCTTGGTTGTTGATCAATTGTTTTCTTTGCCATTTTTATTTAAAATCTATTACGTATTTACAATATTTTATTTCATCCATAGAGAAAGTCTTCTCTACTTCTACCAGAACAGGACGTTTCTTTCCCTCTTCTTTTTGTTTCTCTTGGGTAAGAACTGTGAATTCCCTGCCATTTACAGCAGAAAGGGTTCCAAGAACCTTCTTTCCCTTTGCATCACCCTTGGTGGATAACACCTCTACCTGATTTCCGATATTATTGATATATTGCTGTTCAACTTTGAAAGGCTGTCCTATGCCAGCGCTGCCCACCTCCAACTCATAATCTTCATCTTCACGACTGATGTGGTCTTCTATATATCTACTCAAAGATACACAGTCATCAATCCATACACCTTCAGCATGGTCTATCTCGACCACAATACGAGAGTCATCAGAGACCTCTATATCAACAAGAAAATATCCTTTGTCGCTATTCTCTAACCATTCCTTGACTACACTCTCAACTTTTTTCTTATCTACCATTTTTAAAGATATTAAGGAGTAAAACCTTTTTAACGAATGATGGAAGACTCTTGAGAGCCCTCCATCATTTCTTTTGTGGGTGCAAAGGTAACACTTTTTTCTTTCCCTTGCAAATATTTTACTAATTATTTTACTTTCTTGATGCCTTTTTCGACAACAATGCCCTTCGTACTGTCACTGACACGCTTTCCTGACAGATCATATATATCAGCAGGTTGCTTCTCGGAATTTCCTACAGACTTTACGTTCTTGATTGCGGTAGGGTCTTCGAGTCCTGATGTAGGTATTACTGCCTCTGCCCATTCATCAAGCTCTACTAAATCTTCCATATCTATATAAGCTGAATAGTTCTTCTTATCAATACGACTTTCCTCATCAGGAATATACTTAAAGACCCCATCTTCCAGCACCAATGATTTTACAGGATACTTACCGCTTTCAACAAACATACCGTATAATCCTTGATATGCTCCTTCCATTGAGGTTTTTCTACCATACTCCAAGAAAGTCGTTTCTTTTCCTCCAGGAGCCTGAATAATATATGGTCTGCCCGCTCTTGTTCCCTTAACTTCTTCAAGACAGATGTATTGGTGGTTTTTCAATATTCCTGCCACATTATAGACCTTTACATCCTCTGGTATATTGAAGGCATACTTGAAGCATATTGTTTCCCAGCCAGAATTCTCAACCACCTTTTTTATTGCAGGAATATATCTAAATTGGAATGCAGTAGCACACCACCATCCTTGACGTTTATCTTTTGAAGCAGGATTGCCATATCTTACCCATGAGTTATCATCTGCACCTTCTTTGGAACTTTCAAATCCAATCGTCAAATTGTCACCTTCACAGGCATATATATAAGGTGTTGTTAATGTCAGCCACTTATCAGCATTCTCAATTTGCGGTAAATCCTGGACGCCATAAGGAAGTACAGGGGAATTAACCTTCTGATTGTCCTGTGAAACATTTGTCAGGAAAGCATGCTGATCCGTTTCACAATAATGCTGCGTAAGGGCTTTACATTCCAAAGCATATAAACCTGATTCTACAGATGAAGCTTTTATCTGCTGGTTTATTCCTAATGTCGTTGCGCTACCTCCTTCGGCAGTGACATCCCACCAAGCATTCCAACATGTCTTACCACTCAAGACTTTAAAACTTTGGTCTCCTCCAGTATATGTTCCTGTTTTCACATTCCATCCGTCTGACGAATCATAGAAACTTGGATTCGTAATCATAGAAGAGTTTATCGAATAGGCAAATACTTCATTATATTTAGAGATGAGATCACTGTAATATTGTATTACTTCTTCAGCTGTGTTTGCCTCTATGAACTTATCATACGCTATTGCCAAATCATCATATCCTGACATTCTGTTTGCTTTTGCTGTGTTTACATCATCAGCAATCTTTCCGACGGAATTCAAAACCGAAACGGCAGCAATGCTACGCTTAATTTGCGATTCCAAATCATTTGGGTCGTCTATCTTAGATATAGCATCGTCCATTTCCGTATTTAGGAATGTATATTCCGTATTCCACGTCTTAAATGCCTCAGCTCTTTTCTTTTCACACTCCAATGCATCAGCAAGAGCTGCTTCTGGAGTATCGAACAACTTAGCCACCATAAAGTCATCAAACTGGGCGGTACCACCGAGGTTGCAGAGTATGATACCGAGATGAAGAGCACCTGATATCTTTACTGTACCAGTCTGCTTGTACCATTTTGTCGTTTCTTTCATCGTCAAGACATCATCAGCCATTCCGAAGTTTGATTTTGTATAAGAAACAGCAATCTTTTGACTGGAAGCTCCAGAACCATTATTACAGCCTGCAGCTGTCACATATACATAATCCCCCTCTTCGAACGTTATCACCTTACGTACAGACTGCTCATTCCTTTCTACATCTGAATTACCATAACATTGGAGATAGCTTGAACCGTTGTAACCTCCGACAGGTACTGACTGATAATAAGGAGCCGCTAACAAACCGTTTATTCCTGTTTTCCAATCATATAGTCCGAGATCGAATGCACCATTCACAAGCTGGTTACCACCAAGGTACTTTGTACCCTCTTCCACCTCAACAGGGTCTCCGAAAGACAGATTATCGTCCACCGCCATTACCTCGTTTGTGATATATTCTTTTCCATTAAGGTCAACCACCCTGATACGATATCTGTAGTTACTTCTTGCATTTATAGAGAGATTGTAATTAGCAGCCGTTTCCTTCAACTCTACCGGTTCCAATGTTTCCCAAGTTGTTGAGTTAGGAGTCCTGAATTCTATATTACACAACCTATTGTATTCACCATTATTCTCTTTAAATGAGAGTTGCATCGTCTTGGTATCTGGATTGTAATTCCCGGTAAGACTGCTTGGTCCGACTTGTCGCGGATTTGTCGGCACTTTCTGAATGCTGGCATCATATCCCATACCCTCATCCATTTCTGCATAATACTCACCGAGTTTTGTCAGTTTTCCATCATGGTAGATATGCGTTCCTGCTGCCTCACTATTCCAGTAAGCATAGCGTTCTACCCTACTGTTATTGTTAAGGACATTGAGGATTGGTACTGTTCCATTATAACATATTGTCTGGTTTGCCTCAGAACATTCGTCTGGTGTAGATGTTCTTGCCCAAAAGCCATTACGGTTCCATGATGCGCCCCACACCCATTCCGAAATCCATATAGGACGACCATTTCCATAATGGTCAGAATACCATGTAAGACTATTAAATGTTCCAGAATCCCAATAGCAGTGCAGGTCAAGGATATCACAACGCCATCCGCGAGCATCGATAGAATCTATAAAGGCTTTCAAGTGACTCATAGAGCCATCATGGGAAGACTCAGAGCAAAGACGCATACCTGTTGCCATGAGGTTTTCCCAGTTTGCAAGTACCGTTGCCACATCCTGAGGATGATCGTCTGCACTATTACCTGGCTCGTTATTTGTCTTCATGTGACATGATTCCGTACGCGAACCACATGTTGCTGATGATGGATAATCCTCATAGATATGATTTGGCACCCATTCTACATCAGGAGACAGGGAAGCATTTCCTTGAGCCCAGTCATAACACCATGAAGAATTAAGGGCATCATTGTCAGCTTGCCTGCCATTACTTGCCAAACCTGCCTTATGGGTATTCCACCATTTAAAAATACGGTAAGAAGTAATCTTCTGGTCAAGAACGAGGGGTAATGTAGAGAATTCCAAATCTTCCTTATCAGCTATAAAGCAACGGCTATATCCCCTACCTTTGGCACGAGTAGAGAATGTAACCATATATCCCCTCTTTAGCTTAAAGGAACGAATCTTGTTATTAAGCTTCGCATCTGAAAGGGTATTCATATATCCTCCCGAGTTTTCTAACCCAAAGTCATTGATAGCCGTACCACCATATTCCTGTTCTGAAAAAACCGTCAGAGGCTTGAAATCGCTGCTATAAGGATATATAATAGCACCACGATTATATACACGAACATCACAATTAGTGCCGTTCACAGCCTGCTTTCCTTCTATATATACATGGTTTTTGAGCCAGCTGTCTATTACCTTACTCGGTTTTATCTTAGAGATAATAACAACCGCATGCTCGGTATTTGTAATATTTACACTGCCTGTTGTTGTGAATGGCTCAGTAGATGTGATAGTATAATCTACATTTGCACTTACATCAACGCTTCCTGTAACCTGTGCAACTTTGGTTACCACATTCGCTGAGAAAGCATTAATATAGGAAACTAATCCTATAATCAAAAAAATAAAAATCCTCTTCATATATTATTCTTTAATAAATTACCTTCTTACCATTAATAATATTAACACCCTTTTGAGGAGCCATGAGCCTTTTGCCTGAAATATCATATATATTGACGGTGTCTGTATGATTTCGTTGCATAGGTGTATTAATACCTGTAGGTTCTTCTCCCTTAAATAACTTTGCAACATCTTCTGCAGACAAAGCATAATTATATATTCTAAAGTCATCAATATTTCCTTTGAAACGTGGGTCGTTCACAAACTGACTCCTACCAATATAATTGCACACAGGATTAATATCCGTTGGACGTATCGTTATTGTTTTTGAAGACGCTACAGCAACCCCGTCAACGAATAATACCACCTCGGTATCCCCAATAGTTACTACAACATGATGCCAGGCATTTCTTCCCAAAGTAGGAGCACTAAGGATTTCTTCTTCTCCTCCATTCTTCATAACAAAACGCATCTGCGAACCATTGTTTGGAGTTAGAAACATGTATTGGTCTGTACCATTTCCGAAGTCAAATATCCTCTGCCAGTTGGATGAGGAAGTAGAATATACCCATGTGGAAATGGTCATTTCTTTACTGCATATCACACCTGATGGCAGAGACAGATGCGCAGTGGTGCCATTCAGCAAAAGAGATGCTTCTCCAACCTTCTTTTCTGTAGTACTGTAAGAGGCTTTCTCATCAACAGCATCTAAGATATTCTGCGTTTCATCCTCTAAATTATTCTCAAACGCATAATGGACGACAAGTTCTTTGGAAAGCATTGCAGTATTCACACTGACTGGGTCAGAGACTTTCGACAGGTTACGACTCTTATCTATAGCTTTAACCTTATATCTATAGCTCGTTCCCTCTTGAATATCATTGTCGATAAACTCTGTTCCTACTACAATACGACCTATCATATCCCATGCAGAAGCATCAATCGCTTCGTCAGAATTCGTTTCCTTTGCCCTATATATCATATATCCGGCGACATCACTGGCAGTACTTGCTGTCCATGACAACTTGACACTTGCCGACCGTATCTCAGCCTTCAGTTCTGTAGGAACCGTCGGAGAATTTTTCTCCAATGCAGCATTTGTCGGAATAAATCTCCACTTTTGCTTATCATCTCCAGTATAAGCCTGGGTTATGACAGCTCCAAGAGCGCTCGTTCCCGTTACACCCAGATACAATCCTGAATGACGCGAACGAATATAATAATATCCATCGCCTGCATACTCAAAAAACCACTGTTCATTAGTACCTCCGGCACCAACCCATGTGATAATATTCGCTCCTGTGGTTGTACTCCAATCTTTTAGATCTATCACTTGTGACTTATTCCTCTCACTACGAATGATATAATATCCGAAGTCACCACCACTATTACTTGCTATCGGCTCAAATATCCATCTTTGATAGTTATTAGATGCTGTCCCAGTATAGGAGCCTTTGGTTATCGTTGTCCCGTCAGCAGTATTTGCTGCACTGAAGCAATAATTGCATGCCTTGTTCTCAATCACATAACTGCGGTCTGTATAAATAGGTTCAAACGGAACATCCTCACCATAATTTACCTGAATCATACGTTCCGCATTATATTGTCCAACATTATATCCTGTTCCTGCTGGCAAATACATTGGATATCTATATACCGGTCCGTAAGAATCATAATATACAGGTCTGTCAAGAGATATTATTTCGTATGTTTGCGGATTTGCTTGTCTCTCACTGCATCCAAGGAAAGCCGCCACCTGCATTACCTGTGGCATTTTCTTCTTAGGCTCCTGCCACTTATATACAGATGCAGCAGTCCATGTAGAACGGTTCTCAGCATACCCTATTTCCTTACCATAATATGCTGCCTTGCAGAATTCTCCACGAGAGGCAGCATCCCACCCCCACCAGATTCCTTGCTGCAAGCCATAGTGTATGCCGACAAATGCCTCCATAGTATTATGCAGTTCATCAGCTGTTGCTATATGTCCGTTATTTCGTACTGTCTGCCAAAAGTTGGCATAATTATTAAAACTTCCTGCCAACTGGTGGGTATTGCCTTCTGAAACATATGGTTTAACTCCATTATACCATGTAAGCGCCTCATCACAATTTAAGGTATTGCCGGCAGAGATGCGTATTCCCGCTAAATCTGTATCCTCTGTCAAAAGTCTAGCTACCTCCTTAAAATGAGCAACAGTTCCTTGGTCTGTCCATCCTGCTTTCAGTCCGGTGTTTGCATCAGCCCATCCCTTAAAATCCGGCTCATTGAAAGGTGATATTGACACCACCTCAAAACCTTTTTTCCTGGCATATAAAACTGTTGCCTTTATTACTCTATACCAATTTACAGGCTTACCATAATAATTTGCCTTATAGGTAGGACCCTTTTCTGGGTCACTCCACTGTCCATTATCATGATTGAGAGCAATCTTTTTTACTCCCGACAACCCTATATGATTGAGACGCGTTTGTAATGCTGCCTGTTGGGCAGAAGTCAACACCAAATCCTCTCCTACCACATCAGTAGCCTGAAAAGACACACGACCTATCTTCATCACATCCTTGGTAATGTAGTTCGTTCCGCGTATAACATTGTCCTCAGAATCCCATGCAGTATCCATACCCCACATAATCGGGGATGCAGGAGTAGTCAACGACGAAATATCCGAATTGACTCTATAAGTTACAGGAACAGCAGAGTATATACTTGCCTTTATGAACTGTGATGTACGTGCAGGACGTTGCGCAAACGATGTTGCTGGAAATCCCAACAACATCGTTCCTATAAATATTTTAACTATTTTATTCATCAAAAACCAATTTGATTATTCCATTTCAAAAACCAATTCTTTGTATCTGTCAGATCTACCGTTATACTGCCATCTACATCCCTGGCTTTAATCTTATCAGCAAGATATGAAGGGTCTCCACGTCTTAATGCCACTCTCATGAGGTCATAGAATCTATATCCTTCAAAGGACATTTCCAAAGCCTCCTCATCCATAATCATATCTTCCACTTGTTCCTGTTCCCACTTCAGGTAATCAGCAGCTGAGAGAGTCTTTTTCTTATCGGCATCATAAGGCATGAAATATCCACGGTCACCATAATCGACTACCTCTGGATGCATCACAGTAAATCCGCATCCACGCGCATGAATACCGATAGTATTACCTCGCGACTGATCTTTAGGGTTAACTACAACGCGATATCCATTAGCAGCTGTTGCACTTGCCGGGAAGGGGAAATTTTGAGTAAGGTAATCCTTCGATGGTTTGTAATGTGGAATGATGCTGTCGTTCAGAATCGTATTGTTGACTCCAGTTGAAAGGATGTGATATGCGAAACGTGGGTATCCGGCACGGTTCAATGCTTCAGCTAACCTCAAATAAACAAGTCCACGACGATAAATATGTACATTTGTTGTGGAATACTTATATATTTCTTGTCTTTCCGTAGTTTCTTTTGTCAGAGGATGCGTTCCGTTTTGATCATAGTTCCACACAGTACCTAACCTCAAATCACCCCAGTATCTCTCAGGGACCGTTCCATCTTTCGGAACAATTTTTATTTCACCGTCGCCATCCCATTTATTGTAATAATAGTTCTGTGCAGCAGAGAGGTCACGCAACACCTTGGACGGATTTACCTGTGCCACATAGTCATTATTACCTGTTGAGTTGAATATATCGCGAAGCTGACTATAATTTCCGTTAGACGGAATATCCTCCATAGGAATCATTGTAATCAATTCGGAAGTAGATCCCACCGACTCATCCATAAAGAAGCTAATATAGGATGAAGACCAACCTAACCAGTTATCATTTGACCAGTTAGTTGCCATGTTCGTCGTCGGATATGCCGAATTCTCACCGTTTCTGAGACGAATATACTTATGATAGTATTCAGCAGCTCTCAAGTAATTTCCTGCCCAGAGGTTCAAGTCACCGAGCAACAGACGTAAAGGTACATAGAACAACCTTGAGGGCTTGCTGTTTACATCACCATAATTTGGCACTTCTATATATGATATATTCTGCGTACTATCTTGCAACTCTGGGTCGTCTGCAAGTCCATCATCATACAGGAAATAGTCACAGATATCATTGATACCATACATTGGATAACTCTTCTCTGCATCTTCTTTTGACAGAATGGGCTTGGTAACAAACGGCACCTTACCATAATTTAGAACCAATTGCAAATATGTCCACGCACGTATTGATTTCACTGCGGCATATTCTTTTTTGAAAATACGTTCGCCACGGTTATTCTGCTGTGCACTATCTACATTGGCAATAAAATAGTTACAGTTATTAATGATTGCATAATAGTCACTTGGCACATTGTATTTATTATCTTCGCCTATCTGGAAGTTTGCTATATCTCTTAAGTCAGAAGAGGTATGCTTATTAATGTTGACAAGATCTCCACGAAGTTCTCCCAACAATATTGTACGATCTGCTATTGCCTGTAACTTGTTAAGAATTCCAGTAACAGAATATATTGTATCATTAGCGTCCACCAAATGATTTTTATCTGCCTCTATGAGGTGACTTGACTCCACATCATAGAACTTTTGACATGAGGTCAACGATAATCCTAACGCCAACCCTAATACTAATTTTATTTTATTAAGTTTCATAGTATCAAATAGAATTTAGAGTTTAACTTTCACACCAAAGACTACACTACGGTTAGCTCCCACCTTGCCATAGTCAATACCTTGTCCTATGACAGAGTTAGTAACAGATACCTCAGGATCACTACCTAAATATTTTGTAATAGTAAATAGATTGTTTCCCTGTATCCAGAATTCCAGTCCCTGCAAGAAAGCTGTATTCATAGGAAGATTGTACGACAGTGTAACGCTCTTCAGTTTAAGGTATGAACCATCCTCAATCCATCTATCGCTGAAACGGCTATTACCCATTGGGTCTTGGAAAGTTAACTTTGGAACACTTGTTACATCATTTTCATTTTCTGCCCGCCATCTCTGTGTGATATTAGTTGTCTGGTTCATAAATCGTGAACCGCCTTCAAGTTGTGAACGCATATAGTTGTAAATATCATTGCCAATAGAATAATTGAAATTCATATCCAACTTGAAACGTTTCCATGATAATGAAGAGAATATATTACCATAGATATCAGGATTTGGATTACCTATTACCTGCATATCCTTCTCATCGATACGCTTGTCGCCATTAAGGTCAACAAATTTCATATCACCAGCACCAAATTCATGCTTGTCAACGCCATTCTCACTGAGGATATAGAGACCATCTGCCTTAGCATCGGCTGTTGTAGCATATACGCCGTTTGTCTTATATCCATAGAACAGATTTGCTGCCTGTCCTTCTTTTGTCAGGATATTGGCATTATAGACAGATGTTACCATATAATCTTTTCCATCATTGCGTCCAAGAGACTTTATCTCATTCTTATAATGTCCCATAGAAGCGCCAACAGACCAAGACCAGTCTTTTGTAGCAATAATCTTACCACTCAGATTAACATCGAAGCCACTGTTATTCATCTTTCCGCCATTGGTCCACTGCTGACTGATACCTGCCAACATGCCCATTGTCTGCATAGAAAGAAGGTCAGATGTCCTACTCCAGAAGCCATTTATACCAAAATGCAAACGATTTGCGAGGAAATTTGCTTCAAGTCCAATGTTCCACCTCTGTGTGGTTTCCCACTTAATGTCATTGTTACCAATAGAAACAAGGCTCAAACCTGCTATAGATTTCAGATACAGTTGTGACGCAAAATAAGATCTCGCAGCAGTAAGACTGACATCATCATTACCACTGACGTCATAGCCACCGGTTAACTTCAGATAATCTATACCCTTGACATTTGCCATCCATGACTCGTTAGTCATAATCCAACCAAGCTGTACTGCAGGGAATATTCCCCAAGGCACACCACCAAACTTGATAGCACCTCCGTTTCGATTCTTACCAAAACGTGAAGAACTTGATGCTGTCAGGTTAACCTGTGCATAATATCTTCCACGATAATTATAGTTACCCTGAGCGTATGCGTCGATAGAACGCCATGACTCATCTACACCGGCTGCATCTACATTAAGAAGACCATTTGACAAGAACGGAGTCTTATCAGATCCTGTATTGTATCCAGAAGGTGCAGAAGAATTATAATTTTCAAACATCATACGCATACCACCGAATACAGAAACAGAATGTGCATCATACTGGTTTTTCCAACTAAGACGAGTGTCTGACTGCAATGAGTTCTGACGTGACGTTTTTGATGCCACAAGATTCTCACGGTTTGCATTTACGGAAGCTACATAATATGTAGGAACACCATTTATAGGTATGTAATACTTATTATTAGTATTCAGGAGATTGTATGTGAAATGCTCTGATATAATGAGATTTGGCAGAATCTTGAATTTTGGTGTTACCGAAAGATTAAGCATTGATGTCTCAAAACGATTCTTATGCTCCGCATCTGCATATTCATTGAACGCTACTGGATTACCTATTCTATAATTATAGTTAGCATATCCTACCAAAGCCTCATCAAGGTATGACTCATCTTCTATATCATATACAGAAGAAGAGAAAGAACCGACACCATTTGAATAACCATAAGCATAAGGACTCATGAATGGAGACTTTACATACGCAAGGAATGCAGGTGATGTAGGAGTTCCTTCATTATATGCTGACGGTGCCGTATCATCACGCAATGAGCGGGTAGTATTGACAAACGAAGCATCAAAACGAACATCCAAACGGGATGTCAATGCTATGTCTGAATTGAAACGTATGTTGATACGGTTCATATCATTATATTTCAATGTACTGTTTGCTAAAGTATAACCTACAGACAAGTTGTACTGTGCAACATCATCACCGCCCATGACATTTATGCCATAGTTGTGTGAAACTGACGTACGATATGTATAATCCTTCCAGTCAGTGAATGTATGATATCGGTTATAGTGAGGATAAGAAGGGTCACTTCCCAAGAATTTGAAATCAGAACGTTTTGTATTGGTACTACCAAGCATCTCAGACGCATAGTTGCGATACTGTTCAGCATCCATCATATCATAAAACTTTGGTTTCATATTGATTCCGACAGATGCAGACGCAGTAATACGTGTTGCCATAGAAGTTGAACGCTTGGTTGTTACAAGTATAACACCATTGGCACCTCTCGCGCCATATAGAGCAGTACCGTTACGCATTACTTCAACATTGGCAATATCTGCAGGGTTGATACCTGTAAGTACATCATTGTAGAAACCTGAGTGCAACTGTGTACGATCGTACTGCTGGTCTATAATCACCCCATCTACTACTACCAATGGTTGTGCATTAGCATTAAGAGAGTTCAGACCTTGAATGAACATAGACATTCCCTGACCAGGAACACCGGAACGAGATGTTGAATATGCATACGCACCCAACTGATTCTGAATTTCCTCCTTGATATTGGTTGCATAGGAATACTTAAAGTCATCAGCACTTACATTCTTGAGAATATCCTCTTCTGCCGCATAATCAGGTTTGAAAGAAGTCGGCAGCAGCAATACATCTTTCTGCACCTCTCCCACACTAAGACCTATTGTTGCAGCATTAAAGTCTGGAGTACTAATATACAAGCCTGTAGAGAAAACAGGAACCTTTATGTTATAGTTACCATTGTCGTCTGTAAGTCCAGAATAGCCTTCTACAGCAGTAGCTTTTACGATAACACCTGACATAGGTTCTCCCGTAGCAGCATTCATGACACGACCGGTGACAGTACGGGTTTCATACTGCTTTTTCTTAACCTTGACGACCTTACGTACAACAGCCTCCTCTTCTATCTCATCATCCTGTGCATAGGCAATTGTCGAACCAAACGTCAATGCCAACGCTAATATTCCGCATTTATAGATATATTGTTTCATAAGTTATAGGTTGTTTTTGATGTCTTCGATAGTTTCATCTATGACAGGTGAAAGTAATATTCTATCCAAATATAGCATATTGGATTTTGTAACATTTACTGAAGTTGAAAGCACATTTACCTCTACGCGCAACTTAACCATCGGGTCTGGCAAGCCCCAGGTACATGTTGGGAATTTTATTCTTCCGATATAGACTTTATCAACCTTTGTAGGATCTGTCTCGTAAGAATATGGTTTGTTTCTGGAGTAATCCTCATCAACCGTAATGTTTCCGAAGTTCTTTACCTTTATAGAACCTCTTCCATACGTCTTTGACGGGTCATAAGCAGTCTTGAACTCAATGGAGTCCTGCAGACCCTCAGGATCCTTACAGTATATCGTACACTGTATGCGGGTTGGCAAAACATCCGTGTCACTCTTGTCATAAGCCTGCGCTGGCACCGTACATACATACAGGTCATACCATACGTTAGAGAGAACGTTTGTAAAATTGAACAGGGCACCAGACATATTTGCCGGGTTGTTAGATTCCAACTTACAGAACGTATGTCCCATTATGTCCTCATAGAAAGGTGACGAACTCTTTGCATCGCGTGAAATAAGTTTTGGCCTTCCGCTGAGAGCAGGAGCCCTTCCTACATAATACAATGAGTCCAAAGTAGAAGATGCCTCTGCTTCCATGCTTATATCTTGCAAGAAGGTATTTCCGCGATATATCTTCCAGTCATTAGCCTTCATTGCAACACCATTTGAGCATGTCTCCGTTTCTGTATCTACAAAGATACCTGAAGAAGGGACACCAGCCTGCACTTCGTATGGAGACATATATTCATATACCCGTTTGTCAAAAGAACCATATCTCAATTTTCTGTATCCATATCTTAGAGCAAGCGGAGACTTAACAGAGTCAACCTTTTCCCCTGTTCCAAGTTTTTCATTGTTAGTCCTACTGAACTGAGCACCAGCAATGATGTTATATCGTGGCAGTATATACTCAAAAGAGTCACGCAGTTCGGAACTTACCACTGAATCAGGAGATTGACTATTACGAACATACTTGAAAAAGTACTTGTTGACATCATACTGCTCCTTCCACGCCTTGTTGGTAGGAAGCACTGCATAATAAGAACTATCCTCAGAATCCAACTTTGCTTTAATCCATTTATCAAGTATCTCGTTGTTAACCGTAGTAACAGAATCCAGATACTGCTGCTTTCCGTCTATTATTTCTCCCTTTACAGACTCTTCTGGAATGAAGGTAGTAAAATGATAGTGGTACAGGAAGTTTGACAAGCTGTCAAGTCCGCTGTCTCCACCTTTCTCGTTCTTGATGTATTCATAGATATTCTGATAATACTCTGCCTTGTCGCTAAGAGTATATAGAACACCGTTTGAAGCAAGGATATTTTTCTTCTGGAATTCTATTCCCTGCAGAGAATTTGGTGTGAACCAACTGCCCTTGCCATTCATCATACGAAGTGATGTTCCTTCAGTAATGTCTGAAACAGTATAGTTATAAAGAGCAATATGATTCTGTACGAATTCCGTAATTGCCGTATTCTTATTTTCCTTTACACCTGCTGCCTTTTCAGAATTATACCTTGCGATAATTTCATCTCTGTCTTCGGCAGTAAACTTCTCATTGACTGGCGCAAAGACAGTGAACATCTGACTTGTTGCCAACCTTGAGGCATACCCTGTTGCTTCCAATACTGCAGCGAAGTTTGACAACTCTCCATCACTGCTGATATTCTCCCACAGGGTGGCACTTCCCATCTCTCCAGAATTGAAATGGTCTTTGTCGGAGCAGGAAGAGAACAATAGCATAAATGCTATAGCCAACCCTGACAAACATGTTATCTTTTTCATATCTTTCATATTTTTTGTATTTAGAGATCGTCTTCCGCTGCATCTCCATCTGTTATACCATATATACTCTTTGGCACAAGCTCAAGATAGTCAAGCATAGCCTCTTTTGTCTTTGCTGTAAGACCCTGTGACACGTTCTTAATGCGAAGAGTATGTCTCTGCCCTGCCACGATATTAACGGTACACAATACCTTACGAGCAGTATTACGCATCTGTGAGAACGTGTTATACTTACCGCTAATCAAACCATTAGAACTGTTGAAGACAGAATGTGGTCCACGGTAATATCCCTTATTCTTCAGAATCTTAAAGTCCTCCTGACGTTTTTCATCATCCTGACGGAGGTCTGAATATGTTATTCCTGACCAGTCAGAAGCAGAGATACCATATACCTCAGCAAGAGTCTTTGAGAAGTCAAGAGGAATACCCTGAGCAACACCATCGAAATATATCTGCACCTGTCCACGATAGTTTGCAGCATCATTACTTACATTCATCGGTGCAAAGCCTAAACGTATCTGCCACTCACCAGTAAACGGAACTGGAGGCAAATCAAATGTTATGTCAAAGAGATCCTGCGCATCCATCTCATCACCATTCATAGAATAGTAACCAGACCTTGCATACCAATATATGAGGCGACTGTCTTCTGTATTAAACTTCACTCCAGAAAGATACCCCTGTGGGAAACGATAGTTCTTACCCACGTTAGATCCAGTAATATTTGGTCCGTTCATACGGATGTTATTAGTCATTATCTCTGGGAATATCGTAGAGAAGTCCATACGGATACGTGTGTTGAACACATTATCCTTTGTTTCATCATCAAATGTCAGGATGTCATCCACATAGAAATATATACCGTTGGCAGCATTATTGTCCTGCACCTCAACTGACGGCTGTACATGAATACCTTCAATCTTGCTGTCATCATTATAGTTGCGGTTTATGTAATAGTCACCCTGCTTGCCTGTTCCAAGCCATTTTGCCACCGTAAGGTGTTCTACCTTTATCATAGAGTATGGCAAACGTGTTGTGTACCAATCTGTCGGATTCACAATATCCTTATCTATACCTGCATCCTCACGCACTGTCAGGAAGTTGTATCCTTGCACATTACGGTCGAGCAGATGATATGCCATGAACTTATATAACGGATGCTCTGGATTAGCATAGTCTGTAGAAGTATAAGGCACCGAGGTCGTATAGTACTTTGAAGCCAATTCTGACAGTGCCAATATATTCTTTGCAACATCACCATTAGCATCAAACTTATTGGTCAATGAGCTGTTATACTTCTCAAGGGTTTCATCCTTTACCATGAAAGCAGTAAAGCCATAAAGTCTCCTTTCGGGATAATAGACATTCTCCTTTGCACGGCTACCCGTAGCAAGAGCTTCTACAGCCCACGAACTGTTTTTGTTCTCATTATACTTCTTCCTGTATTCCAAATCCTCTAAAGAGTCCATCATGGCGTTCAACTCTGTGAGTCTGAGAGCCTCCACATAAGTCTTAATGTATGGGTCTCCCTCCATGAGTCCTGCCACACCGCTTGACTGGTTTGTTACGACGGCATCAATACGATGTACCACACCATTGGTGACAGTATCGTTCTGGTGAGTCTGCGAGAAGAATATTGTAGCCTTCTTATTAAGAATAACGATACCATTACCCTGCTCGTCATTTGACTGCTCCACCTCTATATTTCTCTGCATCATGTTCTGTGTAGGAAGCACACCTGTCGGCATGTCAGAGGTGAGGTAAATCTCTGGCAAGAGATGAGTACGGGCAATCGTATCACACAATGCTCCATTACTCAATAGTTCTTCAAACGTTATGTGACGTTCATTGTTGAGATAGTTCATTATCGCATTGTTGTCTGGCAAGAAAAGCGTATAATGACCGTAAGCAGAAAGCTGATCCATAAGTTTTCCGCTTGTAGAACTTTCATCAGCAGGCACAGCATGATTGACTATCTCTGTGAAATATGAGTACTCTGGGAATTCCTTCAAGTAGTCACTCATCATCCTCGCTGTGAAAGTGGAATAGTTGTCTGCACTGGGTTTGTCAGAACAAGAGACCAGTACAAGTGCTAACAACAGCACTATTCCCGACATATATTTTATCTTATTCATAGTTCTGAATGTATTGAAATTTTGTAATGAATTATTCTTCTGTTTCTCCACTGCTATAAGCACGGTTCTGTGCTTCCCTGAGATATTGGTTTATCTTCACCTCATCATTGTAGTATGGCCAGAAGAGAGCATCTTCCAGTGCAAACCTTGTATTGATGGTATTCTCGAGAGCCGTTGACTTGTTCTTAGCCTGTGAACGCAGATATTCGTTCTTTATAGAAGACGTCGGGTTCTCTCTTAGAGAGCGTCTTACAAGGTCATAATAGCGCTTACCCTCAAACATCAGTTCGCGGTTACGCTCCTGATATACCAAGTCTGTGATAGCTTTCTTGGTCTTGATATTAGCAGTTGTCAATGTGTCCTTGAGAGGATACTGCATTACCGAACGTTTGTTGACAGCATTTACCAAGTTGAATGCCTTCTGTAAGTAATTTTTGTCAACGTCAGAAGAAACATTTCCCTCCGTTTCAGCAATCTTTAAGGCATAAGCCTCTGCCTGCATCAACATAACGTCTGTAAGACGGTAAATTATCCAGTTAGACTTGTTGTAAGAGGCATATTCCTTACCAGTACCATAAGGCAAACCTGATGATATACCTTTTGTTATATTATCTACAGAAGCAGAAGTAAAGTATATCTGCAACGGACCAGGATATGCAATTGTAAACTTACGTATCATTGCAGGTGTCCAGTTAGAATAGAAGTTCTCGTATCCACGTGCATCAAGTCCCTTGTTCTGTGAATCATAAACTCTATATGTCTCCTGTGTCTCATCAAGTCCGACATAAGAAGAATAAGTCACAAATGGAGAACGGTCCATATTTCCATAGAAGTTACTTGCAGGAACGTTAGACGGAGAATTTGCAGCATTACCAGTCTTCGTATAGTTAAGTTCGAAGATACTCTCAATGCTGTTACCTTTTATGAAAATCTCCGTAAACGCATTACCATAAGTATTCTCCCTTGAACGTGTTGGTATGATAGGATATCCACCAAACTTGTCAAAGTCACTCAGATTATATTTTTTGTTCTCCTTGATTTTTTCCTTCTTATAATCGATTATAGCCTGAGAATATTCAATACACTTGTCATAGTTCTGCTGCCACAGATACATATCAGACAGCATAGCATAGATTGCCCAACGTGTGATGCGACCTGTGTTATAATAGTTAGCCAAGCTATTCTCATCGCTTACCTCTGGGTAAGAAGAAACTGCATTATCCTTCACAGCCTCAAGAGAAGCTATCAACTTACCCAGCACATCGTCAAACGATGATACAGGAATAGCGAACTGTTGAGTATCATCAAGGAAAGCCTCTTCTGTATAAGGTACATTACGGAATGTACGTATGAGGTACCAATACATCAGTGAACGTATTGCCGTAGCCTCAGCAATGTGAGCACCGACCTCGCTGGCAGTATATGAAGGGTCTTTCGATGCTACCTCATTAGCATAATAGATAGCAGTATTACAACGATTGATAACATTATAGAACGCCCTCCAGTTAGTGTACCAGTTTGTTGCATTAATACCTTCCTTCAGTGCGAGTGTCAAGCTTGGGTCCTTTGTCTCATCGGCAATATTGACATTCTCTGAACGGAACTCGCCCCATATCATCATTCTGGCTGTAATTTCCTCCTCTGCCATCACGGTATAGCATCCTGCTATCACGCTTTCGATATCGGACTTTTCATTCCAGAAGTTCTCAAGGGTAATAATATCGCGGGGTTTTACATCAAGGTAGTCTCCACATGAAGTGAGCCCCAGCGTAAGTGCCATAGCACCCAGTATATATTTTCTTATTGTCTTCATAGTCTTGTCAATGTTTTAGAAGTCAACGGTGAGACTGAAGGTGTAGTTCTTTGTACGTGGCAATCTACCGTTATCCTGTGCAGGATTATAGGTAGAAGCCGAGATATCTGGGTCAACACCTGTGTATTTAGTAATTACGAATGGGTTATACGCTGTGAAAGACAGAGCGCAACGTGACAGTGGCACTCCCCACTTCTTGAGCATAGCCTTCCTGATGGTATAAGACAGCGTCATGTGTCCGCAACGAAGGTATGAGCCATCTTCCACGAAGCGGTCGGAAATGAGTCTGTTGTAGTTAGAATCACCTCCATACATTGCACGTGGTATAGATGTAATATCACCTTCTTTACGCCAACGGTAGTTTACAGCCTCGCTCTGGTTGTTGTTGCTTGACATCGCCTCGTTGTCAAGACGTGCCAGATTGATGATATCAACACCCACACGATATGTAAACTGAGCATTGAATCTCCAATCACCATAGTTGAGTGAGAATCCGAAACCACCAGTCAACTTTGGCAGAGAAGAACCGAGATAAACGATATCCAGGTTATTTATCTGACCATCATGGTTTACATCTTCATAGATAGCATCACCACCTTTGAAAGAGTAATTCTTACCTGTACCAATATTTGTAAAGTTGAACTTCTGCTGAAGCGGAGAACCCTCCTCATCAGTAATTATCTGTCCACCTTCATTGACGGCAACAGGGAATGTTACACCGCCATTAATAGCATTCTGCAATGTGGCAGCACCATTCACGCTACCATCTGCGTTGAATACCCTGTATCCGTTAAGAGATTCTGGTACAACATTACCTGTCACCATATTCTTAGCTGTCTCATACTGATACTGATATACTCCTTTAGAACGGAAACCGTAGATAGAGTTCAGAGGATTCTTAACTTTAACATACGACAATACCTGACGGTTCACATTATCGAATGTGGAATTCATACCTCTCAGCACGTTCTCATCCATCTCGAGCAACTCGCTTCGGTTGTTAGCAAAGTTGACATTGACATCCATATAGAACTTACCCTTCTTGATAAGTTTATTTGTATTGACATGGAATTCCCAACCTGTATTGCGGAGCTTACCTGTGTTTCTGTAGTCAAGTGCTGTGAAACCAGCATTTGATGGTATTACATAGCCACCCATAAGCATGTCTGAACGTGTAGAGTTATACAGTTCGAATGTTGCTGTGATACGGTCGTTCAAGAAACCGAGGTCGAAGCCCAAGCCGAAGGTTGACACTTTTTCCCAACTCAGGTCTGTAAGTCTCAAGTTTCTTGGAGCCATCGTATTCATACCCAGGTAAGAAGCTGCTGATACATACTGTGATGTATAGAGGTAGTTCTTATTTGGAGCATTACCCACAAGTCCCCATGAAGGACGGATAGAGAGCATGCTGAGCCAATTTCCTTTTATTGACTCCATGAATTTCTCATCAATAGCATTCCAGCGGAGAGATACTGCGGGGAAGTAGCCCCATCTCTTCTGAGGACCAAACTTCGTAGTACCATCAATACGCAGTGAAACGTCTATCATATAACGACTCTTATATGCATAGTGGTTAGAGAAAGTGAAATACAACTGCTTGTCTTCAAAGTAGTATGCACTTGGGTTGTTTACTATGCCGCCTGCTGTCGGTGACTCTACACCACCAGATGCCAGACCTGTTCCGGAAACGCCCTGACCAGTCTGTGAACCGCTCTTCAACTCGAAGCGTCCCATTGTCAACATCGTATGGTCCTTATTGTTGAAAGAAGGTGTGAAAGTCAGAGTATGCTTCGTTCCGAAATATACGTTCTTTGCACTACCCTCGTAAGAAGTGTTTACACCTGCATTCCAAGAAGTTGAAACGAGGGCGTTTGGATAGAATTTATCAGTATAGTTGTTATATACATCCATATACACCTGACCCCTCCATGTAAGACGATGATGATCTTCGTCCATACCGAGAAGTTCATAGTTAAGGATGAGCTCTGGAATAATGCTGTATCTTGATTCGTTAGACTTTGCCAGATTTGCCAAGGCAACAGGGTTTACATACTTACGCTGGTCATTTTCGAAGATAGCGTTGCCAATGTAAGGACCCGACTGAATCATGTTATAATATGTGCCAAGCGGATTACCATTCTTGTCTTCCTCATATATTGCCATATTAGGCATCTTAATGAGGGCTGTACCATAAAGGTCAGAATAGTTATGATTATACTTGGTATATACGAGAGAGAAGTTGGTCTGTACACGAATGCGCTCAGAGATGTTGTAGTCAAGGTTTACACGAGTTGACAAACGTCTCATCTTATCTTCGATAGCAGTACCGCGTTCTTGGTCGAAACCTCCAGAGAGACGGAAGACAGCCTTCTCACCACCACCCTGTATTGTTACATAGTGGTTCTGCAGGATACCTGTCTGTGTTACGGCATCCAGCCAGTCTGTATTGTTGTTATACTGCTGATATTCCGAGAAGTCTGGATTATAGTTAATCTCGTTAACGTTAGCAGATGCAGCGTCATCCTGTTTTGGATTGAAGTATGCCTCTTTGAGCAACATGGTGTAGTCATCACCATTCAGCAGTTTGGCACCGGCACCCTGTGTCTTGAATGTCACCTTACCTGAATAGGTTACTTTTGGTTTACCGCGAGTACCACGCTTTGTTGTAAGCTCTATGACACCATTACCACCCTTAGAACCGTATATAGCGGTTGCGGCAGCATCTTTAAGCACTGTGATAGATGCGATATCCTCAGTATTCACGTTAAGGAGTTCGGCAAACTGTTCTTCGTTAGCAGTAGAGCTATCGAAGTTTGTAAGGTCAAGTTCTTCACGGACATTACCATCGACAACTATCAATGGGTTAGAAGAAGTAGCGCCAGAGAGTGATGTAGAACCACGCAGACGCATTGTAGAACCAGAACCCAGTCCACCGCCGTTACCTACGATATCAAGTCCGGCGATACGACCTTGCAGTGCCTCATCAATAGAGGTAATACCAAGTCCTTCAAATTCCTTTGTAGAAATAGACTGTTGTGAGAATGACACCTCACGCTCAGGAATAGGCAGACCATTACCAGTCATACGTTTCTTTGACTTCACGGTAACCTCCTGAAGAACAGTCTTTGACTCAAGTTTTACATCGAATGTGGTCTTGTCAATCTTCATTGTCTGAGTATCAAGTCCCACATACGAAAATCTAATCTTATGAGCGGATGCATTCTTTACTTTCATGGTAAAGTTACCGTTCATGTCAGTAATAGCAGACTCTATGATACGCCCACTACCATCAATCTCACACACGGTGGCTCCCATCAAGGGTCCAAAGTCATCGGAAACGACACCATGTACAGACGTTATGTCCTGTGCATAGGTAGGAACCAGCGCTAAGGCTGAGACTATTGCCAAGACAACTATCTTAATATATTGCTTCATAATATCTATGGTTTTTTATATTAGGTTATTCCAATCCCAGCCTTTTCTTCCAATTCTGCTTCTGCTCCTCCTTGCTATAGCAGAGAGTACCATTGATCTTGTGAACAACGATGTATGATGATGCAGCAATCTTACTTTGATATACATTATTCGCAGTAAGTGAATAAGAACCATCAGAAGAGACAGGTACCTCTATCCACGTCTCGCGACCAGGTTTGTTGTAGAACTCGGAAGCGATAGCCACTGGTTCGTCATTTCCGATACCCTTTACGCTACCAGAAGTAGCATCAGTCGTTACACTAAGTGTATAGAAACGCTTGTTAGCCTTGTTAAGAGTACCAGACTCATAACTTGTATTGTTGCATGGTACACCACCTACATATACAGAATTATCCTGGATATGGTATCTTACAAAATTGGTAATAATATTAGCTATAGAATCTTGCAATTCCTTAACCTTGGTTGCAGACAAAGAAGGATAATTGCTGGCAAGGTCATTATAATCTTCCCAAGTAGGAAGGTAACCTGCATCTATCCATGATTGCACCTCTGCATCCTTCGGCACATAGACAGTATAGTTATAGTTATCGAATATCGTCAAGTTATAGTCATTCAAAAGGCTGACATACTTAGAGTTTGTATTCGAGAAGAATGTCTTTCCTGACGGAGCCTGATATATCATGTTATAGAACAATTTGTCACCACCGTTGTCAGCCTCTTCCTTGAGAATCTTATACAAAGACTTTGAAGCTGTCTGAGGAATGCGCACCTTCATTACGGTATTGTCTATTGCAGCATCTGCAACAATACCGTAAGTCTTACCATTTGACTCTTCGTATATCCTGTCAACTGGTATGTCATAGTTCTTCTCCATCTGCAAGCCACCTCTTATATTATTGTTCTTGAAAGAGATGGTAGAGCCAGCCTTCGTCTTGTAAAATTCCTGTGATGCAGAAATGTCACCTACCACGATAGCATTATCCAGATAATCAAACAGACGGTTGGCAACAATTGTAGATGGTACATTCTCACTGGTACCAGTACTTATTTGTATTGTTCCGTTGTTCTGTATCTGAGTAATCTTGTATGCCTTTGCTACGACAGCGCCTTTTGCACCATGATATCCCGCAGTATCGACATAGCACTCATAGAGCCAAGGCTGTTCCATTCCCCAAGAACATGGGTCAACAAAACGTACTACCTTTCTATTCTTCACGTCGTTTGTATTACCCTTTGATACAACCATGTTGTAAGGTATGAAGACATTGAACTTAGAGTCCATAGATGTCAGATATGGTGTGAAGTCAAGGTCATAGTCAGAGTTTGTGCTTCCCGAAACGCGTCCCTGCATAGCCTTATATATAAGTTGGAATGATAACTCGTCTGGTTTATCTGGGTCAGGGTTGCCACCATACATAAGTGCCGGGAATGTTACAGAAGAGAACTCTGCAGGCTCAAAGACCTTGTTTACCACATATACTACGCCATTACATCCCATATAGCATCTTACTACATCCTCTGCCTTTATGCCGAGAGACAGCTGGGCATCATTCTGTACAGAGCCGAACTTTGAAGGAACAGATGCTGCAAAGGAGCCAAGTATATTGACATTGAGGAGTTTAGCCATTGTCTCAAGATCTACTTTCTCAATAGAGCCATACTTCTCAAGCAAGGTTTTTCCGACACCGTTGGTGAGCCATGAGTTTACAGCTTCATCAGTAGGAACTATCATTACTCCGGCATCATTCTTCATGCTGAGCTCCGCAGCAGAATACTGGTTCCACCCTGGATCTAACTTCAACAGGGTGATACTGAGGTTATCAGCATACTTGCCAGTAGGAGATGTAAATTGGTGATTAGAACTGCTATTGAGATAACGCAGCACATACATATCCTTGTCTGCCAGTTCCGGATGCTGCTTGGTGAATACCAATTTCTCATTCTCTGACATTTCCACCTTTTGCGGTGCGCTGAAACGTGACAGGAAACTTGCCCATCTGGTAGTAGCAACTTCTTTGGTTTCATCGCGTATGATAGCCGCCATATTAGGATTGGTTTCCATTACGCCATTTACGACATATATGTAACCGTTCTTACATGTCTGCTCTTTGCTTATAACCTTCTTTCCGCTTATCCACGAGTCATTGATATTGTCAGACTCTCCGTTTGAGACAACCTTCAGGTCTTCGTCCTTGATGTTGTTCTTCTGCATGTATTCAGGCAAGAAGTGAATCATAGGCGCAGGAGTATTATCCTGCAAAACATAAATTGGCTTGTTTGCATCCCTTACCTCTTTCCAAGCCTTGTTTACCGGGTCACCTGGCAAGCTCACGTTGCTTGGGAAGTCCGCCGGATTCATTGTGGGCACATTGTCGTATATGCTGGCAGCAGTTTCACGACGCATACACATACCCTTCTCCGGGTCACCGTTTGTAGTGGTAGCCTCAGTATTTGACATAAGCTCTATCAAGTACGCATTGTTAATCATCGTACCGTTAAAGAGCTGTTTCTTCTGGGATGTTGTCAGTTCTTCATACGACCTGACTCCCCAACTGTTGCTGCTGAACCATTTGTCATACTCATCATCGGATGTAACAAACAGCGTTTTTGAACCTGTCTGCGAAAGGACATCTGTCTGACCGAGGTCGTCGATGAGGCGAATCGTATAATTAAACGATTTGCCGTCAATTCCCTCTTGCAACCGTTCATAGATGGAATTACCCAACCACTCTGGCTGACCCGTGAGAATGTCCTTCTCGCATGACTGCAAAGCCCCCATCCCTAATAACAGGAAGAGTGCCATTTTCATTTTTGCAATCTTGTTAATCATAGGTTAGTAATTTTTAGTTTTTTATTGTTTGTTTATTTTTATATATTTTGATTTTACTAATCTTCACATCAAGTGGGACTTTTCAATCCAAGTTTTCTTTCCTCTCTTTCCTCTCTTTCCTCTCTTTATATTATATAATGTACGCGTACATTAATTATTATAGGGCTTATAAGGCTTATGGGTCTTATAGGTTTTAATTTTTAAAAAACCGTAAGGGTTGGGAGCCGGGCTCCCAATCCTTACGTTGATAGATATGTTTACTTGATGACAGCACCGGCAGCACTGTACTTCTTACCGTTCTTAACGATAATCAGCTTGCCACCCTTGAGGTACTTACCGTCAGCAAGAGCCTTATTGTTCTTAACAACTACCTCTGAAATGCTTGTAGCCTTCTTGGCAGCATCAAGAGCACTCTGGAGTGCCTCAACAGCAGCAGCGATTTCATCGTCTGTTGCATCAACATTGTCATTTACCACTGTTGCACTCTCGATAGCAGCTCTCAGTTCAGTAGCAACATCTTTAAACTCTGTAGCTATAGACTCAGCATATGTTGTTGCCTCAGCAATGAGAGCTGTCAGAGCATAGTGGCTGTTGAATACTGGACTTGCTGGGTCGCAAGAGTTTGTCACAGCACCTGGATCCTTCTCACTCATGTTACCATAGCCAGTAAGCTTCCAGTTAGTAACCATACACCAGTCGCTGGCAATTGCAGGACCGTTCTTCTTCACACCGAATGTGATAGTATCGTCTGGACCCCATACATATACCCTGATTACATTTACATAAGAACCAGCATTGAAGAACTCTGCACCAGATGCCATATCGTTAGGCATGTACCAAGGAGTCTTGTCACCCAACTCTTCAAATGGCATGAATGTTGTAGTACCAGAGATGCTTGGGTCTTCATTTACAGCCTCAGTAGAGATGTGACGCAGTGGGCAGTTGAGTGTATCAGCACCCCAGAAATCTTCTTCTTTTTCCGCAGTCTTGTTGTCGCAGATGACATACATCATAGCGTTAGACTCTGTTTCAGCAGCAACAGCAGGCCAATCCTCAGCTATTGCACCAGCACGATAGTAGCCATTAACCTGGAACTCATACAGACCTTCTGCCAGACCGGTCACTTTCTGATATACATTGTAGCTCTCCTTGTTGAAGAATTCAGCAGCCTTGACAGTTGCGTTGAATGTAGCGTTAGACTTTTCGTCTGTCCAACCATTATCAGAAGCCATTGTTGGGTTGACAATAACACTTGTGAAGTCAGCAGGATTTTCGTCAGAACCATTGTCCTTTGGTATTCTCAGAGCTGCGATAACAGGAGCGAACTCCTCAAGCATCTTCTGAGCAGCCTCTGTTGTTACAGTTGGCAGACCGGTTTCTTCATCAGCATAAGCATCGGCAGCTTTACCATTCAATGCCTGAGCAGCCTTGACAGCATTTTCTGTAGCTGTATCCTTGTATGTTGCGAATGCATCCTGAAGGTTCTTAGTCTGGGTATTCAGTTCTGCAAATACCTCCTCTGAAGAAGCCTTCTTAGTATTGAATGCATAAATCTCGCTCAGGATGTCGAACATTGCCTTACCGTCAGACTGAGAAACAGCAGCAGCCCTGCCCTGAAGTTCCTTCAGCTCTTCCTGCAGTTCTGTACCTACGTGAGCCTCACCGAGAGAAGCAACAGCCTTGTCAAACTCTGGCTTGATGATTTCAGCATCAAATCCCTGATAAGTCAACTTGAAGTTAGTGAAGATAGCCCAGTTGTCCTTACCGTAGTTGTTACCCTTTACGCCGATGCGCATTTGGTCACCCTGTTTTGCAACGAGACCGAAGGCAGAAACCTTATATTCACCAGCTGCGAAAGACTCACCAGCAGATCCCATGCCGTCAGGATAGATAAACTGTCCGAGTGGGTCAGTATATACATCAGTCTTTGTGAAGAAGGCTTCTTCTGCTGTATGTCCGTATGCGTAAGAGATAGACAGTTCACCAGTATTATCGTTCAGATAAACGTTAGCCTTGTTAGCCTGCCAGTCACCGAATACAGGCTTTTCGAGAAGCTCACCAGTCTGTGCGTTGAAGTAGTAGCCCCAAGAAGCAGCGCCACGATTAGCACGTGTGAAGCCCTGTACCTCAATCTGATATACACCTACAGGAGCATTCTCAACAATCTGGTAGAAGTCGAAGTCCTTACCATTCCAGCACTCACCGCACTTGTCTCCAGTGCTGATACGCCAGTTACAACCATCAGTCTTTGTACCTTCAATAACCCAACCCTTTGTAGGATCAGTTGCAAGGTCCTTTGTAAAGTCAGCATTCTTCAGGTATGTAGCTGTAATATCAGTACCTGGCTGGATGTGTGACTTCACTTCATTCATTTCAGCAAGAATCTCGTTGTAGGCATCATTCAACTCAGCTGTGCTTGGGTTATCTGCTGTGATATCAAACTTCTGCTGAATCATGGCAGCCAATTTTGTAGCAAAATCCTTGAACTGAGGATCATTTGAAAGGACAATAGCATCGTTACAGATTGCCTCATACTTTGTCCAAGCAGCAATATTTTCTGCTACATCACCATCTTCGTATGCCTTAGCAGCTTCATAAGCAGTCTTGATAGCATCACCTGTAGCAGTTCTTATAGCAGCAACCTTTTCTGCCA
>ODAJ014733513.1_pt1 | contig 37258 bp, 36 predicted proteins | sample 1539241 | NCBI WGS metagenome assembly ODAJ01 (sample SAMN02144231, study PRJEB22623) | gut metagenome | biome: sheep rumen | host: Ovis aries | place: New Zealand
CCTCCAGTATAGCAAAAGGAGTTTTTATGTCTTCCTCATCGCTTAAGCTCTTTTGAACCACAGGCCTAGCCTGTGGTTTTCGGGATACAAAAAGCCCTGAGCCGTTTTACACGGTCTCGGGGCTTTTCGCTGTCTGCCTGCGCTTCGCTTCAGCTGCGTTTTCTGCGGGCTCTTTTCTTTGCGGGCGCAGCTGCGGTCGAGCCGAGCTTGACGCCGTCGAAGGCGGAGAAGACCGCTTCGACCGGCACGCCGGCGCAGCGCGCGTACTCCACCAGGATCATCGAGCGGACGGTGTGCAGCGCCTGCTCATCGAGCTTGCCGCGCAGATCCCCCATGCCCTCGGGCAGGAAGCCGCTGAGCTCGATGTAGGGCGCTTCCCCGCCGGGATTGAAGCGGGCGATCATCTCCTGCGGATAGACGCCGAGGCTGCGGATCAGCTCATGCGTGTTGGGATTCTTGTCATAAAACAGGATGATGGACAGGTAGGTGTTCCAGGTCATCCGGCGGCTGCGGCGCTCGATGGCGCCGTAGGTCTGCCGGGACACGCCCAGCAGGTTGCTCAGATCGTCCTGCGAGATCTTCGCCTTCTTACGCAGCACGGGGAGCTCCGGCGTCAAGAGGTCGATCAGCTGTTCTTTTTCCTGCTCGGTCATTCTCCAGCGGTTTTCTGCTTTCATGGTATATCGCTCCTTTGATGGGCTTCCCCGGCGGCCGCGATCCCTGCGAATCACCCGCCGTCAAGCAGTCGGTTTTTATCCCCGTTTGATCGGAAACAATGGCTGATTTTCCCGACGATCTCCGGTTTTTCCCCTTTTATGGTTTGCTTTAGTATACTTTGCCGCACAGCGCTTGTCAATCTGTTTTTTTGGAAAAAACTGTAAATCCGGCTGCTTTCCCTCCCTTGAAATTGTTTCTGCGAAAAATATATTGCTGCTGTAAAGACAATTTATCCCTCTGTGACACAGCACTTCGCCCGCGGCTTCGCCCTCAAAAAACACGGTCATCCCCTCTGTGGGGATGACCGTGTTTTTCGATCTAAAGTTGGCCGCATCAGGGATGCGGATAATAGAGCGGGTCGTTCTCCAGGTAGGAGTAGCAGTAGGGTGCGCTGTCGTACTCGAACTGGCGGCGCAGCTCCTCATAGCGGGGCGCCACGATCGTGAAGCCCTCTTCGTCATAGCCAAGATAACGCCAGCCGCCCTCGGTCGCGTCCGCGGTGGTGGTGTTGATCTCACAGTCAGGATGGCGGCGCTGCATCTCCGCCACCTGCGCAGGACTGACCGGGTTATATTCCCCGATCCAGAGCCGCTCCAGATCCAGATCGTACAGGGGGCTGATGTCCATGAGGGTGAAGTTCCAGGCGATGTTCAGATGGCGCAGGTTTTTCAGCTCCGCAAGCGGGCTCAGATCGCTCACCGCGCCGTACTGAAGCTCCAGATACTCGAGATTGGGGCAATGGGTCAGCGGTGTGAGGTCATGATAGCGGCCGTTGGCAAAGATCGCGACCTCCAGCTCCGGCATGTAGGCACAGAAGGAGATATCGGAGAGCTGGTCGTTGTGGCCGAGGTCGAGGTATTTGACCTTGGTGCAGTACTTGAGCGCCTTCGTGGTCTCCGGGTTGAGCTCGCCCGCCTTGTCGGGGTTGGAGGCGAGGATCTTCGTCACGTTGGTGCGCACGGAGTAGCCGCCGTAGATGCCCTTGCCGAACCAGATGCGCCAGACGACCTCGGCGTTGGGCAGCGAGTCGCGGATATCCGCCATGGCCTCATCCGAGACGCCGCAGAAATCCATGTCCAGCCAGCTGAGCTGGGGCATGCACAGCGCCACCTTTTTGACCAGGGCGCCCTCGTCGAACATCTCGAGGTGGTTGAGATCCATGGCCGTGCTCTGCAGGTCGAAGGGCTTGCCGTAAAGCACGAACTTGTACTGAAGCGTCACATCCGGCCGGGCCTCCTCGATGGCCTTGACGGTCTCCCAGGGGATGCGCGGCGCGGCGGCGTCTCCCGCGTCGCCGAGGTCGATGCTCTTGAGATTGGGCATCTCGGCGATGTTGGGGATCAGCTGTTCGACATAGGCGGCCTCCACCGCGCTCAGATCGAGCGTGGTCTCCTGGCCGGTGATGGTGATGGCGAGCGGCGGCAGCGTAAGGGGCGCGGCGCTGCAGCCGGAGAGGAGCAGGCAGCTCAGGGCCGCCAGCAGCAGAAGAGAGAGCAGCAAAAGGGACTGTTTGCGCATGGTTTGCCTCCGGGATCTGTCAAAAATCAATACAGGGGATCGAGCCAGTAGAAGGAATACTCCTCGTTGTCGTAGCCGAACTGCTGGCGCAGCAGCTCATAGCGCGGGTGGTTGACGAACTTGAAGACGCCGTACTTGGAGAAGTAGGCCCAGCCGTCGTCGTTGAGGTCGGAGAAACGCCAGGCGCCGAGGGAGGGGTCGTCCGCGTCGAGGTTGATCTCGCAGTTGGGCGCGCACTCACGCATATGCTGAACCTGGTCATAGGGCACGTTGGTGCCCATGCAGAGCCAGAGGCGCTCGAGCTCCGTCAGGCCGTAGAGGGGCGAAATGTCGCTCACGCGGGAATCGCCCACGTTGAGGTGGCGCAGTTCCGTCGAATTGGCCAGCGGGCTCAGATCGGAGACGGCGGTATGCGTGACTTCCAGGTACTCCAGATGCGGGCAGTCCGCCAGCGGGGAGATGTCCGTCACGCCGGTCATCGTGAAGATGACGACCTCGAGATCCGGCATCGAGCGGCAGAAGGAGATGTCATGCAGGGTCTCGTTGTGGCCGACGTCGAGGTATTTGAGCTTGGTGCAGTACTGCAGGGCCTGCGCGTCCTGGTCGGTGATGTAGCCGGCCTTGGAGGGCTTGGAGGCGAGGATCTTGATGACGTCGGTGCGCACGGAATAGCCCTGCGCGAACCAGATGCGCCAGATGACGTCGACGTTGGGGAAGGTATCCCGGATCACGGCCATGCTCTCATTGGAAACGCCGCAGGAATCCATGTCCAGGACCTTGAGGTTGTGCATATAGGGCAGCAGCGCCATGATGGATGCGCCCTCGTCGTCCATCCGCACATGGCTGAAGTTCAGCGTCTCGTCGGCGAGGTTGATGGTCCTGCCCCAGTAGCTGCAGCTGTAGCGCAGCTGCACCTCGGGCACGGAGAGGCGGAAGAGCGCCAGATCGTCCCAGGAGAGGCGCCCGTCGTCCGAGCCCAGCTCGATCTCCTTGAGGTTGGGCATGCCGGAGACCAGCGCCGCGGCGCCGGCGGCCTCCTCGTGGCCCAGGGTCGAGAGATCCAGGGTCTCCGCCATGGGATCGACCTCCTGGCCGAGCAGCGTAAAGGTATAGTCGAGCGTCGCGTCGGGGAACTGCTCGCGCAGCGCGGCCACATCCTCGCCGTTGAAGACCTTGTCGCTGCCGACGGAGCCGAGCGTGAGCTTGTTGAGCTTCGGCAGATACTGCAGCAGCGCGAGAGTCTCCGTCTTCTGCGCGGCGGTCACGCCGGTGAGATCCAGCTTCGTCTCGTCAAGCGCAGCGACCGTCCCGTCCGGAAGGGCGACGGTATAGGTCACCGCCACATCAGGGTGCTTCTCCGCCCAGTCGGCCAGCTCCGCATAGCAGGTGCTGCCGCTGAAGTCAACGCGCTTGAGCGCAGAGAAGGAATCGAGCAGCGGAAGCTCCGACGCATCGACCGTCAGCGTGAGCTCCTCCGCATCCGCAGGGAATTTACCCGCCGCGAACTCGATCTTTTCCACCGGGCGAATGTCGATCAGCGGCGCGTGGCTTGCCGCGGGCGCGGCTGTGCCGCTTTCAGCGGACTGTGCCGACACGTCGCGGAAGGGGCTGATGCAGATCACCGCCAGGAAGGCGATGTAGGCGACCAGAAACAGACCCTTCAGAAATCTCAGGAACTTCATTCTCTTGTCCCTCCGATCCGGAAAACCGGATTTTCCCATTTTCGTATCGTAAATTATAACATCGTCCCCGGCGCAATGCAAGGAAAAGCGCAAAAAACTTCCGCCGTTTTCCGGGCGGAAAACGGCGGAGGTTTTTCCTGCTGCGGCCTCTCAGCCGAGCGCGAAGAGGATCGGCTCGCCGGCGCAGAAGACGCGCCCGCCCCTGACCTCAACGGGCGAGCCGTCGATCAGGTTCTCATAGACGCCGTCCGGCGCATCGACGGCGGCGGAGGCGGAGGCGCCCTTGAGCGAGAAGACGCCGCGGCAGCGCCCGTGCAGGATCACGGCGAGCTCGTGCGCGTCGTCGGCCCCGGCCCAGAAGGCGTCCGAGCCGTCGAAATACTCCTTTTTGATCGCCGCGAGGCGGCTGAGCAGCGGCGAGAGATCCTTCCCCGTCTCCCGGTCGATGAGCTCGCGCTCAAAGAGGCTCGGCGTGCGCGTGTTCTCCCATTCCTGCCCGGCGTAGAGCAGCGTCGTGCCCTTGAGGGCGAAAAGCAGCGCAGTATAATTGCGCAGCGCGCGCTCGTCGGAGACGAGGGAGGCGAAGCGCGGCTGGTCGTGGTTCTCGAGAAAGCGAAGCTTGTTGTAATTCTCCGGATAGACGGCCTCCTGGAAATTGAGCGCGCTCATCCAGGCCGACAACGGCGCTTCGCCGCGCAGATACTGCTCGAAGATCTCGCGCACATCGTACTCATATTCCAGGTCGAAGGCCTCGAAAAGCTTGCTGTCGCGCACGGCGTTGAAGCCGCTGCGCCTGGCGTAGCAGCCGAAGCTCAGATGCACGCTCTCCGCCAGCCAGATCGCACCGGGCCGCACCTCGGCCACGGCCGCGCGGGCCTTTTTCCAGAAGTCCAGCGGGACGAGGGAGGCCACGTCGCAACGGAAGCCGTCCACCATCGTCGCCCAGAAGCGGAGGCTCTCGATCTGATAGTCCCAGAGCGCCGGAACGCGGTAGTCGAGGTCGATGACGTCGGCCCAGTCGCCGAGCTTGTTGGCGGGCTTTCCGTCTGCGTTGCGGTAGAAGAACTCCGGATGCTCGTGAAAGAGCACGGAATCGGGCGAGGTGTGGTTATAGACCACGTCGATGATAACCTTCATGCCGCGGGCGCGGATCTCCCCGCAGAGGGCGCGAAAATCCTCCATCGTGCCGTAGGCGGGGTTCACATCGCGGTAGTCGCGGTTGGCATAGGGGCAGCCGAGGCCCCCCTTCTTGCCCTCGACTCCGATGGGATGGATGGGCATGAGCCAGATGATGTCCGTCCCCAGGGCGCGGATGCGGTCGAGGTCGGGTATCAGGGCGCGGAAGCTCCCCTCCTCGCTGTGGGCGCGGAGATAGACGGAATAGATCACCTGCTTCTGCAGAGCGGGAGACGTGTCAAGCGCCATCGCTTTTTCTCCTTTCATAGGTGCAGAAGCGATAGAAGATCCCGTTTTCCTCCTGCCGCTCCCCTTCCCAGGCGCAGACCCAGGCGGGGTCGGCGTCCAGATCGGGGAAATGGCGGTCGGAGGCCGGCGTGAGCTCGATCTTCGTGATGTGGATCCTGCTCAGATAGGGGAAGAATTGCCGGTACACGCTCGCCCCGCCGATAACGAGACAGCGCTCCTCCCCCGCGGCGGCGAGGGCTTCCTCGGTGCTGTGCACGACCTCGGCGCCCTCGATTTGCAGTTCCTGCCGGGTGACGACGATGTTGCGCCGCCCCTTGAGCGGCCTGCCGCCGGGGAAATCCTCCATGGTGCGGCGGCCGACGATCACGGCGGAATCTGCCGTGACCTCCCGGAAATGGCGCCGGTCGGCCTTGAGCACGACGGGCTGCGTACCGTCCGCCCCGATGCCCCAGTCGGCATAGACGGCGACGATCGCTTCCAGCTGCATGGCGGCCTCCTTACACGGCCACCGGGATCTTCCCGGTGAACTCGCTGTACGCATAGCCCTCGACGCGGAAGCTGTCGCGCGTAAAGGCGTAAAAATCCTTGACCGCGGGATCGATGATGAACTTCGGGGCGCTCTTGGGCTCATTGCGGATGAGCTCCTCGATCACGGGAACGTGGCGGTCGTAAATGTGCGCGTCGGCGATCACATGGACGAGCTCGCCCGCCTCGAGGCCGGAGACCTGCGCCATCATCATCGTGAGAATCGCGTACTGCACCACGTTCCAGTTGTTCGCGGCCAGCATGTCCTGCGAGCGCTGGTTGAGGATGGCGTTGAGCGTATTGCCGCTGACGTTGAAGGTCATCGAGTAGGCGCAGGGATAAAGCGCCATCTCGCTGAGGTCGGCGTGGTTGTAGAGGTTGGTGATGATGCGGCGGGAGGCGGGATTGTGCTTGAGGTCCCACAGCACACGGTCGACCTGATCCATATCCCCCTCGGGATAGTGGTACTTGACGCCGAGCTGGTAGCCGTAGGCCTTGCCGATGGAGCCGTTCTCGTCGGCCCAGGCGTCCCACACGCGGGTGCGCAGCTCGTGCACGTTGTTGCTCTTTTTCTGCCAGATCCACAGCAGCTCGTCCACGGCGGACTTCCAGTAGGTGCGGCGGAGCGTGAGGATCGGGAACTCCTCGCGCAGATCGTAGCGGTTCACGATCCCGAATTTTTTGACGGTATGGGCGGGGCTGCCGTCCTCCCAGCGGGGGCGGACCTCCCGGTCGGTGTCCCAGACGCCGTTTTCCAGGATGTCGCGGCAGTTGGCAATGAAGATCTCGTCGGCTCTGCTCATGGCGATGGCCTCTCTTTCGCAAATATTGGCTTATTTTATCACAGGAATTTGGCATTGTCTATGATTCCGTGCGGGTTCGCGCCTGGAACCGCCGCCCATGCGCGGGAATAAAATGCCCTGGGAGGTGGTGATCCATGAGATTTGCCCTTGTGGGCGGGGACGTGCGCTCCGCCCTGCTCGCGCGGCTCTTCCTGCGCGACGGCCACCGGGTGCAGACCTGGGCGCTGGAGCGCGCCGCGCTGCCCGCGGAGATCCCCCGCGCCGGCAGCCTCACGGCCTGCGTCTACGGGGCGGACGCCGTCGTGCTGCCCGTTCCGGCGGAGAGGGGCGGCCTGCTCAACGCCCCGCTCTCGGCACAGGCGCCGGCCATGGAGGAGCTGATCGGGGCGCTCTGGCCGGAGCAGCTGCTCCTCGGCGGGGGCTTCAGCCCGGAGAGCGCCCGCACCGCACTGCGGGAAAAGCTGCGCTTGGAGGATCTGCTGCGGCGGCCGGATTTTGTCACGGCCAACGCCGCGCTCACGGCCGAGTGCGCCCTGGGGCTGCTGCTGCGCGAGAGCGCGCGGGCGCTGCGGGACGAAAATGTGCTGGTGCTCGGCTACGGGCGCATCGGGCGGCTGCTCGCCCAGAAGCTGCTGGCTCTCGGCGCGCAGGTCACGGCGGCGGCCCGCAGTCCCTGGGACCGCGCCTTCGCCGCGGCGGCCGGCTGCCGCGCGCTCGATTACGGGGAACTGGAGGGCGTGATTGGAGAGATGGGCGTCGTGGTGAACACGGTGCCGGCGCGAGTGCTGTCCTCTGCGGCGCTCTGCTGTCTGGAGGACGGCGCGCTGCTCGTGGAGCTGGCCTCGCCGCCCGGAGGCTTCGACCCGGTGCTGGCCGGGAATCTCGGCCTGCGCGTCCTGCCCGCGCCGGGGCTGCCGGGGAAATTCGCGCCGGAGGCCGCGGCGGCGCTCATGCGCGACGCCGTGTACGCGGCGCTGGAGGAACAGGAGGAATAACATGCATAAACCGCGTCTGGGGCTTGCGCTCTGCGGCTCCTACTGCACCTATGAAATGCTCTTCGCCGCGGCAGAGCAGCTGCGGGAGGACTACGATCTCATACCGATCCTGAGCGAGACCGCCGCTTCGACGGACAGCCGCTTCGGCACGGCGGCGGAACATATACGGCGGCTGCGGGATCTTTCCGGGCGGGAGGTCGTCAGAACGATTGCGGAGGCGGAGCCCCTGGGGCCGAAGGAGCCGCTCGACGCGCTGCTCATTGCCCCCTGCACGGGCAACACCCTCGCCAAGCTCGCCCACGGGATCACCGACAGCGCCGTCACCATGGCGTCGAAGGCGCATCTGCGCAACGGCAGACCCGTGATCCTCGCCTTTTCCACCAACGACGGGCTCTCCGGCTCGGCGGAGAACATCGCGAAGCTGCTCAACCGAAAGCATTTCTACTTCGTCCCCTTCCGGCAGGACGACCCGCTGAACAAACCCTGCTCCCTGCAGGCGGATTTCTCGCTCCTCGGGGCGGCCGTGTCCGCGGCGCTGGAGGGCGGGCAGCTCCAGCCGCTTCTGCTGGGCTGAGCGCCGCTCCGCGCGCTCTCTTCCGCCCGGTTCTCAACAATCGCGCGGGGCTTCTTGATTCATGCCGAGGAATCTGATATAATACAATATCTGACAGATTACCCGGAGGTGAGCAGAATGCCCCTGGAACCGGAATATTTCGATTCGATCTACATTGACCTGGTCAAGAAGAAATACTACAACGCCAACAAGGTGCAGGCTGTGTTTGCGGAGATCCGCCGGCAGGCGGAGGAGCTGCACGCCGAGAACGACATGCTGCGCGCGCAGCTGGCCGCCCTCGACGACAAGAAGGTCGAGCTGGGCGGCGCGGTACTCTCCGCGCAGATGGTCTACCGCCAGATCGTCGACACGGCAGACGAGCGCGCGGCCGCCATCGTGAGCGAGGCCGAGCAGAAGAGCGCAGCTCTGCTTGCAGAGGCCGAGCAGAAGAGCGCATCCCTTGTCGCCGCGGCGCAGCGGGAGCGCGACGCGCTGCTCGCCGGAGCGGAGGCGCAGCAGGAGCACGCGGTGAAGAGCGTGTCTGCCTGCTTCGAGCTGGCGCGCCGCCAGCATCTTGAGGCCATCGAGGCGCTCAACGCCCAGTGGCAGGCTTTTCTCTGCGGGCTCAGCCCCGCGGAGGAGAGCGGCGCCGCGCCGGAGCCGGAGGAAGAGCGGCAGCCCGCTGCGGAGGCCGTCCCGGCGGATCTGGAGGAGAAGGTCGGCGCGATCGCCCGCGAGATCTTCTCCATCGGTGCGGACGTGGAATGACGCGCGCCCCCGGGCCCGGCAGCTTGCGGGGCGCGGGGGCGATCCCCGGTTTTACAGAGAGAAAGGAACAGACTATGGCCACCAGCAAATACGAACAGGCGCTGGTCTTTGCCGCGCGACACGGCAACGACAAGTGCTTTGAGGCCCTGTACCGGAGCTTCAGCGACACGGTCTACGCCCTGGCGCGTATGTCCCTGCCCACGGCGGAGGACGCCGAGCAGGCGACGGAGACCTGCTTCTTCGAGGCCTGGCAGCGCCTTGAAAAGCTGCCCGAAGGGGAGGATTTCAAGCTGTGGCTGCTGCGGATCGCCCTGGAGGCCTGCGGCGGAACGGTGGCCGCGCTGCCCGAGGGCGACGAGGCGGAGCCGGAGCTGCTGCTCCCCGCCTCCTGCGCGGCGGACCCCGCCTGCCGGCAGCGCATCGGGCAGGCCATCTTCTCGCAGAGCCGCGCCTGCCAGCAGGCCGCGGTGCTCGCCTGGTTTGACGATCTGCCGACGGAGGAGGTCGCCGCTGTGCTCGGCTGCAGCCCCCGCGAGGCGGAGCTGCTGCTCTCCGAGACCCGCCGCGCCGTGCGCACGGCGCTGGGCGACGCCGGGAACGGCGCGCCGGGCATGACGCTCGGGGATTTCCTGCACGCGCACGCTCCGGGGCTTCGCTTCCCCAAGGAGGCGAAGGAGCGTATCCGCCAATGTCTCCTGGAGCGGATCCTCGGCGGCGAGGTAAACGAGGCGGAGATCCTGCGCGTGGAGGACGAGGAGCAGGAGGACGACTTTCCTGTGTATCCCCCGGAGGGCGACTGGCGCCGTTACGAGCCGGAGAAGGCCGAAGCGCCCGCCGTGCCGCCCGCGGAGGCGGCTGCGGAAGGGCGCGCCCCGGAGAAAAACGCGCGGCGCGGCATGCCGATCTGGCTGCTGGCGCTGGCGGCCGGGCTCTGCCTGCTGGTCGGGATCGTGCTGATCGTCACCAATCTGATGAGCGGCCGCGCCGACACGGACGAGCCGCTCCCCACCGCCACGACAAGCCCTGCGGAGCTCTTCTCCTCCTATGTGGGCGAATGGGTCTGGGAGGCGCCGGACGGCGCGGGCAGCGTTACGCTCACGATCTCGCGCATGGAGGACAATGTCGCCTACGGCAGCCTTGAGGTGCCCGGCCTCGTATCGGACGGCAGCTGGCAGGCTGCGCTCGACGCCTACGGCGGCAGCTTCAACTCCGCCGGCTTCCCCGGCGCCGTCTCCTTCGGCGGCGAGGGGATCACGCTGAGCATCAACGGCGCGCAGTACAAGCTGACGCGCTCCGACAACGCGACCATTGAGATCGGCTGAGAGGAGGGAGAAGCCAATGTTCTGTTCAAGCTGCGGGCAGACTGTCCGCGAGAAGGCGCGCTTCTGCCCCACCTGCGGCGCGCCGACGCCGCTGCTGCGGCAGGATCCCGTGATCCGGCTCCGCAGCGCCGCGGAGGGCGAGTTCTGCTATTTCTGCGGCGCGGAGATGCCCTCCGACGCGCGCTTTTGCCCCCGCTGCGGCCGCCCGGCGGAGACGCGCCGGCGCTGCGCCGTCTGCGGCGAGGCGCTGGATGACGCCGCGCTCTTCTGCGAGGCCTGCGGTGCACGCGTTCTCACGCTGAAATAATAAAATAGTATATAAGCAGCAGCCCGCGTCAAATGACGCGGGCTGCTGCTTTATATACCGTATGTGCTCCTCAGTTCGCCGGGGCGGCCTGAGGCTGCTCCGTGACGGTGATCTGGAAGCGGTTGCGGGAGACGACGGCGTGCTCCATATCGACCACATAGTCAATCTCCACGCTGCCGCCCGCCTCGCCCATCTCGCGCTTGATTTGCTTGGTGTAGATGCCCATGGTCGCCTGGCCGTAGGGCGTGTTGTACAGGAAGGAGTTCTTCAGCCCCTCCCGGAAGATCATCCGGCTCGTGATCAGCCCGTCCCGGTCGACGACGACCTGGTCCGGCATGACCATGACGCTCGTGCGCGTGCCCTCCAGGCCGGTGACTTCGCTCTCCTGATAGCTCATACAGCCGACGCCGTCCTCAAAAAAGTACAGGCCGTCGGTCGAAAACTCCACGCTCTCCGCATCCGGCTCGTCATAGCCGTGGATGGTGTTCATGGAGATCCATACGTCTTTCATCATCTTGATCTTGTCTCCTTCCCTGCGCCGCCCGGCGGCACGCCGGGGGTCACATCTGCTGCAGGATATACTCCTTTACGTCGTCCAGACTGCTCCGCCGCCAGGCCTGCTTTTCTTCCTCGGCTGCCAGCGGCAGGAGGATATAAAAGTCCAGCGCCTCGCCCGGAACGCGGCCGCTCCGCTTCGGTTCGAGGAAATGTTCCCGCCAGGCCTCATCCGTCGCGTCGCTGAAACGCGCGGGGTTCATGTAGATCTGCTGCCGCTTCGTCGCCGCAATGAACATCTTCGCGGCCAGCGGCGCGAGCAGCTCGTACTCCTGCGCGGGCACGTTCCGGAAAATGACCGGCAGCTCGCCCTTGACGACGCGCTCTTCCCCGCGGAGGATGCGGATGCCGCAGGCCTCGAAGGAGTAGTTCTCCGGCGTAAAGCAGAGCTTCAGCACGACTCCCTCCTCCGTGTGGTACTGGGAGCGCTGATAGGGCGTGTCGAAAATGAAATTCCCGAGCGAGTAGAAAATCGCCTTTTCGCCCACGAGCTCGTAATTCATCGGCACATGCGGATGGTGGCAGACGACGAGGTCCGCTCCCATGTCGAGATACTGCAGGTAGCGCTCGCGCGTATAGGGCGAGGGCAGGGCGGTGAACTCCTCCCCGCCGTGGCTGACGACGACGCACCAGCGGCAGCGCGCCTTGATCTCGCGGATCGTGTCGCGGATCGTGTCCATGTCGCTCCAGCTCAGGCAGCCGGCCTCGGTCTCGGAGGCCTTGCGGCAGGCGCGCTGGTAGCCCACGCCGAAGAGCCCGATCCCGCCGGCCTCGTCGAGGATCAGCGGTCTGCGGGCGGCCTCGAGATCCATGCCCGCGCCGATGGTCTGCGCGCCGGCCTTCGCGGCCTCCTGCAGCGAGCAGCGCAGGCCCTCGGCTCCGGCGTCCATAATATGGTTGTTGCAGAGGTTCCAGATATCTGCGTGCATGCGCTTGAACACACGCACCGCAGCCGGATTCATCGTGTGCTTGAGCTGCTGCGCGCCCTCCGTCGCCGTGTTGGCAGGCTGGGCGACCAGCGGCCCCTCCACATTGGTGATCACATGGTCGGCGCTGTGGAGAAAGGCGAGCACCTCATCGGAGATGAGCGCGTCGTCCTCCCATCTGCCGTCCATATAGCGGTCAAAGCCGACGTCGCCGGTGAAGACCAGCGTGCAGCGATCAGTCATGCCGCGCCTCCGCTCCGGCCGGGCGCTCCTCGATGGCGTTTACGAGCGCCATGAAGGCATTGCCCCGGTCTTCGAAGTTCTTGAAATAGCCATAAGACGCCGCGGCCGGCGAGAGCAGGCACGCGCCGCCCGGCGGCGTGAGCTCCTGCGCGAGGCGCAGCGCGTCCTCCAGCGTCTCCGTATAGCGGCAGCAGGAAAGCTCCGCGACCTCGCGGTAGATCCTCGCGCCGGAGGCATAGCAGAGGATGTAGTTATATGCCGGGTGCTGCCGAATGAAATCGACCAGCACGCCGTAATGGATGCCGCGGTCGAGTCCGCCGATCAGCACGGTCTTCACGTTTTCGATGCTGCGGATGGCGGCGATCGTCGCCTCGGGGATGGTGGAGATGGAGTCGTTGTAATAGGAGACGCCGTTGACCGTGCGCACAAACTGCATGCGGTGCGAGAGGCCGCTGAAGCCCGCCATGCTCTCCCGGACGGCGGCGCCGTCACAGCCGAAGAGCTCCGTGCAGATGGTGTAGACAAAGCGGGCGTTGAACTGGTTGTGGCTGCCTCTGAGCTGCAGCGCAAAGGCGTCGGGCCGCTCCGGGCCGATGACGCGCGTCCGCGCCGCGGTGGAGAGGGGCGGCACCTCGCTGCCGACAAGCAGCAGATCCTCTGCGCTCTGGTGGGCGGTGATGTTCCGCTTGGCTTCGAAATAGCGCTCCCTGGTGCCGTAGTAATCCAGATGGTCCTCGTAGAGGTTCAAAAAGACGGCGATATGCGGCGAGAGCCGCAGATGGCAGAGCTGGTGGCAGGACATCTCGAAGACGACGACGGTGTCGGCGTCGATGCTGCCGTAGTAGTCCAGGCAGGGCAGGCCGATGTTGCCCACGAGCAGGACGTTCCTCTCCAGACAGGCCGAGAGCGTGCTGTACAGCAGCGAGGCGGTGGTGCTCTTGCCCTTCGTGCCGGTGATGCCGATCGTCTGCGGGGCAAACTCGCTCAGGAACAGCTCAGTCTGGGAGGTGAAGTTCTCCGGGCAGCGCTCCGTGCGGATGCCCGGGCTCTTGATGACGAAGTCGTAGCGGGAAAAGTCCTTTCCGTCCTCCGGCCCCTCGTATATCTCGCAGCTCTTCACATGGCAGAACCTGTTGAGAAAACGCTCCGTGGACTTGCCCTCCCGTCCATAGCCCCAGATCAGCACGCTTTTGCCGTCCAGGCGTTCGGATATTTTCATGTGCGCCTCACCTCCATGCAGACACGCGCTCAGGCTTCGCTGCTTTCCCCCTCCGGGCAGACGGGGAAACCAGCTCCTCGTATGTCTGTTTTCTGGAATTTATAATATAACGCAAAGTCCGCTGTAATACAAGGAAAACTTGCCGCCCGCCCCGCGTTTGGGGCTTGTGTTTTGGAAAAAGCGGGTTATAATAGTCCCTACCGACCCGACACTGACCGGGGTCGGCCGACCGGAGGTGACCCCATGAACATTGAACTGACCGACAAGGAATTCCGCCGCCTGCTCGATCTCGTGTACGTCGGCAACTGGATCCTCAACTCCGCCCGCGGGGACGACCGCTTTGAGGACTACGATCTGCTGCAGGAGAAGCTCTTCGCCCTCTCGCGCAAGGCGGGCATGCCCTCGCTCTCGGAGCGCTGGGAGGGGCACATCTTCCCCTCGCGCGCCTTTGAAGAGGGCGGCATTCACGAGGCTATTGCCGATTATGAGGACGCGGTGTTTTTCAACATCCTTGCAGAAGAGCTCGCCCGGCGCGATCTCGGCCTCGAGGACAGCGACCCGGAGGACTTCACCGAGCTCACCGCGAGGATGGAGGAGTACCTCTCGGAATTTGACAGGATCGGCCTGGACGCGATCCAGGTGGATCTGCAGGGAGAGTAAGAGCGACCATGCATGACGAACTGACAAAAGAAGACCTGAAAAAAATGCAGGAGGAGCTGGACTACCGGCGCGATAAGCTGATGCCCGGCATCATCGAGGAGGTGCAGCGCACCCGCGCCTTTGGAGACCTCAGCGAGAACTTTGAGTACAAGGCGGCCAAGCAGGCGCAGAACCAGAACCGCAGCCGCATCCGTTATCTGGAGAGGATGATCAAGACCGCGCACATCATCCGGGACGATTCCGCCGCCGACGAGGTCGGCCTCTACGACAAGGTGGAGATCTACCTCCCCGAGGAGGGCGAGATTGAGATCATCCAGGTGGTGACCACCGTGCGCTGCGACCCGCGCAGGGGGCTTATCAGCATGGAGTCCCCCTTCGGCAAGCAGGTGCTCGGCAAAAAGGTGGGCGATTGCTTCACCGTGCAGGTGAACGACAGCTATTCCTATGAGGCGGAGATCCGCTCCATCACCAAGGGTGAGGACGACGGCTCCGCGCCGCTGATGGCGTTTTGAGCGAAAGAAAAAACCGAAACCTTGAACTGCTCCTTGAGCCGCTCATGGTTCCGGTTTTTCTTTATCTCCGTGAAAGCGGGTCGTGCTCCAGCCCCAGCAGGGCGGGGAGCCGTGCGTAATCCTCGTCGAGCAGCTCCCGCTCGGCGGCGAAGGCGGGGTCGTAGGGAGCGGAGGTCTCGGTCTGGAGGTAGAGCGCGGGGATGCCGCAGGCATGCGCCACGGCCACGTCGCTGCGCTGCTCGTTGCCGGTCATGAGCGCGGAGGCGGGGTCGACGCCGTAATCCCGCAGCAGCTTTTGCAGGATGCGTGGCGAGGGCTTGCGGATATGCGCGTCCGAGGAGATCACCACCCCGTCGAGCAGGGCGTCCAGCCCCAGAAGTCGCAGCTCCGGGCGGGTAAAGCAGCTCTGCGCGTTGGAGAGCAGATAGGCCTTCGCCCCCTCCGCGCGGATCTGCCGCAGCACGGGCAGAACCCAGGGATAGAGCCGCAGCTTCTTTGTGCTCGTGACGCGGAAGAAGAGCGCCGCCGCGTCTGCTTCCCGCTGGGAGGGGCTGCGGCCCTTTTCCTCATAGAGCGCGCGGAAGACCTTCCGCAGCTCGATCTCGTACAGGGGATCTCTGTGCCGCTCCTGCTCGGCGCGGCAGAGTGCGAGATAGCGCGCCCGCAGCTCCCGCGGCTCGTAGGGCGCGCCGGTCTCGCCGTAAAACAGCGCCGTCTTCTCCCAGAGGAGGCGGCTTTTCTCGTCCGTACGGATGTCGGCCAGGGTGCCGTAGAGGTCGAAGAGATAGCTTCGGAATTCCGCCATCTCAGTGTCTCCCGGCGTATGCCTCTTCGCGCTCCGCCTGCTCCTCTTCGGCTCGCTCGCGCTCGATGGCCTTGATGTAGCCGGCTGTGATGATGCCGGAGGGCAGGGCCACGATGGCGATGCCGATCAGGGAGGAGACCATGGCGATGGCGCGGCCGACGGCGGTGACGGTGATGATATCGCCGTAGCCCACGGTGGTGAGGGAGACCGTGGCCCAGTAGAGCGCCTCGAAGAAATTACGGAAGGAGTCAGGCTCGGCGTTGAAGATGACGAGCGCGGAGACCCCGATGTATACCACCGAGAGCGAACCCACGGCCAGCAGCGGCTCCCAGGAATCGCGCAGCACGCGGCCGATGATGCGCAGGCTCTTGGAGTAGCGCACGCCGCGCAGCACGCGCAGGGAGCTGACCATACGCAGCAGGCGCAGGAGCTTGACGCTGCCGTTGAGGAGCGTCAGCGCGGGGAGGATCGAGAGCAGGTCGATGATGGCCATGAAGGAGAAGGGATAGCGCAGGAAGGCCGCGGGCCCGTTTTGCTTGAAGCTGTAGTCCGCCGTCGCCCAGCGGAGCAGGTAGTCAATGATAAAAATCGTGACCGTGATCTTCTCGATCACGGCGAGTGCGCTCGTCGTCTCCTTGAACATGAGCGGCACCAGGCTCAGGCCGATGAGGCCGATCATGAACCAGTCGTAGAGCGCGCTGGGGAGGTCGCCCTCCCGGTAGGTGTCGAGGATCTCGAATATCCGTTTTCTCATGGTATTCCTCCCGAACTTATCTCTGTCGGCAGCATTATTATCCCATATGGCTAAGCGGCGCGGTTTACAGCTCCATAAACGCCGCGGCGCGGATGTTGGCCCTTTCCAGGAGGCGGGGATCCTGGAAGCGGTGGTCGGCGTTCTCCACCGGCAGGAACGCGATCACGTTCTGATCGGCAAAGTCGCGCACCGCATCGAAGGAGATGATCTCGTCCTTCGTTCCGTGGAGGATGAGGATGTCGTCCGCGTAGTCGTAAAACTCCCAGCTGCGGATATCCTGCTGCCGCAGCTCCTCGAGGAAGTCCGCGCCGATGCGGATCTTGCGGTCGAAGCCGACGAGCACCTCCTTTCCCCTGCGGAGCTTCTCCAGCTCCGCCTCGCCCATGATGGTCGTCGTGAGGGCGTCGATCATGTTGACGGCGGGGCTGCGCAGGACGAGCCTGCGGTAAGGGTTGCCGAAGAGGGCGATGTGCCGCAGCTGCAGGTAGGCGCCGAAGCTCGTGGCGTAGAGCGAGAGCGTCTGCGCGCCGAGCGCCTCGCGCGCATGGCGGCAGACGAGGTCGATATAGGCGTCGCAGTCTGAGAGGCGCAGCTTTTTCCGCGCGTCCTCCCCATGGCAGGGCAGGTCGAAGCAGAGCACCCCCACACCCTTGAACTTGGACAGGGCGTAGCGGGCAAATTTCTCCGCGGCGCGGGTGTCCTTGTGGCCGCTGAAGCCGTGTCCGTAGATCACCGCGTGCCGCACGGCGCGCGGATCGTCCGCATAGAGCTTGCAGCGCACGCTGCAGCCCGCTTCGTTGATGTCAAAATACTTTTCCATGCCCTTCTCCCTCGATCTGCGGTTTTACGGGAGCATTATAGCACGCTTTTCCCCTCCCGTCGAGTGTGCGATCGCTGTGCCCGTCTCCTTTGCGGTCTCCGGCAGGAGCGGGAGCTCGTATGAGAAGCGATCCTTCTGCCGCAAAAAGGCACGGCGGGTCCGTATATGTGCGGCCCCGCCGTGCCTTTTATTCTTAAGTTCCCGGCGCGTCACTCGACGGCGAGCACCGTGAGCGTGCCGCCCTCGACGCGGAATCTGATCTCCCTGCCCGCGAAGCCCAGGCCGTAGACGCGCTCCGGGTCGTTCTGATAGCGGGGGCGCGGGTCGTTGGCCAGCAGGCCGCGCAGCGCCGCGCGCTTCCCCTCCGGGATCTGCTCCTCCGTGCCGGCGGAGAAAACGACGGCAAGCGTCCCGCCGGGGTCGGGGGCAAAGCCCGCGCGGGCCTCCGGATAGCTGTCGGCATAGGGCAGATAGGGCTTGATGTCGAAGATCGGGGTGCCGTCCATGAGGTCGGCGCCGCCGACGCGCAGCACGCTCCCCAGCTCTGCGTCCTCCTCGATGCCGAGGAGCCTCACGCAGCTCAGCCCCAGGGAGTTGGGGCGGAAGGGCGAGCGCGTGGCGAAGACGCCCACGCGCGTGTTCCCGCCGAGACGCGGCGGGCGCACCGTGGGCGACCAGGTATCGCGCACGGCCTCGGAAAACTGCCAGATGAGCCAGATGCGCTCGAAGCCCGCGAGTCCGCGCAGCGCCTCGCGCACGCGGTATTCCGGCTCGAAGACGATCAGGCCCTCCAGCTCCTCCACGACGCCCGCCTGGCGCGGGAGGCCGAATTTTTCCTTCAGATCGCAGCGGATGCGTGCGATCGGGCGGATCTCGACCGGCTCCATCACAGCATCCCCTGCGCGCGCAGCATCTCTTCCATCTCCTGCAGCACCATCATGGCGTTGAGGGCGTTGAAGTTGATGACGGCATGCAGCGCCATGCTCGCCCAGATCGTGTTGCAGCGCTCGTAAACGCGCGCGAGCAGGATGCCGGGCGCGATATACTGCAGCAGATAGACCCAATAGCGCGGATCAACGGCGACGTACTGCCAGACATGCAGCAGCCCGAAGAGCAGCACGCTCACCACATAGGCGGCCACGCGGCTGCGATGCCGCATGACGCCGAACACGCCCGCGCGGAAGAGCAGCTCCTCGGCGATCGGCGCGAGCAGCACGATCGCGGCACGCATCTTGGGGTAGTTCTGCTCGGTGACGGCCATGGAGATGGCCGCGTTGTTGGGGTTGCTCGTCTCGGGCAGGAGGAAATAGAGCAGCACGCCCGCGATGAGGTTGCAGCCCATGAGGATCAGATAGCTGAGCACCACCTCGCCCAGCACGCGGCCGGGGCGGTCGCAGAGGGGGTCGAAGTCCCGCCGCAGGAAGCGCCGGGAGACCAGGGCGAGAAAGAGCACGCTGATGGCAAAGTAGAGCAGGTTGATGCTTCCCGTATCGAGCCCGGGGGCGAGCGCCTGCAGCAGCATCGGCAGCAGCCAGATATGCATCGGCAGCCACAGCAGCACGAGCAGCGCCTCATTTCTCTCCAGGCCGCTCGTAAAGGGGATCTTCTCCTTCATCTCATGCCCTCGCTTTCCGCTGCAGCTCAAAGAGCAGGTTCATGGCCTCGAGCGGGGTCAGGCTGTTGAGATCGACCTTGCGCAGGCTCTCGCGGATCTCCTGCGCGCCGATATCGGCGAGGCTGATCTGGTCGTCCTCCTCCACCGCAGCGGCCGGCGGGGCGATCCCCTCCGTCTCCAGCTCGCGGAGATAGCCCTTGGCCTTCTGGATGATGCCGTCGGGCAGGCCGGCGAGCTTGGCGACCTCGATGCCATAGCTGTCGTCCGCCGCGCCGGGGACGATCTTGCGCAGGAAGACGAGCTCGCCCTTCTGCTTCTTGGCGGTGATGTTGTAATTGCGCACGCCGCCCACCTGCCCCTCGAGGGCGGAGAGCTCGTGATAGTGCGTGGCGAACATGGTTTTGGCGCCGAGGCGGCGCTTGTCCGCGCAGTATTCGAGCACCGCGCGGGCGATGGCCATGCCGTCGAAGGTGGAGGTGCCGCGGCCGATCTCGTCGAGAATGAGCAGGGAGGAGGCCGTGGCGTGGCGGAGGATGTTCGCCATCTCGTTCATCTCCACCATGAAGGTGGACTGGCCGGAGGCCAGGTCGTCCGAGGCGCCGATGCGGGTGAATACCCGGTCGACGACGCCGATCGTGGCCGAGCGCGCGGGCACGAAGGAGCCCATCTGCGCCATGAGGACGATGAGCGCCGTCTGGCGCATGTAGGTGGATTTACCGGCCATGTTCGGCCCGGTCACGATGGCGACGCGATCCTCGCTGTCGTTGAGATAGCTGTCGTTCGGGACGAAGAGCACGTCCTTGAGGGTCTGCTCCACGACGGGGTGCCGCCCTTCGAGGATGCGGATCTCCTTCGAGGCGTCCACCTCGGGGCAGGTGTAGTTGTTGCGCACGGCGACCTCGGCGAGGGAGCATAGCGCGTCGAGCCGCGCCACGGCCTCGGCCGCAGCCTGGATGCGGCCGACCTGGGAGGCCACGGCCTCGCGCAGGCGGCTGAAGTACTCGTATTCGAGGTCGTTGATGCGGTCCTTGGCGGACAGGAGAGTGTTCTCCAGCTCCTTGAGCTCGGGCGTGAAATAGCGCTCGTTGGAGACGAGGGTCTGCTTGCGGATGTAGTTCTCCGGGACGGTCTCGACGCCGGCGGAGCGCGGAATGTCGATATAATAGCCGAAGACCTTGTTGTAGCCCACCTTGAGCTTCTTGATGCCGGTTTTCTCGCGCTCGCGCGCCTCCAGCTCGGTGACCATCTGCGCGCCGTGGTCGCGGATGTTGCGCAGGCGATCGACCTCCTCGGAGCAGCCCTCGCGCAGCAGCCCGCCCTCGCGCACGGAGAAGGGAGGATCGTCACAGAGCACGCGGTCGATCTCCGCGGCGACGTCCTCCAGCGCGTCCATCCGCGCGATCTCCTGCAGCTCGCGGCAGCGGAATGGCGCAAGCTGTTCCCTGAGCCGCGGGAGCGCCTGGCAGCAGCTGCAGAGGGCGCGCAGATCGCGCCCGCCCGCCGTGCCGTAGACGGCGCGGCCCACGAGGCGCTGCATATCGGTGATCTGGCGTAGCGTGAGGATCAGCTCGCCGCGCGTCACATGATCGTGCGCGAGCTCGTCCACCGCGGCGAGGCGGCGCTTGATGGCGATCACGCTCAGCAGCGGCCGCTCCACCCAGGCGCGCAGCATGCGCCCGCCCATGGGAGTCTTCGTCTTGTCGAGCACCCAGAGAAGGCTGCCTCGCTTTTCCCCGCTGCGGAGCGATTCCGTGAGCTCCAGGCTGCGGCGCGTGGTCCAGTCGAGCTCCATGTAGCGCCCGCCGTAGAACACGTCGAGGCGGTTGATGTGGCTGAGGTCAAATTTCTGCGTCTCGTCCAGATACTGCAGCAGCGCGCCGGCGGCGGCGATGGCCGCGGGATTTTCGCCGAGGCCGGCCTGGCCGATCTCGGAAAAGCCGAACTGCGCGCACACACGCGCGCAGGCTGGCATGAATGCAAAGCGATCGCGCGCGGGCTCAAGCAGCGCGCCGAGCTTGCGCGTGAGGAATTCGCCGATGGGCCGCTCCTCCGCCGCCGGGATGCTGAGCACCGCCTCGCGGGGCGAAAAGCGCCCCAGCTCATTGAGGATGTGGTTGACACTGTCGTTCTCGTAGGCCGCGCAGCAGAACTCGCCCGTGCTGAGATCGCAGAAGGCGGCGCCGCCGCGCTCGCCCTGCAGGTCGATGGCGCAGATATAGTTGCTGCGCGCCTCCTCGAGCATGGAGCTGTCGGTGACGGTGCCGGGGGTAATGATGCGGATAACGTCCCGCTCCACGAGGCCCTTGGCCAGAGCCGGGTCCTCCATCTGCTCGCAGATGGCCACCTTGTAGCCCTTGGCGATGAGCCGGGCGATGTAGGCGTCCGCGCTGTGATAGGGCACGCCGCACATCGGCGTGCGCTGCTCGGGGTCCTCGATGTTGCGGTCGCGCGTGGTCAGCGCGAGGTCGAGCTCGCGGGAGGCGAGCCTGGCGTCCTCGTCGAACATCTCGTAAAAATCGCCCAGGCGGAAGAACAGCAGGCAGTCGGGGTATTTCTGTTTGATCTCCTGATACTGTTTTTTCATGGGCGTGAGTTCAGCCATGGTGATCTCTCTTTCTCCGTAAAATGATATGGTGAAGCGCCTACACGAGCTCGCCGTAGAGCGCCCAGGTGTTGCTGGAGGCGATTTTCACGTCGCAAAATTCGCCGATCAGCGCAGGATCTCCGCGGAGATGGACGAGTCTGCCGCCGTCCGTGCGGCTGGAGAGGTTGTATTCTTCCTTCCCGGTCTCCCCGTCGATGAGCACGCGCAGGGTCTTCCCCTCGTATTCCCGGTGCTTCTCGCCGGAGATGCGGTTGGCCAGCTCCGTGAGGGCGTCGAAATGCTTTTGCTTGTCTTCGCGCGTATAGGGGTCGGGCATGGAGGCCGCGGGCGTGCCGACGCGCTTGGAGTAGATAAAGGTGAACATCGCGTCATAGCGCACCTGCTCCACAAGGGAGAGGGTCTCGGCAAATTCCTCCTCCGTCTCGCCGGGAAAGCCCACGATGATATCCGTGGTGAGCACGAGATCGGGCATGTACTGCCGCGCGAGCGCGACCTGCGCGAGGTATTTTTCGCGGGTGTAGCTGCGGTTCATGGCCTTGAGCACCCGGTCGCTGCCGGACTGCACGGGCAGATGCAGCTGGTGCGTGCAGTGGGCGCATTCGGCCATCGTGCGAAACAGCTTCTCGGTGGCGTCCTTGGGGTGGCTCGTCATGAAGCGGATGCGGTAGTCGCCCGGGATCGCGTCCACCAGGCGGATCAGGTCTGCGAAGTCCACGCCGCAGCCGAGATCTTTTCCGTAGGAGTTCACATTCTGGCCGAGGAGAGTGATGTCCTTATATCCGGCGGCAATGAGCTCGCGCGCCTCGGCCACGATGTCCTCCGGCCGGCGCGAGCGCTCGCGCCCGCGCACGTAGGGCACCACGCAGTAGGTGCAGAAATTGTTGCAGCCGTACATGATGGACAGCCAGGCCTTCACGTCTCCGTCGCGGCGGCGGGGGATGCCCTCGGCCACGACGCCGTCGTTCTTCTCGGCGGCGAAGACGCGCTTGTGCGAGAGCATGACCCTCTCCAGCAGCTCCGGGAAGCGCCAGAGCTCATGCGGCCCGAAGACGAGATCCACCACCGGGTAGGAGCGCTTGATCTTCTGCGCCATGTGCTCCTGCTGCACCATGCAGCCGCAGACCGCGACGATCTGCCCCGGGCGGGCCTTTTTGCTGTGGTTGAGCGCGCCGACGTTGCCGAGCACGCGCATCTCGGCGTGCTCGCGCACGGCGCAGGTATTCACCACGATCACGTCCGCCTCGAACTCGTCCGCCGTGAAGCCGTAGCCCATCTCCTGCAGATAGCCGCGCAGCTTTTCGCTGTCGGCCTCGTTCTGCTGGCAGCCGTAGGTGTCCACCATGGCAAGCGGCGCGGCGCCGTCGGCGGCAACGCGGCCGCGGATGCGCAAGCAGATCGCCTCCTGGCGGCGGATCTCCTCCGCGGGGATCTCTTTTCTCTGATAGCTCATAGCGCTCTGTTTTCCCTTTCTCTTCGTGGGATTTTTATTCACGGTATTCTACCACAAAAGGTATGGAACTTTCAACCGAAATCCTGTATAATATAGTTCCACCGGGCGGCGCGCGCTGCGAGTCCGGCGTGAACCCTGTTTCCTTCATTCCTCACTCGTAAGGATGTGTTTTGCTATGTCCGTTATCAACCTGCTCTCCCCGCATGTGGCCGATCTCATCGCCGCCGGCGAGGTCGTGGAGCGCCCGGCCTCCGTGGTCAAGGAGCTCATTGAAAACGCCTTCGACGCCGGCGCGCACACCGTCACCGTGGAGATCCGCGGCGGCGGGGCGACCTATATCCGCGTCACGGACGACGGCTGCGGCATGGCGCCCGAGGACGCGGGCGTGGCCTTCCTGCGGCACGCCACCTCCAAGCTCTCGGACGAGCGCGGGCTCGAGGCCATCGGTACGATGGGCTTCCGCGGCGAGGCGCTGGCGGCGATCTCGGCCGTGAGCCACGTGGAGCTGCGCACCCGCCTGCGCGGCGCCGACGAGGGCACCTTCGTCTCGCTCGACGCGGGCGAGATCCAGGAGATGGGTCCCATCGGCTGCCCCGAGGGCACGACCATGATCGTGCGCGACCTGTTCTACAACACGCCCGCGCGCCTCAAGTTCCTCAAATCCGACCGCAGCGAGGCCTCGGCCTGTGTGCAGGCGGCGCTGCGCTGCGCCCTCGGCCGCCCTGAGATCTCCCTGCGTCTGATCCGCGATGGGAAGGAGGAGTTCTTCTCCGCGGGCGACGGGCGGCAGGATTCCTGCGTCTATACGCTGCTTGGGCGCGAGCTCGCCTCGACGCTGCTCGCCTGCTCGGGCGAGGACGAGGGGCTGAAGGTCTCGGGCTTCGTCTCCTCCCCCTCCGCCGGGCGCGGCAACCGCGGCGCGCAGTATTTCTTCTGCAACGGCCGCACGATCAAATCCGCCCTGCTGCAGGCGGCGCTCGAGCAGGCCTATAAAAACAGCCTGCTCAGCGGGCGCTTCCCGGCATGCGTGCTGTATCTCGATATGAGCTTTGCCAGCGTGGACGTGAACGTCCACCCGGCGAAGACCGAGGTGAAATTCTCGCAGGAGCGGCGGATCTTCGACCTGGTCTACCACGCTGTGCTCTCGGCTCTGCAGGGTGAGGATCGCACCGCCGAGGTGCAGCTCTCTGCAGGGACACGGAAGCTCGCCGAGCCGAAGGCGGATTTCTTCCGCTCCATGAGCGCGGAGAGCTACCGCCGGCAGCAGGCCGCGCCGCAGAGCACGCGCTCCGAGGCGCCGGTCTTCCCGGAGCCGCGCGGCACGCAGATCTCCTTCGGCGGCGGCATGAGCCTCGCCGAGCCGCAGACCGGCTGCCAGACTTCGCTCGACCTCAACCCCCGCAAGCCGAGCTTTTCCGAGCCGATCCGACGCGATCCGACGCCGGAAAAGCCGGAGGAAAAGGCCGCGCTTGTTGATAAACCTGTTCAAAATGTTGATACTCCGCCAATCCCCGACCACAAGATTCTGGGGGAAGCCATGAAAACCTATATCCTCGTGGAAGTTGGCGAGACGCTGCTGCTCATCGACAAGCACGCCGCCCACGAGCGCATGAATTTCGACCGGCTGAAGGCGCAGGAGCGCGCGGTCATGTCCCAGACGCTGCTCGCCCCCGCCCCGCTCACCCTCGGCGGCGAGGACACGGAGCTGCTGGAGCGCTTCGGGGAGCTGCTGGGCGAGCTCGGCTTCGAGATCGAGCCGCTCGGCGGCGGGAACTTCGTGATCCGCGCCGTCCCGGCGGACATCCTGCCCTCCGACGCCGTCCCGGCGATCGAGGAGATCCTGGAAAAGCTCAGGAAGGGCAAGACGCCCGATCCGCAGAGCGCGCGCGACGAGATCCTGCACACCGTGGCCTGCAAGGCGGCCATCAAGGCCGGCTGGGACACCTCCGCCGCCGAGCGCGAGCGCATCGTGGTCGAGGTGCTCTCCGGGCACGTCAAATACTGCCCGCACGGCCGCCCCGTCTCGGCGGTACTCACGCGCCGGGATCTCGACAAGATGTTCAAGCGCATCGTATAAGCCATGGAGAAACAAGTGATCGTCGTCTGCGGCCCCACGGCCACAGGCAAAACGGCGCTCTCCATCGCCCTGGCGCAGCGCCTCGGCGGGGAGATCGTCTCGGCGGACTCGATGCAGATTTACCGCCGCATGGATATCGGCACCGCCAAGGCCACGCCCGCCGAGCGCGCCGCCGCGCCGCACCATATGCTCGACATCTGCGAGCCGGGCGAGGACTATTCCGTCTCCCGCTATGTGCAGGAGGCCTCCGCCGTGTGCGACAGGCTGCTTGCCGCGGGCAGGACGCCCATCCTCACCGGCGGCACCGGACTCTATATCGACTCGCTCCTCTCCGGGCGGGATTTTGCCGCGACCGAGGAGGGGGACGAGAGGCTGCGCGATGCGCTGAACGCGGAATATGAGCGCCTCGGCGGGGAGCAGATGCTGGAGACGCTGCGCGGCTTCGACCCCGAGCGCGCGGCGAAGCTCCACCCGGCCGACAAGCGGCGGATCGTGCGCGCAATCGAGATCTACCGCCTCAGCGGCAAGACCATCAGCGAGCACGACGCCGAGACCCGCGCCCGTCCGCCGCGCTACAGCGCGCTGAAGCTCGCGCTGAGCTTTCGCGAGCGGAGCGCGCTCTATGCGCGCATCGACCGCCGGGTGGATCAGATGGTGGCCGAGGGGCTTTTCGAGGAGGTGGAAAGCCTGCTCGCGGAGGGGCTTTCGCCCGGCTGCACCGCCATGCAGGCCATCGGCTACAAGGAGGCGGCACAGGCGCTGCGCGGGGAATGCTCCCGCGCCGAGGCCGCGGCGCTCATCAAGCTCAATTCCCGCCGCTACGCCAAGCGCCAGCTCACCTGGTTTCGCCGGGACGGGGATACGCGCTGGATCCTCTGGGAGCAGGGGATCGACATTCCCGCCGCCCTGCGGGAGATCGAGCCGCTGCTGTAAGCCGCGGTCTCCTTGCCGCGCGCCTCCCCGCGCGAGCCAACTTTTTCGCCGTTTCCCGGTTTCGACCGGCTTCGACCCCCGCTCCGATCTATGATAGGGTATCCGCAGCTGCGGAGAACTACATAAAAAGGAGCAACAGAAACATGCAAAAACAGCCAAATCTCCAGGACGCTTTTCTCAACCAGGCGCGCAGAGAACGCCTCACCGTCACGATGTTCCTCATGAACGGCTTCCAGCTGCACGGCGTGGTGCGCGGCTTCGACGGCTTCACCGTCGTGCTCGATTCGGAGGGCAAGCAGCAGCTCATCTACAAGCACGCCATCTCCACCATCGTGCCGCCGCGGCCTTTAAGCCTTGAAGGCGAGGACTGAGCGCCCCTTTCGGGCGCTGACGGCCGCGCTGCTGTTTCTGGCGCTCTGCGCCTGGGCGGGGGCGGCGCTCTACCGCTGTCTGCGTCCCGCGCGGCGCAGCGCTGTTGCCGCCCGCGCCGTGTATACCGAGCGTGCGGCGCTCGAGGGCATCGCCCTGCGGGAGGAACGGCTGCTCACCGCCCGGGAGGCGCTCCGGCCGGCCGTTGCGGACGGCTGCCGCGTCGCCGCGGGCGACGCCGTTGCCTTCGCGGGGGACACGCCGCTGCTCACGAGCGCGCCGGGGCGCTTCTGCGCAGATTGGGACGGCTACGAGACGCTCTCCCCTGCGCTCTGCCCCACGCTCGACGCCTCCGGACTGCGCGCGCTGCTCGCCTCCGAACCGGCGGATACGGAGAACGCCTTCGGCCGCCTGGTCTACGGCTTCTCCTGGTATTTCGCGGCGCTCTGCGAGGAGGCCGCCCTGCTCTCTCCCGGCGCATACCGCGTCGAATTCGAGGGGCGGGAAGAACGTTTGCCCGCGCGTCTCGTGCGCGCGGAGAACGGGCTCGTGATCCTGCGGCTGGCGGACGCGGAGGGCTTCTCTTCGCTGCGCCGCTGCAGCGCCGCGCTGATCCTGCACGAGGAGGAGGCGATCGCCGTCCCCCTCTCCGCGCTGCGCACGCTCCCGGACGGCGGATACGCTGTCGAGGTGCTCGGCGCCTCCGGAGCGCAGAGCCGCCCCGTGACCGTGCTCGGCATCGAGGGCGCGTCCGTGCTGCTGCGTCCGGCCGAGGGCGAGCAGCTCTTCCGGCCCGGCTGCACCGTGCTGCTGGGCTGAGCGCCGCGGATAGGAAAAGCGCAGGAATATTATTCCGCCGATACAGAAAGAAGGTTGGATATGAGCATTGCGGAAAATGTCGCGCTGGTGCGCGAGAACATCCGGCAGGCGGCGCTGGCCGCCGGCCGCGATCCGAAGGATGTGCTGCTGCTCGCCGCTACGAAGATGAACGACGAGAACCGCGTCCGCCAGGCGATCGCCGCGGGCGTGGATGCCTGCGGGGAAAACCGCGTACAGGAAATGCTCGAAAAAGCCGAAAAAGGCGCATATGACGGCGCTCCGCTGCACTTTATCGGGCATTTGCAAAGAAACAAGGTCAAGTACGTCGTGGGTCTCGCGGAGCTGATCCATGGGGTGGACAGCGCGGAGCTGCTGCGGGAGATCGACCGCGTCGCCGGGAAGAAGGGTCTCGTGCAGGACCTGCTGCTGGAGGTCAACATCGGCGGCGAGGCGTCCAAGTCCGGCTACGCCCCGAAGGAGATCCCCGCGGCGCTGGAAGCCGCTTCCGCTTTTCCCAATATTCGGGTGCGGGGGCTCATGACGATCCCGCCCGTCTGCGAGCGTCCTGAACAGAACCGCGCTTTTTTTCTCCGCATGAAGCAGCTTTTTGTTGACAATAAAGAAAAAAAATACGATAATGTATCCATGGATTTTCTTTCAATGGGAATGTCCGGCGATTACACCGAGGCTGTTGCCTGCGGCGCGAACCTGGTTCGCGTAGGGACGGCTATCTTCGGTGCGCGTATTTATACCTGACGGAGAACGAACCATGGGTTTTTTTGACGAAATAAAAAAGCTGACCGCTCCCCTCGACCCCGACGATTCCGGGGACGATTTCTTCGAGGGGGCCGAGGAGGCCCCTGCGGAAAAGCCTAAGATCAGCAGCGCGCAGGCCACCCTGGAGAGCACCTTTGCCGCCGAGCCCGGCGGAAGACCCGAGCCCGCGGAGCCCAAAACACCGAAGGACACGCAGCCCTCCGGCGGGCTGTTTTCCTCCCGGCGCACGGCCAAGGTCAAGCCGCAGCGCGAGCGCACGGTGGAATTCGGCGGGAACGAGACCAAAGTGATCCTCTTCTCTCCCCGCAGCTTCCAGGAAGCCGGCGAGCTCGTAGAGCATCTGCAGCAGAACCGCTCCGTCGTGATGACGCTCGACAGCGTCCAGAACGACACCGCGCGCCGCCTGCTGGACTTCATGTCCGGCATCACCTTTGCCCTCGGCGGCAAGATCACCCCCGTCTCCGCCAAGGCGTATTTCATCGCGCCCGCGAACGTAGACATCCTGCCCGCCCAGGCGGCGCAGGCCGCCCAGCCGGAGACCGGCGGGCAGGAGTTCTGAGGCGCCGTCATCCCGTAATCCCAGCAGCCTGATTTGAGATAGAAAAACATTGGAAAGGTGGATACAGATATGATCACTGCACAGGATATTCGCGAAAAGACCTTTGAGAAGTCCCGCATCAACGGCTATGATATGGCCTCCGTGGACGATTTTCTCGAACAGCTCGCCGACGAGCTGGCTGCCGCTCAGCGCGACAACGCCGTCCTCAAGCAGAAGATGAAGGTTCTGGTCGACAAGATCGAGGAGTACCGCTCCAACGAGGAAGCCCTGAACCTGGCCATCCTCTCCGCGCAGAAGCTCGCTGTCCAGATCGAGAAGGACGCCCGCCAGCGCGCCGATGAGATGCTTGCCGACGCCGAGGCGCAGGTCAAGGCCAAGGTCGGCTCCATCGAGGAGGAGACCGAGATCCAGAAGCAGCGTCTGGCCGACGCGAAGGCCGCCACCGCCAAGTACTTCGAGGCCGCCCGCGCGCTGTGCAACGCCCAGCTGCAGAACCTGGACGATCTGAGCTCCCAGCTGCCTGCCGACGCTGCCGAAGAGCCCGTCGCCGAGGCAGAGGAAGCGGTCGAGGCCGCTGAGGAAGCCGAGGAAGAGGCCCCCGCGGATCTCTTCAGCTTCGCCGACAGCGTTCAGGACTAAGCACAATTCTTCCGCCTGCGCCCGACACCGTCTCCGGCCGGCTCGGTTTAACCGACTTCAGGCGCGCGCTTAGGCGCGCGCCTTGAGCCTGTCGCAGAGGCGCGTCATTTCCGAGTTTTTTCCGGGCTCCCCTCCGGAGCCCGTATTTTTTTCCCAATCACAGGAGAGAGTAATACCATGTCACAGGACTTCAAAGCCACCATGAACCTGCCGAAGACCGACTTCCCCATGCGCGCCGGTCTGCCCGCGCGCGAGCCGGAGATGCTCCGGCACTGGGAGGAGCTCGATCTCTACCATGAGATGCTGAAAAAGAACGAAGGCCATCCGCGCTTCTCGCTGCACGACGGCCCTCCCTTCTCCAACGGCAATATCCACATGGGCCACGCGCTCAACAAGACCATCAAGGACTTCATCGTCCGCTCCTACGCGATGCGCGGGTACTACACGCCCTACATCCCCGGCTGGGACAACCACGGCATGCCCATCGAGAGCGCCATCATCAAGGAGCAGAAGCTCAACCACAAGGCCATGTCCGTGGCCGATTTCCGCTCCGCCTGCCACGCCTACGCCGAAAAGTACGTTGACCGGCAGCGCGAGGGCTTCAAGCGCCTCGGCGTGATCGCCGACTGGGAGCACCCCTACCTGACCATGAACAAGGGCTTCGAGGCGGAGGAAGTACGCGTGTTCGGCAAGATGTACCAAAACGGGCACATCTACAAGGGGCTCAAGCCTGTCTACTGGTGCCCCAAGGACGAGACCGCGCTGGCCGAGGCCGAGATCGAGTATCAGGACGACCCCGTCACCACCGTGTACGTGAAGTTCCCGATGGCGGACGATCTGGGCAAGCTCTCCCATCTCGACCGCTCCAGGCTCTTCTTCCTGATCTGGACCACCACGATCTGGACGCTGCCCGGCAACCTCGGCATCACGCTGAGCCCCGGTGACAGCTACGCCATCGTGAGGATCCCCTCGGGCGAGATGCTCATCATGGCCGAAGCCCTGGTCGAGACCGTCATGAAGGCCGGCAAGATCGACAGCTGGGAGATCGTGGAGACCCATGAGGGGCTCTTCTTCGAGCGCATGCTCGCGCAGCATCCCTTCCTGCCCAAGACCAGCCTGCTGATGACGGCCGACTACGTCACCATGGATTCCGGCACCGGCTGCGTGCACACCGCGCCAGGCTTCGGCGCCGACGACTACCAGACCTGCCTGCGCTACGGCACCGAGATGGTCGTCCCCGTGGACGATCAGGGCCGCCACACGGAATACGCCGGCAAGTACGCCGGCCTCTCCACAGAGGAATCCAACCCCGTCATCCTTGAGGACATGAAGCAGAGCGGCGCTCTCTTCGCCTCGGAGGACATTGTTCACAGCTACCCGCACTGCTGGCGCTGCAAGCACCCCATCATCTTCCGCGCCACCCCGCAGTGGTTCTGCTCGGTCGACTCCTTCAAGGAGGATGCCATCCGCGCCTGCGAGGACGTCCGCTGGCTCCCCGCCTGGGGCAAGGAGCGCATGGCCGCCATGATCCGTGAGCGCAGCGACTGGTGCATCTCCCGTCAGCGCCGCTGGGGTCTGCCGATCCCCGTCTTCTACTGTGACGACTGCGGCAAGCCCGTCTGCACCGGGGAGAGCATCGAGGCCGTGGCCACGCTCTTCGAGGCCGAGGGCAGCAACGCCTGGTTCGAGAAGTCTGCGGAGGAGATCCTGCCGCAGGGCTTCCGCTGCCCGCACTGCGGCGGCACGCACTTCAGTAAGGAGACGGACACGCTGGACGGCTGGTTTGACTCCGGCTCCACCCACTACGCCGCCATGAAGCGCGACCAGGGCTTCTGGCCCTCCGACATGTACATGGAGGGCGGCGACCAGTACCGCGGCTGGTTCCAGTCCTCGCTGCTGACCGCCGTGGGCGCGCTCGGCCAGGGCGCCCCCTACCGCGAATGCCTCACCCACGGCTGGACCGTGGACGGCGAGGGCAAGGCCATGCACAAGTCCCTCGGCAACGGCGTCGATCCGGCCGACATCATCAAGGAATTCGGCGGCGACATGATCCGCCTCTGGGCCGGCTCTGCCGACTATCATGTGGACGTGCGCTGCTCGAAGGAGATCTTCAAGCAGCTCAGCCAGAGCTACCTCAAGTTCCGCAACACCGCGCGCTACTGCCTCGGCAACCTCGACGGCTTTGATCCGAACGAGCTGGTCTCCCCCGCGGAGATGCTCCCGCTCGACCGCTGGGCCGTCACCAAGCTCAACGAGCTGATCGGGAAGGTCGCCGCGGCCTACGACAACTACGAGTTCCACGTGGTATCCCACGCGATCAACGACTTCTGCGTGGTGGAGCTGTCGAGCTTCTATCTCGACATCATCAAGGACCGGCTCTACTGCGAGGAGCGCAGCGGCCTCGCGCGCCGAAGCGCCCAGACCGCGCTCTTCCTGATCCTCGACAGCATGACCAAGATGTTCGCGCCCATCCTCGCCTTCACCTGCGACGAAATCTGGCTCGCCATGCCGCACCGCCGCGAGGACGACGCGCGCAATGTCGTGCTCAACACGATGAACAAGCCCTTTGCCGACTACGCCCTCTCCGAGAGCGAGATGAAGCGCTGGGACGAGCTCATCGCCCTGCGCAGCGACGTCAACGGCGTGCTGGAGACCGCGCGTGCCTCCAAGCGCATCGGCAAGCCCCTCGAGGCGGCCGTCACGCTCCATGCCCGCACCGCCGAGGCCCGCGAGCTCGTCGAGCACGTGTCCGACATGGGGCTGGAGGATCTGCTGATCGTCTCCCAGTGCCTCATCCGCGAGGACGGGGACAGCGGCACGGACGCCGCCGCCACCGGCGCAGGCGTCGCGGTTCCGGGGCTGGATATCACCGTGCGCGAGGCGCCGGGCGTGAAGTGCCCGCGCTGCTGGCGGCACTCCACCTTCGCCCAGGAGGGCACGGGACTTTGCCCGCGCTGTGCGGAAGTTGTTGCAAAACTCGGATAAATAGGGTATAGTAGATTAGAGTTATCGCAAACTCCCTTTGCAAAGAGATTCACTGCGCCGTGCCGCGGGCACGGCAGATAGGAGAGAGATATGCTGTACGCGATTATCGGTATTCTGGTCATCATTGCCGACCAGTGGGTCAAATGGTGGGTGAGCGCCGGCGGCACCGGCGAGACCGGCTTTTCGCTGATCCCGGGCGTGCTGAGCATGGTCAATGTCCACAATGACGGCGCCGCTTTCAGTTTCCTGGCCGGCAGCAACGCCAGGATCTACTTCATCGCCCTGACCGGCATCTTCACGCTGCTCGTGATCATCGCCCTGGCCACGAAGTTCATCTCCGGGCCCGTCTCGCGCTGGAGCATCGTGCTGGTCACGGCCGGCGGCCTCTCCAACTGCATCGACCGCATCATCAACGGCTACGTGCAGGACATGTTCAAGTTTGACTTTCCCGCGCTCGACTGGTTCCCCGTCTTCAACGTGGCGGACGTGTTCATCACCGTCTTTGCCCTCCTCTTCATCCTGGCCGTCATCTTCGGCAAGACCAAGAAGGACGAGGACGACTACGATCTCGAGGACGAGTTTGAGGACGTCGAGGAAGAAGAGCCTGTTCGTCCCAGCGCCAGAGAGCGCCGCGCCGAGCGCAAGGCTGAACGCAAGGCCGAGCGCCGCCGCGAGAAATACGAGGAAGAGGCAGTGGTCATTGAGGAGCCCAAGCCCGCCCGCCGCCGCGTGCCCCCCGTGCCGCCCCAGAGCGAGACGAAGCGCAGCGAGGCCGACCCCTTTGCCGAGTGGGACCGCGCCGTTGCCGAGACGAAGAAGCCCGCGCGCACGCAGCCTGAGCCGGCCGCGCCCGCGCCGCAGCCCAAGCCCGCTGCCAGGCCCGCCGCAAAGCCGGCCGCCGCGCCCGTGCAGCCGAGCGCGCCTGCCGCTCCGAAGCCGGAGAGCAAGCCCGTCAGCGAGAGCTTCGACCTGGACGACATCCTGGCCGAGTTCAAGTAAATATGGACGAAGAGTATCTTCAAATTCAAGCAGAGGAGAGCGGCGAGCGGATCGACGCTCTCCTCGCGCGCTCCGTCCCTTCCCTCTCGCGCAGCGCCGCCCAGCGGCTGCTTGAGCAGGGGCGCGTGACTCTCTCCGGCGCGCCGGTTCGGAAAAACTACCGCTGCGCGGCGGGAGACGCCTTTGACGTCCTGCTCCCGGCGGCGGAGGACGTGCCGCTCGTGCCGCAGGCGCTGCCGCTCGTCATCGCCTATGAGGACGAGGACGTGGTGGTGGTCGACAAGGCGCGCGGCATGGTCGTGCACCCCGCGCCCGGGCATCCGGACGGGACGCTCGTCAACGCCCTGCTCTGGCACTGCGGCGATTCCCTTTCCGGCATCGGCGGGGAGAAGCGCCCCGGCATCGTCCACCGCATCGACAAGGACACCTCCGGGCTGCTGATCGCGGCGAAAAACGATTTTGCGCATCAGGCGCTCTCCGCGCAGCTGGCCGACCGCAGCCTCTCGCGCATCTACGAGGCCGTGGCCCGCGGAGGCTTCCGCGAGGACAGCGGCACGGTGGACCGACCCATCGGCCGCCACCCGACTGACCGCAAGCGCATGGCCGTGACGGAGAAAAACGCCCGCCCCGCGGTGACGCACTGGGAGGTGCTCACGCGCTATGCCGGCTATACCCACATCCGCTGCCGGCTCGAGACCGGGCGCACGCATCAGATCCGCGTGCATCTGGCGAGCATCGGCCATCCCCTCCTCGGCGACGGCGTGTACGGCGCGCCCTGCCCGGAGAAGGGGCTGGAGGGGCAGTGCCTGCACGCGCGCACGCTCAAGTTCATCCATCCCCGCAGCGGGGAGCAGATCGTCGTCGAAAGCCCGCTGCCGGACTATTTCCGGGACGTTCTGGCCCGTCTGGGCCCGCCCATCTGAGAAAGGAGCCTGCTCATGAACAAAAAGACCGTATTTGCCATTCTTGCCGCGCTGGTGATCGTGCTCATCGTGTTCCTGCTGTTCCGGCTCGTCACCGGGCTCCTCTCCGGGGCAGGCAGCCTGATCCTCGGCATCGCCGTTGTCGCCGCGCTGGTGATCATTGTATTGTGGATGTTCGCCTACGCGGGAATCCACCGCAAAAAGTGAACGGAAGAGGAGGCTGATCCTGTGACGACGAAGGACATTTCCCGCATGGTCGTTTGGCTGGCCGTGCTGATCTCCGGGATCGTGCTGGTGATGAAGCTCCTGGGCGGCGCCGTGCATCTGCTCGGCGGCGTGTTCGATCTGATCCTCGGGGTTGTGATCGTCTGCGCACTGGTGATCCTCGTGATCTGGATGCTTCACTACGCTAAGACGATGCGAAAATAATAATCGTAATCAAACAGCCGCGCGCGGTTCGACGGGAACCGCGCGCGGCTGTTTTTATTTGTGTTTATGCAAAGCGCAGCCAGAAGGCCGGGCGCACGCCCACGGTGTCCACCGTGACGGGGACGCCCGCGTCCAGCTCGCTGCCCAGCGGGCCGATCGCCGCCGCGCTGCCGCTCACGCTTCCGCGCGTGCGGAGCCACCAGGTAAAGGTGCTCTTCTCGTGCCAGTATGCGCCGAGCTGCCGTTTCGCGGCGGCGCAGGCGCCGGCCGCTCTCAGTTCCATCGGCACCCGGCGCAGGACGTCCTGCCGGTTGAGCAGGAACACCCGGTCGACGATCGCCTCCTGCTGCGCGAGCGGGATCCTCACCTCTGCGATCCGAGCCCGCTGGGAGTCGGTAAAGGCGTTCTGCAGGAAGGCGCCGTTGAGCCAGGCGCGCAGACAGCTCCTGCCCCAGGGCGCATTCGCGCTGCAGTCCGAAAAGGGGCCGAAGGCCAGGCAGTCCCGGCTGAGGAGAAGCAGACAGTCCGCAGATTTGTCGATCACCTGCCACTCGATCCGCTCGCCGCCCCAGCTTCCGAACAGAAGCCGGCCGCCGATCTCGAGAGAGGCGAGCACCGGGTCGCGCACGGCGCTCTGTCCCGTCTGCCGCTGCGTCTGCTGTCTGGGCGTTTGTTTGGGCTCCCGGCTCCGTTTTTTCTGCGCGCTGCCGGCAGGCGCTTTTCCGTGCTCCTTCCGCACGGCGGCCGCCACCTCCTCGCGCGCCGCGGCCAGCTCGCTCGCTTTCAGACGCTTGAGCTCGCCGACCACCTCGTTCTTGACCCAGGTGCCGCGGTAGCTCGTGCCGTCCTTCATCGTGACGATGCCCTCGCCCCAGCGCATGCCGTGCCGCCAGCCGCCCTCATGGCTGCTGCCCTCAAAGAAATCATAGCGGCCGTAGCCGTGGTATCGCTTGTTATGTACCTCGCCGGTGTAGACGCCGTTTGCGCCGAGCATGCCGCGCACCTCGCCGTCGACCGTGTTCTGCTGCTTGAGCGCCTGTGAGAAGGAATCCGGCGGCGTGCGGCGGATCTCATCGTAAAATGCCTGTGCACGCCTGGTAAGACCGCTGCGCCAGCCCACGAGATAGGACGTGAAATCGTCGATCACGCTGTCCTCGCCCGCGGTGAGCATGACGCTCTTCGGGAAATGCTTGCGCGCGGCCCGGTTCACTTCCGCGGGATAGTAAAAGTCGATCGCGCCGAAGGTGTGCAGCGTCTCGTGCACGAGGGCGCTGGAGAAACTGCCCTCCTCCGCGAAAAACAGCAGCTCCCACTCCGGCAGGCTCGCCGGGTCCGGCGAGCAGCGGCTGCTCGGGGAAGCCACGGCGCGGCCCTTGGTATTCAGGATAAAGGCGTATACGACCTCTCCCGCGCCGAAGTTCTCCGCGAGCTTCTTCGTGAGGTTCGCCGCGCTGGTATGGCGGTGCTGCCGCGCGAGAGCGTCCACCGTCGGATAGGAGGAGGCGTCGTCCGCGTTGAAGGGGCGCGCCAGCTTCAGCTCCCACTCGGCGACACGGCAGCTGAGCGCGGCACGGGCTGCGGAAGCCGCTCGCTCGAGCCTGCCGATTCCCTCCCGGACGCCCCGGCGGCAGTCCTCGCGGCTTTGCTTTGTCCAGACGGAATTCGCGTCCGTCACATACACAGCGCAATAGAGCACCGTGCCGCGAAGTTCCCGCGCGGAGCCCTTGTTTTTCCAGTCCACCAGGATCTGCTCTGTTCTGCTGCTGTCGCTCATTGCGCTCCCTCCCCGCATACGGCGAAATTCCCGCGGCGCGGGAATTTCTGGCTGCCCGCCGCAGAGCGCAGCCTGCGCTGTCTCCGGTCAGGGCCTCCGCCGCGAAATCGGCGCGCCTCGCCTTTTTTCGCAGCCCCGTCAAGCGCATTATAGCAGTCCCTCTCTCCCCGCGCAAGGGATTTCGGCGGACGCCGCGCAGCGCCGGACGCAGATTTGCACGGAAAAACTCCTGTGGAAACGCTTGACATAACACGTCAAACAAGATAGAATAAATCGGATAATATTTAAGGGAGCCTGGGGAAGCTCCCGGATAAATATTTCTTTACCACTTCGACGGAGACCGCTGTGCTTCCGTCTTGCTTTAGATCGCGTTCCGTCCGGCGGCGCTTGTGCGGGGCTTTTGCGGCCGTTTTCAGCCGCCCCCTCCGGTACAGCCGAAGCATGCGCACGCCCGCGCGGCCGCGATCAAGGTGACCACCGCAAAATTCTCAAAGAATGGAGGTGTGTTGCTGCCTATGACTCTTGTTTATATCCTGATCGGTCTTGTCGTCGGCGCCGCCGCGGCTGCCGCGTTCTTTATCGTGCGTGAGAAAAACGCCGAACGCAGCATTGCGGACGCTGAGGAGCAGGCCAAACAGATCGTAAATGATGCTATCAAAAGCGCCGAGAGCAAGAAAAGAGAAGCTCTCGTAGAGGCAAAGGAAGAAATACACAAACGCCGCTCCGAATATGAGCGGGAAGAAAAGCTGCGCCGCAGCGAGGTGCAGAAGCAGGAGCGCCGCCTTCAGCAGAAGGAGGAGGCTCTCGACCGCAAGACCGACGCTCTTGACAAAAAGAGCGAGGCTCTTGCCAAGAAGATCGCGGACGCCGACGCCCACCAGGCCGAGATCGCCCAGATCAAGAAGAGCCAGCTCGAAATGCTCGAGCGCATCTCCGGCTTCACCGTGGAAGAAGCCAAGGCCTATATCATCGCCAATCTCCGCGACGACGTGACCCACGAGATGGCCATGAAGGTCAAGGAGATCGAGGCCCAGTACAAGGAAGAGGCAGACGAGCGCGCCCGCGAGATCATCGCGACCGCCATCCAGCGCTGCGCCGCCGACCACACCAGCGAGATCACCGTCTCCGTCGTCCCCCTCCCCAACGACGAGATGAAGGGCCGCATCATCGGCCGCGAAGGCCGCAACATCCGCAGC
>ODAJ012098258.1_pt1 | contig 37239 bp, 23 predicted proteins | sample 1539241 | NCBI WGS metagenome assembly ODAJ01 (sample SAMN02144231, study PRJEB22623) | gut metagenome | biome: sheep rumen | host: Ovis aries | place: New Zealand
ATGCCTTCAAGTCAGCCTCAGTTGCAATCAGATAGGGGTTGTCCTTGCGGTTTGATTTTTGAGAATCCTGCAGAGGGAAATCCACAATATTAAACTCCTTGGTGGCTGTACCCTCAAAGTTATTCAAACCTTTCAGGATTGCAGTGGCAGTTCCCTTGTCAATATTGTTTGAATACTCCAGATAATAGTCTGTACCCTCAACGAGTGTTACGTCGTTATACGTTGCAACAATGCTTGGTTTAATTTCGATATTACCAGACCAACGCTGGTCGGCGATATCAGAAATGGTTGCCAGATTTATATTGGTACTACCATTCTTGCTTGTGGTAATACCCAAGGTTATATTCTGATTGTTAACGGTCAGCGAATGTTCTCCGTCTACCTGACCCAAATTAGTCAGCGTACCACCCTGGCAGGTATAGTTAACGAAAGAATAGCCCTCTGGAACAGAAGGAGTCAGGGTTACTGTCCAATTGCCAGACCTGATATACTTCTTGCCATCTATCATGCTGGTAATAACGACACCGTCTGTAGCGCATGTGATGTCTGCGAAGTTCTCTTCCTTTAAGACTTCATAAATACGCTCTGTCTTACCGGGTTTATCGGCCTCAATACTTGCCTTGTAGGCACTGCCGTCGCCCTGTGCAACATAATAGCAATGGGTATAGTTTCCGTAATTCGCACTCTGGTTTCGATAATAGCCAGATATACCGCCTATAAGTTCGGTTCCCTCAACGATACCTGTATTCAGGCAGTTGGTTGCAACCAAGTCATTTTGTGCAGCAAGGCCGAAAATACCAGCGTGCAGGGCGCCAGGACCAGTTATGTCAGCAGCATTCTCGCAAGAGTCAACCTTAACGCCATAATAGGTTTCACCAATTATGCCACCTATACGGCTTACATTGGCCGTAGAGCTTAAAGAACCACGAACAGTACATCTTTTGATATTTCCATAACCCAGATATCCGGCAATACCGCCAATACGGAATCCGTCATCAAGGATACCCTTAATGGTTCCGCTCACATGACAGTTCTCGATCAAGACATTACTATTATATTCACTTACGTATCCCAATATACCACCTACATTTGAATAGCCTGTAATATCACAATCCTGCAAGATTATGTTCCTGGCAACGGCATGACCTCCCCAACGGCCGAACAAGCCCTGATAAGCGCAGTCTGGTTTATTGATTGTCAAACCAATTATCTTGTTACCACGTCCGTCGAAAGTTCCGTTGAAAGGATTATCATAGTCTTTACCGATGGCTGTATGCTCGCCCGTCATGGTGATGTCGGTGGTAAGAACGAAAGTCATGCCCTGAGCATTGTGACCGCTGTTAACATAGGCTGCCAAGCGCTCCAGGTCGGCTTCGTTATCAATATGATATACCTTATTGTCACCCTCACCTTCATAGCTAAACACATAGCCGTCAAGGTTCTCGGCATCCTGAATGATGTTAAAGGTACGACTGATGGACTGTCCCGCATAGCCTGCCTCATTACCATCTACCGGGGTAAAGGTTATGGTATAGATGCCTGCAGCTGTCAAATCCTCCTTTGCCACAGTCTCATTGTTGCTGTTCTTTATCGTTACTGTATAATCGGTGTTCTCTGTAAGAGTTGTAACTCCTGCCTTAAGAGTGTAAACCAGATTGATGGCATCACCATCATACAGATAAGAGTCCATAAAGGCAGAAACACTTACTGGCTGATAGAATGTATAGCCTTGAATAGCGCGAGTCAGATAGAAAGCGTTTTCAGGAGCTGTCAGACTTACATTGAAACAATTATAGTTTTCGGTAATATATTCACCTATACTACCAATCTTGTTGATATAGTATAAACTGTTAACCTGCTTGTTAGAAGGATTTTTATATCCAGTGCGTGGGTTCATCATAGAGATCTTGGTATAGGTTCCATTCTCCAAGCAATTGGTAAAATATGAATTTCCGTAACCATAACCACAGAAACCGCCAGCCTTGTGCTGCTCACTGTTACTGCTTTGAATGGTACCGGCAAAGACACAATTATTGAAGGATATGCTATGATTGTTTTCACTTTCAACATCTATGTTTCCCACAAAACCACCAGCATAATCGGCACTGGTAGTGATGGTAACCTTGACAACACAATTAGTGCATTCGTCTGGTGAACCTGACCATCCAATCAGACCTGCTGCATATTTGCCGGCAGAGGTTATGGTGCCATCAACTGTCAAGTTCATAATCTTGGCAAATCTGGTATGATGGAAAGGCGCAACGCCCTCAACGGCGGGATCGTTGTTCACGAGATTGACAGTCAGCGTATGGTCACGTCCATCAAAATAACCTTCGAAGCAGTGGCTTGCATCCAATCCCACCATTGTACTGATTGTTATGTCTCTGTCAAGAGCCACAAATCTACCACTGTAGTTGTAGCCGCCATTCACCATTTCGGCAAAACGATTCCAGTCGTCACTACTGCTTATTATATAAGGGTCATTCTTCTGACCACTACCAGGAAGCTGTGCCAGCACCTTTATCTCCTGAGTCAGAGAGCCGCTATAACCGTTTGCAGCCTTGCCCGTAATGGTCATAGTGTAGTTGCCGAGAGTCAAGACGGGGCTTGGCGAGAAAGTGATTTCGTAATTTTTAGGGTCAATGGTATTACCATCCAAGTCTTTTACGATTGGAACAACACTGATTTCAGAGCCTGTCCACTCAAAGGATGATTTGCATATCAGTGTGCTGTAATCAAGGTTTCTGTTTTCTTGTATAGGTACAACCTTGTCATTCTTTATCTGCCACATACTGCCCAGAGCCTCTTTCAACTCGGCGTTGGTCATCGAGCCTACAGGAGAACCCTGTACAGTACCAAAGGATTGAGTGTAATAACAGTTGTCAATTAAATCTGCCTCTTTAGCAAAAGTATAGCTTATATAATCGCCAATGGTAATTTGGGCAGGAGCAAACAGACAGTTAGTTATTCTAAGGTCATGACTATAAGTAGAAAAGTCAGCCACAAAACCAGAACAGCCCTTAACTTCTGGGCCAATAAGACTTCCATCATACAGACAGTTTTTGATATATGCATTCGAATATAAATATCCTATAAAACCACCATAACACCTATTATGGTAGCTATTATCTGCAGCGGCAGTACTTACAAATCTGACACTGCTCCAGCAATTATCAATATAGGTGTTACTATAATAACCGTCTGCATATGCTATAAGACCACCGGCATATCTGTAGCCGTTTGTTGTGATGGTACCTGATACATGCAGTCTCTTGAAGTTACAGCCGTTTGCATAACGGAACGGAGCACAATAATTTTCTGTTGCTTCCAGATTGAGTGTCATGGTATGACCATCACCGTCGAATGTGCCACGGAAAGGTTTTTCTTCACTTAAACAGGCTGCCTCAGATACATTGATGTCGGCACCCAGTCTGTAATATTTATCAGCGTATGTTGAATAGTTGTTCTCTAGCAAATAGGCAAAAGTACTCCAGTCTTCATCACTGTTAATCATATACGGGTCGTTCTTGGTACCACTACCTGCGAGTAGCTTCTCTACAACAAACTCTTTGGTAAGTGTTCCTGTATATTGTCCCTTTCCATTGACCGTTATGCTATATCTACCTACCTCCTTAACTGGACTCGGAGTAACAGTTACACTGTAGTCAACATCTTTTGTCAGTTCGGTATGGTCGGCAGACAATACCTTATAATTTAAATTGATGACATTGCCTGTATATATATAATGTTCTTCCAGACCTGGGAAAAAGCAGATATCGGTGGGGGCTATCAAATAAACAGTTAGCGACATACCACCGTACTCTCTTGAGGAGTCTGAACGGAACCTTATTTTCAGACAATTGCCAGAGCTTAGCAGCTCACCTACTTTATCTGATCCTGTGTATTGATCTCGACCAAGAATATTATTGGTGTCACCATCATAAAACTTCAGCCAGTCGCACCCAGTTTCTGTGTCGACCTTACCTGTTACCTTAATATAATAGCCAGAAGGCGCATTGATAACCAGATAACCGTCACAACTGCTAGAATGAGAATCTGACTTTCCGCCGTCATCATACACATTGAATGTAGTGATGTTGGCATTGGAAAGTGTCAGAACCGATCTGCCAGTCTTGGGCATGTTCACATAGTAATGACCTGCCGTACCTTGGGCAAAATCATTATCCTCCGACAATGACGCGACATTGTCAGATTCGGCCCACGCCCCAAAGTTCGTGAGCATAGCAAATAGCAACGTCATGGTCGCCCTTGCCAATTTAAAAACATTTTTACCTCTCATTGTTTAATAAATAATATATATAGAATTAAGTGTATAATTTACTTTCTGAATATGCGTACGATGCACCGTACAATCAGCAGGCAGATAAGTATGTATATTATTCCAAGCGGAATGGATATCCACGGTGATGTTTCTGACAAAAATGATTCGAACTTCATGTGTTTTAAATTTACGCGCAAAATTACCCTCGCATACAACAAAAAGGTGTGTAATTTTCGACAATGATGTGTAAATTGCGGCAATTTTATGTGTATTTTACGGAAATTTATACACCAAAAAGATACATTGTTTGTTTACATCCATAATGTATTGTGAGAAAATCTTTCCACAAATCCTTTTTTGTTTAATCAAATATCTATACCTTTGCACCTTCGAAAAACAGAGTCTTGTTCACACAAACGCAGATAGTTAATAAATGGGACATATGCAATTCACAGCCGTCGTCCTGATGGCAATACTTACATTCAAGCTGGTTTTGCTGCCTAAGAAAGTGGAACTGAACGCAATGGCAAACAGAGCTCGCTGGCTAATGGCCGGCAGCACGTTCCTTTTGGCAGTGCAGTTTCTTATTCAATATACTCTCCACCTACGTCAGATGGGCGTTACCCAGGCTGTCATGGTAAATCTGTTTTTTTTCATTCCATGCTCTTGGATGCTATCCGTGGCCCTGCTGAACCTGCAGGGAAAAGGACGCGTAACGCGTCTCGACCGATTCATGGGAGGCATGATATGGTTAATAGGCATAGCCATGTTGGGTTATGCTGCTGCCATCGACGGGCAACCGCTCTTTAGCGACACACCCGAACTCAGGTTGGCAGAAATAGTATGCTCCGTACTGTATGCTGGCATGCAGGGGCATTATGCATGGAGACAAGGCGCAAACCTGGCTTCCATGCGTCGCGTGCTGCAAGACTATTACGACCGCGACATGGACTATATGCTAAGCTGGATGCGACTGAGTATCATCATCCTGGTTGTACTGGCAATCATGGTGCCCATACTGATCTTTGGCAACGGACCATGGTTAGCCATCTATGCCATATTCTTCTTCATCAGTTTCTTCTATTTGGTGGATAGCTTCTGCAGCTATGTGGTAAGTTCGGCACCAGGCAGATTCCAAGAAGCGGAAGAAAGTGACGAGGAAGAAAGCAGAGAAGCGCAAAAAAACAACACGACCTCAGGAAAAGATAAGACTGCAGAGGATACAGCAGTAACAATGCGAAACGTGGAATACGCCGTCAGGAAATGGATAAAGGCAGAAGGATACCTGAAAAGCGGAATGAAACTGCCTATTGCAGCCGACGAAATCGGAGTGCCCCAATACCAACTCACGGCATGGCTTCGACAACAGAACCTCAAGTACTCCGACTGGATTACAGGACTACGCATCGAGGATGCCAAACGCATGCTGCTGGAACACCCAGAATGGACATCCGAGGCTATAGCCGAGAATTGCGGGTTCACAACCAGAGAATACTTCCACCGAATCTTCCGAAGCACAATAGGCATGACACCTGCACAGTATCAGCAAAGAAACACCTGATATACAGAGGAAGAATATGGGAAAGAAGGATTTCTTCCAGTTCAAACAGTTTCATATTCATCAGGAACATGCCGCCATGAAGGTAGGCACAGACAGCGACCTGCTGGGTGCACTGGCAGCTGGCGGCAAGCGTATTCTGGACGTTGGCACAGGCACTGGCGTGCTGGCACTGATGATGGCACAGCGTTTTGCTAATGCCGAGGTAACGGCAGTAGAGATAGACGACGAGGCGGTCATGGATGCACAGCGCAACTTCCAAGAGTCCAAGTATGCCGACCGCATCACACTCGTGCACGACTCATTCCAACACTTCCTTGCAGTAAAGGCACAGAATGCCGCACCCTTTGATAGCGTGGTTTGCAATCCACCCTACTTCGACCGTAGCCTGGAGTGCCCCACCCTTGGTCGCACCAGAGCCCGTCATAGCAGCAGCCTCCCCTTCTCGGTTTTGGCTGCCGGCGTATCCGACCTGCTCTGCGATGGCGGAACTTTCACCGTCTGCATCCCCCCCGAGGTGCTGAGCGACTTCAACTCAGCATGTTTTCTGGCAGGCTTCTGGCTCAGGGATAATCTCCAGATCAAGTCATTGCCCGAGAAGGGAGTCAAGCGTCACATCCTTATATATAAGAAAGGTATAGCCGAAGCTCCCATACATGAACAAACCTTCTGCATGCGAAACGCCGACAAGACCGTTTCCAGCTGGTACAAGGAAACTCTGAAGGATTTTCTTTTGTAGGTTGAGAAACCGCGAAAAATATCCCTTTCTACTCTTTCTACTTTCAAATAATTATTGTACCTTTGCACTCGTTTTTAAAAAAGAGAGTATCTAAGGATAACAATCAACGTATATTTAGCTATGAAGTTAGAGAATTTACAAACAGACTTCCAGGGTACATCATGGAAACATGAAATTGATGTACGCGATTTTATTCAACACAACTACGAGCCTTATGATGGCGACGAGTCATTCCTGGAAGGTCCCAGCGAAAAGACAAAGAAGCTTTGGGACAAACTGACCGAGATGTTTAAGGTAGAGCGCGAGAAAGGTGTTTACGATGCAGAAACTGTCATTCCCCAGAGCCTGGACGCCTACGGTGCCGGTTATATCGACAAGGAGAACGAGGTGATTGTAGGTTTGCAGACCGATGTTCCCCTAAAGCGTGGTATCTTCCCCCGTGGCGGTATCCGCATGGTGGAGAATGCGCTGAAGGCTTACGGATATGAGCTGGATCCTCTGACAAAGAAGATCTACACCAAGTATCGCAAGACTCACAACGAGGGTGTCTTCTCAGCATACAACGATGATATCAAGGCTGCCCGTCATGCCCACATCATCACTGGTCTGCCCGATGCCTACGGTCGTGGCCGTATCATCGGCGACTACCGTCGTATCGCCCTCTATGGTACAGCCAACCTGATTGAGGAAAAGAAGCGCTTCCACAAGCGTATCGACATCAACGAGTTCACAGAGGAGATTGTTCGTTGCCGCGAGGAGATTACCGACCAGATCAACGCCCTGAAGGAGTTCGAGCACATGTGTGCCAACTACGGCTTCGATGTCAGCAAGCCCGCTACCAACGCTCGCGAGGCTATCCAGTGGACATACTTCGGTTACCTGGGTGCCGTTAAGGATCAGGATGGTGCCGCTATGAGCTTCGGCCGTGTTAGCGCATTCCTCGATATCTTTATCCAGCGCGACCTGAAGAAGGGTCTCATCACCGAGGCTGAGGCTCAGGAGATGATAGACCAGCTGGTTATGAAGCTGCGTATCGTTCGCTTCCTACGTACTCCCGAGTACAACGACCTGTTCAGCGGCGACCCCATTTGGGCTACCACCAGCTTAGGCGGTATGGGTGTTGACGGACGTAACATGGTTACGAAGACCGACTTCCGTCTGCTGCATACATTATATAATATGGGTCCCTCACCCGAACCTAACCTCACCGTTCTGTGGAGCGAGCGTCTGCCCAAGGCCTGGAAGAATTTCTGTGCCAAGGTTTCTATGGACACCAGCGCTATCCAGTACGAGAACGACGACCTGATGCGTCCTGAGTTGGGCGACGACTACGGTATCGCTTGCTGCGTAAGCCCCATGAAGATTGGTAAGCAGATGCAGTTCTTCGGTGCCCGTGCTAACTTGGCCAAGTGTATGCTGTACGCCATCAACGGCGGTCGCGACGAGATGTCAGGCCAGCAGGTAGGTCCCCGCTTCAGCCCCATCAAGGGTGATTACCTCACCTTCGAGGAGTTCTGGCCCCGCTTCGACCAGATGATGAGCTGGTTGGCAAGAACCTACGTTAATGCACTGAAGATTATTCACTACATGCACGACAAGTACGACTACGAGGCATTCGAAATGGCTCTGCACGATGGCGATGTTCAGCGCACACGTGCCACAGGTATCGCAGGCCTCTCTATCGTAACAGACTCTATCGCTGCCATGAAGAACTGCAAGGTTCGTATCATTCGCGACGAGACTGGCTTGGCTGTTGATTACAAGATCGAGGAGGGCGAGTATGTTCCCTTCGGCAACAACTACGACGAGACCGACCAGATTGCCGTTATGCTGACCGAGAAGTTCATGGAGTACCTGCGCCAGCACCGTACCTACCGTGATGCTATCCCCACTCAGTCTCTGCTGACCATCACTTCTAACGTGGTTTACGGACGTAACACTGGTGCTACCCCCGACGGTCGTAAGAAGGGTGTTCCCTTCGCTCCCGGTGCTAACCCCATGAACTCTCGTGACATGAAGGGTGCCGTAGCAGCTCTGGCTTCTGTAGCTAAGCTGCCCTTCCACCACAGCAAGGACGGTATCTCTTACACCTTCGCTATCAGCCCCAGCGCACTGGGTAAGGATCGCGAGACACAGACAGAGAACCTGGTTAACATGATGGACGGTTACTTTACTCCCGACGGTGGCCAGCACCTGAACGTGAACGTGTTCGACCGCGAGCTGCTGGTTGACGCTATGGAGCACCCCGAGAAGTATCCTCAGCTTACTATCCGTGTCAGCGGCTATGCTGTTAACTTCGTTAAGTTGACTCGCGAGCAGCAGTTGGATGTACTGAGCCGTACTATCAACCACTGCATGTAATTACAATATAATTCTCAATTCATAATTCATAATTCATAAAGCTTGCACCATTCCTTGATGGATATGATGTATTAGCCGGAATTATGAATTATGAATTTTCGATTATAAGGGCTACTTAAGCTTTCCCGAGCGTGAGCAGGCTCAAAGCATAGCTTCAATTATGAAGGCTGCGATTGAGCGGGAGCAATGATAAACTTGTTTAAGCATTGCCGAACCGAGTAAGCAGCGAGAGCCATGAGTGCTCGCACTCTAATGGCCGAGTCGCGTTCGAGGTCGATGAAATCATCGTGAGCAGGCTCGAAGCATAGCTTCAATTATGAATTGTGAATTATGAATTATGAATTAACATGAACGCCCGCATAAATCAACTGGAATCTTTTGGGACCGTAGACGGCCCCGGCATCCGCTTTGTGGTATTCTTTCAGGGATGCCCGCTCAGATGTCAGTTCTGCCATAACCCAGACACATGGTCGGCAGACCTCGACGGCATAGCCAATAACGGCAAGGGAGCCGGCGAGTTTACGCCCGAAGAGTTGCTGCAGGAGGTCTTGCGCTACAAGAACTTCATCCGCACTGGCGGCGTAACGGCTACTGGCGGCGAACCTCTTATGCAGGCAGAGTTCCTACGCGAGTTCTTCCGCCTCTGTAAGGCTGAGGGCATACATACCTGCCTGGACACCTCGGGCGCTATCTTTAACGACAAGACCAAGGCTGTAATGGAATACACAGACCTGGTGATGCTGGACCTGAAAACACTCGACGATAATCTGCACAAGTCATACACAGGTGCTACGCGCGATAATAACCATCGCTGGATGGAGTACCTGCAAGAGATAGGAAAGCCTACGTGGATACGTCACGTGGTTGTTCCCACCATAACAGACAACGACGAGCGTCTGCAGGCCGTTATCGATTATATCGCACAATACAGTTGCGTAGAGCGCGTAGAACTGTTGGGATATCACATTATGGGCGAAGCCAAATACCAGAATATGGGCATTCCCTATCCCCTGGCTGGCATTCCACCCTTACAGCCCGAAAGATTGAACGAAATCAGGGGGATGTTCCGCAACAAGCTGAACATCAAGGTACTATAATCATCTTATTGTTGCCCATCTTGACGAATCAGTAACACTTTTTGTACAGGATTTGTTATATATCGGACAAATTGCTAACCTTTTTTGCCAAATATAGAAATATTTATTATCTTTGCATCCAGAAAATACCAATTCAATCCTAAAATGCAAAGAATACAGATGCTGAGACGGCGTCACACCCTATTACTCCTCCTTACCGTTTTGTGCCTTCCTACCATTCTGAAAGCACAGACAATGAAGGAATGGGACGATGTTTCAGTATTTCAGTTGAACCGTGAAGCAAGTCACGACCTATCCATCCCCTTCACGACCGCCGAGGCTGCAAAGACCCTTGACCTCACACAATCCCCATATTACCTTGATTTGAACGGAACATGGAAGTTCCACTGGAGCGGACTGCCTACAGGTGTTCCCTCTGGCTTCTATGCCAAGGACTATAATGATGCCGGTTGGGATAACATCACTGTACCCTATCCCTGGCAGGTATATGCCATCAGGAATAGTAAGAGTTGGGACAAGCCTTTGTATATTAACACCTCCTACCCCTTTGCCTATACCAGCACCTACAGCGTAATGGCAGACCGGAATGCCAACTGGACATACAGCGGTAACATGAAGAACCCCGTGGGCTGCTACAGACGTACCTTTACGTTGCCCGAGGGTTGGAAGGACCGCAAGACTTTTATCCGTTTCTGCGGAGCCGGACATGCCTACTACGTATGGGTGAACGGTCAGTTTGCCGGATATGCCGAGGATTCCTATCTGCCTAGCGAGTGGGATATTACCGACAAGGTTCAGGAGGGCGAGAATACCGTTGCCGTGCAGTGCTTCCGCTTCTCCAGCGGTTCGTTCCTGGAGTGTCAGGACTATTGGCGACTGACAGGTATCACACGCGATGTCTATCTCTACTCCACCCCTCAGGACTACATCAAGGACTTCTTCTTCAGTACCACTGCCCTCAGAACCAATAACACTAGCGCTTCGGCAAAGGTGCAATACAATATCACTTCCGAGAATGTAAGCGGACTGACCCTTGTGACCACCATCAGCGACGGGGCCAACGAACTGAAGCAATACACCAAGGCGTTAACCACAGCCAGCGGCACACAAAGCATAAGCATTACGGATATAGAGGCATGGAGCGCAGAGAATCCCAAGCTCTACGACCTAACGCTGACCTTGATGCGAGGCGAAGAGGTGATAGACCTGCGTAGCTGCAAGATAGGCTTCCGCACCGTCAGCATCCGCAACGACGGCGCTCTGCTTATCAACGGCAAAAGGGTTATCTTCCACGGAGTGGACCGCCATGACTTCAGTCAGGAAACGGGCCGCACGGTCAGCAAGGAAGAGATGCTGCAGGATGTGCTCAGCATGAAGCGCCTGAACGTCAATGCCGTGCGTACCAGCCACTACCCTAACAATGCCTATTTCTATGAGTTGTGCGACAAATACGGACTTTACGTTTTGGCGGAAGCTGATGTGGAGTGCCACGGCAATCAGGGGCTGAGCAGCGTCGAACTGTTCCGTGCTCCTATGGTCGAGCGCAACGAACGCCAGGTGCGCACACTCCGCAACCATGCCTGCATCTTCGGATGGAGCGGCGGCAACGAGAGCGGTGGCGGTGATAACTTCCAGTATGTGATGGCAGCTATCAAGAAGTTGGATACCACTCGTATCACTCACTACGAGGGCAACAGCTCCTGGAGCGATGTCAGCAGTACGATGTACGGCTCATACGGCAGTATGCTCAGCACAGCGGTGGGCAGATACAACGACTACAAGAGCGGCAAGAATCCCAAGCCACATATCCAGTGCGAGAACACCCACTCTATGGGTAACGCCATGGGCAACCAGAAGGATATGTTCCGCGAGATCTACGAGCCCTTCCCCGCTATGACTGGGGAGTTTGTCTGGGACTGGAAGGACCAAGGCCTGCGTGTGCCTGTCTCTGGTAAGGCCAACCAATACTATTGGGCTTACGGAGGCGACTTCGGTGACACGCCCAACGACGGCGCATTCTGCTGTAACGGTGTGGTGCTGCCCGACGGCACCCCGACAGCTAAGAGCTATAACATGAAGGCGGTCTATCAGCCCCTTGACGTTATCATGAAGGATAGCTTGACAGGTACTTTCTGGCTCAAGAACAAACTGCAGCAGAAGAACCTGAGGGATGTTGACGTACGCTATAGCATCCAGCAGGATGGTATCGAAATAAAGAGCGGCTTACTGCCCGACATAGACATTGCACCCTACGACAGCGTCATGGTCAACATTCCCCTCGATGACGTGGAGATGCTGCCCCAGCACGAATATTACATCCGCTTCAGTACAACCCAGCGCCAGGCTACTCCCTGGGCAGAAGCTGGCTACGAGGTGGCTGTCTCTGGTGCCGAGCTGCGCAAGGCTACGGCACGCGAGGCCTATCAGTATCAGGGTACAGACCAACTAACCGTTACCAGCGGCAGCACAACCTGCACCGTCAGCGGCAAGGACTTCACCGCCACCTTCTCGCAGGGCACACTTTCCAAGTATGTCTATAAGGGTAATACGCTCATCAGCACAGCCCTGAAACTGAACACTTTCCGCGCCCCAACAGAGAACGACAAGGCACAGGAAGGCAACTGGGAAAGCCTGGGTGTGCGTACACTTACACAGACAAGAGGCAATTTAATTGTTACTGAAGATGAAGGCAAACAATGGACTGATATTCAAGTAACTAACCAATACAAAACAAGTACGAGCGCCATCACATTCAACGTACAGCAGCGCTTCCGCGTATTCCCCGACGGAACCATTGCCGTAAGCACAATCACCACTCCCAACGTGGATGGTCAGGTGCTGCCCAAGTTGGGTTTCCGCTTCGAGATGCCTAACGCTTGTTCACAGCTCACTTGGTTCGGACGCGGACCGTTGGACAGCTATGCCGACCGCAAGGACGCTTCCCTTCCTGGCATCTATCACAGCACAGTAGCTGAGCAGTGGACCAACTTCGTTCGTCCGCAAGAGACGGGCAACAAGGAGGATGTCCGTTGGCTGGCCATTCAGCGCACAGACGGACAAGGACTGCTGTTCTCTGCCTCACAGCCAATGGCTACCACCACAGGCAACTGGCGTGCCGAGGAGATCTATACCAGCCGTAGCAGTCGTGTGAAGCATCCGCATGAGATGACCACCGTTCGCAACACCGTTGTTTGCTTGGATGCCTGGAACAGGGCACTTGGCAATGCATCCTGCGGTTCAGACGTATTGGAGAGATACGAGCGCAAGAACGCTCAGACGCCCTTCAGCTTTGTCATCCGTCCCATTGATGCGCTCATTTCCGATACAGCTCTTACGACTCTGGCGTGCGTAGGCGCTCCCGTTTGCGAGCCCGTCCTGATGAAGGCTGACCATTACGGCTATGCACATCTGAGCACAGCTACGCAAGGTGCCACTATACATTATAAGAAAACAAATAAGGATGGTTCGACAGAAGAGGGTATCCTCACCCCCGAACAGAACGAGCCCATAGATATGCGACAGGGCGGTACGCTGACGGCATACGCCACCTGCGAGGGATTGGCAGACGGCATGGAGACCACCCAGCAGTTCGGACTGTTTGTTGATAAGCGCGACTGGAGCATCGTCTCCTACGACAGCCAGCAGGGCGGTCGCGAGATTGCCACCAATGCCATAGACGATGACGAGAGCACCATCTGGCATACTCAGTACAGTCCCAATACGCCTGACTGTCCGCACGAGCTTATCATCGACATGGGCCACACCTATCGCGTCAACACCTTCAGCTACAAGGGTCGTACAGACGGTTCCAACGGCAGGGTTATCGACTACGAGGTTTATTTCAGCAACAATCCCAAGGTATGGGGCGAGCCTGCTGCCAGCGGCAGTTTCCGTGATGTCAGCGACCTGCAGACTGTTGCCGTATCGGGCACAGTGGAAGCCCGCTTCCTGCGCTTTGTGGCCAAGTCTGTTGTGAACAACAACAAGTACGCTTCTGCCGCAGAGCTGTATATCGGTGCCGAGGCTATGGTGGACGACCGCACAACGGACCTTGCACCCATCGTATCTTCCCATAAATACCGCATCCGCGAGGTGGACAGCAACCTATGTCTGCATTATCAGACCAATAACAACGAGGGCCACTTCTGCCTGGGTCAGTATAACGAGAGCGACAACACCTATCAGTTCACCTTCACACCAGTTTCTGGCTTCGGTGCCCTGTACAAGTTGAAGGGTGGCACCCATTACATGTGCGTGGATGGCTCCACAACCTGGCGCATCATCAGTACAACCACCGCTCCCACATCCGCCAGCGGCTATATGCAGTTAGAGCAGTTAGAGAACGGAAAGGTTCACCTGCGTGCAGGTTGGCAGAACAGCCGTCATATTGGCTTCGACAGCAAGAATACCGGCTCATATATCTATGCCGACAAGACAACACCCGGCGTCTTTGTTTTGGAGGACATCACACAGGAGAAAGAGACAGGAATAGAGGACGCTCCCACAGAAGAACTGGGGCTGCTGCACTATAACGGCACCCTGAATATCATAACGCCCGGTCCCAGCACGCTCAGCGTGTATAACCTGCGCGGGCAGCTCATCAGCACCCTACGCCTGGTAGGTAGCTGTTACCTGCCTCTGGCCTTACCCAAGGGAATATACATTATTAAACTAAGTTACAAAGACGAGAGTAGGACAATGAAGATACATAAGTAACTTTAAACGAGATGAGAGATTATAGATGGTTTCAAGTTTGAAGCTGCGCTTCGAGCCTGCTCACGCTCGGCAATGCTTAAACAAGTTTATCATTACTCTCGCTCAATCGCAGCCTTCAGGTTTCAGATTCGAAATTGTGAATTATGAATTATGAATTATGAATTATGAATTATGAATTAAATATAATATGGTACAGATTATTTACGCTACAGATGCAGGCAGAGAGATTGCACAGAGACTGCTGAAGGAGATTCCCGAGTCTCACCTGCTGCCTGTTAAAGCCTTTGCGTCTAATATCTTCTCGCGCAACGAGGCATTGATCTTCGTCGGCGCTATGGGCATATGTGTCCGCACAATAGCACCTTTTGTCAAGAACAAAGTTTCCGACCCAGCCGTTATCTGCGTCAACAGCGCTGGCAACTATGTAGTCAGCGTGCTCAGTGGACATGTAGGCGGCGCCAACAAGCTTACCCGCCGTGTAGCCCGCATCTTGGGTTGCGAGCCCGTCATCACGACAGAGAGCGACAACGATGGCCTCTGGGGTCTGGATACCCTTGCTCCCCACTTCGGCTGGCAGGAGGAACATCGCGACGGTCGCATGAATCATATTATCTTCCATTTCGTAGGAGGCAAGCCTACCGTCCTGAAGTTGGATGTTCGTGGCGGTCGTGGTGTGGATTACATGAAGCGCACCTGCCCTGCACATGTTCAGTACTTCGATACAGAGGTGCCGCAGGACCCCGAGAGCCTGCTCCTTGCCGTCAGTCCGTTCTGGAATCCTACTATCCAGAAGTTCAGCAAGTCCGTGCTCTATCGTCCACCCGTACTGCATCTGGGTGTGGGATGTGTTCGCGAGTGTCCTGCTGGCGAGCTGCCTAAGAAGGTGCGCGACATGCTGCACGAGCACAACCTATCCGAGAAGAGCATCGCCACCATCGATACTGTTCCTCAGAAGGCCGACGAGCTGTTCGTAAAGGCACTGCTCATGGCATTCCCATGGGCAAAACTTGTCATCCACGAGCAGGAGGAGAACGCGCCCTGCATTAGCGAGGCATGTGCCGCCACCTATGGTCCTTTGTTGATGGAGAAGAAGGAACTGGATGATGTCTGCGAGGTCAGCGTGTCTATTTCGCGCGAGGCACAGCTGGGCGGTCACGTCGAGTATGTAGGAGGCGGAGCTGATGATCCCGACCTGGTTACCGTTCGTGGTATGCGCTTCCTGCAGCAGGCAGACCTTATCCTCTACCCCTCGGATGCTGTATCAGAGCGCCTTACTCATTATGCCAAGAAGGGCTGCACCGTCCGCGCTTCTGAGAACATGAAACCACAGGAGCGCCTCCAGCTCATGCAGGAATATTACAAGAGAGGCCTGCAGGTAGTACGTCTGGTAGTAGGCAATCCTGCTGACAACACCGCCTTCCAGGAGGAAAAACCCCTCCTTGACAACGAGAACATGCGCTATCACATTACCCCGGGAGTAAAATAATTGGGAGATAAAAAGTTATAGATGATAGATGAGAGATTATAGATGAGAGATGAGAGATGGTTTCAGGTTTCTGGTTTGAAGCTGCGCTTCGAGCCTGCTCACGCTCGGCAATGCTTAAACAAGTTTATCATTGCTCTCGCTCAATCGCAGCCTTCAGGTTTCAGATTCGAAATTGTGAATTATGAATTATGAATTATGAATTAAAATAGATGTACTTCCAAGGATTAATCATAGCAGTTGCAACGTTTCTTATAATAGGTGTTTTTCACCCTGTTGTTATCAAGGCAGAATATTATTGGGGCGTAAAATGCTGGCCACTCTTTGCCGTTGTTGGAATCCTGTTGCTTACAGCATCGCTATTCATTTCCGACACACTCTTCGCAGCCGTGTTGGGAGTGACGGGTTGCTCGGCACTTTGGAGCATTTTGGAGCTCTTTCAGCAACGCGAGCGTGTTCGCAAAGGTTGGTTCCCCAAGAACCCGAAAAAGGCGGATTCATCGCAATAAACGGATTTATCCGAACGACCCAAGGAACAAATTTTAGAAGAGCATTCAGAGCCATCTGATTGCTCTTCTTTTTTTTCAAAAAAAATGCCTCAATTATTTTGGTTTAATGGTCAAATTTCCCTAAATTTGCAAACGTTCTTACCGAACGGAATTTTCAACTAACAAACTTAAAACAACAATAATTACACTAACTCCATGATTGTCATAAAAAGAGACGGCTCCAAAGAGGAGTTCAACAGACAAAAAATCAAAAATGCCATAATAGGTGCTTTTCAATCCGTATCCAGTTGGGATGAAGAGAAGATAAACAGCGTAGCCACAGACCTTAGCGAAAGTATTTCGGTGCGAGACGGTTTCACCGTAGAGGAGATTCAGAACCGCGTAGAGTTCGCACTGATGCAGAACGGATATTATGCCGAGGCTAAATCATATATACTTTACCGTCAGCAGCATGCAGAGGCACGTTTCATTAAGGAGCGTATCGACTACATGAACGAATACAGCCAGACGGCCGACAATGCTGCCACTGCCAGCGAGACAGACGCCAATGCCAACGTTACAATGAAGAATGTTGCCAACTTGGAGGGCGAAGTCTACAAGACCACTAACCGCGTCATCCAGCGTCAGCGTATGAAGGACAAGCTGAACCAGATGTTCCCCGAGGTGGCTAAGCAGTACGAGCAGGACCTCAACCACCATATTATATACACGCACGACGAGGCCAGCACACCCGTACTGAAGCAGTACTGTATGGCTGTCAGCCTCTACCCCCTTATGACGGATGGTGTTGGTAATATCGACGGAGTAACCCCTGGTCCTCCAAACGACCTGCAGTCTTTCAGCGGCCAGATAACCAACCTTACCTTCCTGCTTTCATCGCAGTGTAAGGGTGCTGTGGCCTTTGGCGAGTACTTCATCGTACTGAACTACTACATCGTGGGCGAGTTCGGTGCCGATTGGTACAATCATCTGGATGATATTACCACTACAGAATGCTGCCTGAAGCAGCGCACCGTTCGCGACAACATCTTCAAGGCCTTCAAGCAGTTCGTGTGGGGTATCAACCAGCCTGCCGGTAACCGCAGCTACCAGTCGCCCTTCACCAACGTCAGCTACTACGACCATACCTACTTCGAGTCCCTGTTCGGTGACTTCTGCTACCCCGACGGCACACGTCCCGAGTGGAAGGCCATCGACACCCTGCAGCGTATGTTCATGAAGTGGTTCAACCAACTGCGTCTGAAGCAGGTACTCACTTTCCCAGTTGAGACCATGGCCATGGTATATGACCCCAAAACAGGCGATATCATCGACAAAGATTACAAGGAATTCACTGCCGAAATGTATGCCGAAGGACACTCCTTCTTCACCTACATCAGCGACAGTGCAGACAGCTTGGCATCTTGTTGCCGTCTTAAGAACGAACTTACCGAGAATACCTTCAATCCCACCAGTGGTCTGACGGGTGTAATGACCGGTTCCTGCAACGTAATCACACTGAACATCAACCGTATCGTCCAGGATGCCAAGCGTACCATCTCAGGTACCGAGGGCGACCACAACTTCTACGCCTTCCTGCGCCTGTACATTACCAATATACTGGAGCGTGTTTACAAGTACCACATCGCCTACAAGACCATGCTCTACGAGATGGAGGACCGCAAGATGTTTGCCGCTTCCAACGGTGGTTACATCTTCATCAGCAAGTTGTACAGCACCATTGGTATCAATGGTCTGAACGAGGCTGCCCGCTTCCTGGGTCTGACCGTTGGTAACAACCCCGAGTACATCGAGTTCCTGCAGGTTATCCTGGGCACCATCAAGGAGCAGAACAAGCAGCATAGCATCAACGACAAGAAGCGTCCCTTCCTCTTCAACAGCGAAGTTGTGCCTGCCGAGGGTCTGGGCGGTAAGAACTACCGTTGGGACAAGGCTGACGGCTATTGGGTACCAGAGGACGAGAACCTCTACAACTCATACTTCTACGATGCACACGATGATACCCGCGTTCTGGATAAGTTCATCCTGCACGGCAAGCAGACCTATCAGTACACCGATGGTGGTAGCGCCTTGCACTGTAACCTGCAGGATCACCTGACCAAGGAGCAGTATCTCAAGCTCATCGACTTCGCCATCAAGAACGGCACCTCGTACTACACCTTCAACATTCCCAACTCCAAGTGCGAGGCTTGCGGACATATCATCAAGAAGCCTATCGATGTATGCCCCTGCTGCGGTTCTTCGGATATTACACAGTACACACGTATCATTGGCTATCTGCGTCCCATCCCCGCCTTTGGCAAGGACCGTCAGATAGAGGCTGCCAAGCGTACCTACAGCTGTAACCTGCAGTAATGCCCATGCTAAAGTATGTAGATACCAAAGAAGTCTTCGCCGAGATTCCCGACGAGATAACTTTGGCCATAAGTATCAGTGGCTGCCCCATTCGTTGCAAAGGTTGTCATAGCAAATACCTTTGGGACGATGTGGGGGAGCCACTGTCCGTTTCTTCCCTTGCCACCCTGCTTACGGATCACGTAGGCATCAGCTGCGTCTGCTTTATGGGTGGCGACCAGGCACCCGAGGAGATTAACACCCTTGCCCAGTGGGTAAAGGAGAACACAGACGTCCGCACAGCCTGGTACAGCGGAGCCGACGAGGTGAATCCCGTTATCAACCTCAGCAACCTCGATTACCTCAAGATCGGTCATTATTCCGAGAAGTCAGGCCCCCTCAACTCCCCCACCACCAACCAGATCCTTTGGCGCATCGAACACAAAGGAACAGAGAATCAGCAGGTGAACATCACCTCACGGTTTTGGAAATAAAAAGAACGGATAAATCCGTTCTTAATTCAAATTTTATAAATTCAAAATTCAAAATTGGAGCTTTGCTTCGAGTCTTGTCGCGCCCCATTTACAATTTGTAATTGAGGCTGCGCCTTTGATGCATCTATTAGCAAACACGCTTAAAACACTCTTCTTTTTTTAATATAAAAAATGAAAAGTGTCCATTTTTGGACAGTCAAGTGTCCGGAAATGGACACTCTTATTTTATGCCCCTACTGATTATCAACAAGTTACGAGTTTGGCACGCTTCTTGCTGTATAAAAAGCGGAATAAATGCCCTCTATGTGGAGAGCCGAAATGAAAATAGGCAAAAACAACACAATATAAATAATGAGTAGAAAATTTAAACTTAGTTCTTTCACCCCCTCCCTAGGAGGAAGCTGGCGCTCTGTCCTTTCCATGATGCGCGAGGAAAAGTTGTTCTCCACGATTCACATTGTAGGAACAGCGATGGCAATAGCCTTCACGATGGTGATGGCGGTGGTGTATTACATCAAGTTGGCACCTATCTACCCTGAGGTGAATAGAATGAGAACGGTCTATTTTGACGGCATTAATCTAAGGACTGAGAACCACAGGTTACACACCTATTATGGAATCAAGGCATTTAAGGAGTGGTTTCAAGATAGTCCAAACATTGAATTCTGTGCTCCTACGTTATTAGCTGCAGGAACGGGAAGGTTTGATAAATCAACTTGTCACGACTGGGTGGTGAAGGATAAAGATGAATACATTGACGTCATCAAGAACATGACCACCGCCGACTTTTTCAAAATCTACGAATACGACTTCTTACAGGGTCGTCCCTTCACCCGCAAGGAAGTTGAGGCAAATGAACATGTAGCCGTCATCTCCGATGCATTGGCGGAGAAACTGTTCGGCAAAAACACGGATGCCGTGGGGCGAATTGTAAAGATGGACGATTCGATGATAAAAGAAGTACGTGTAGTGGGTGTAGTTCGTGGTGCCAGTCAGTTAACACCTGATAGTTACGCAGATATCATCATGCCCTGTACACTTGGGTTTAACGATGATTACACGGGAATGTATTCCATTATTGTTACCGTAAAAGATAACGAACACATGCAAGCCTTGAAACGAGAGCTGGACGATGTGTCGGCACGTGCTCTACAAGCTCATCCCGAAATATTAGACCGTCGCGATTTCAAAGAAGTCGAGAAACCAAAGATGCTACTGACTGAGAATATGGAGACGCACCCTATGTATGTGCTACGCACAGAAAATGGCAACTCTTGGTTCAGTCTAGCCTCGATTTGGCAGATTATCAAGCATTATGCAGGAATCCTCTTTGTACTGTTATTTGTTCCTGCACTAAACCTTTGCGGCATAATAGCCGGCCGCATGGAGCGTCGTACGACAGAGATGGCTGTGCGAAAAACTTTTGGAGCCCGTCGCAGCACACTTCTGCATCAGGTGGTGTGGGAGAATTTGGTGCTGACCAGCATAGGCGGTGTCGTTGGCCTGGTACTCTCTTGGCTTGCTATCTACGGATGGCGAACAGAAATCATGGGTTTGTTCTTCGATAACAGCATCCTCACCTCAACACCCATCGTATCGGGCGAGATGCTCTTTGCCCCGACCCTCTTCCTTTCCGCCTTCGTTGCTGTTGTGGTGCTGAACCTATTGGCAGCCGTGGTACCAGCATGGTGGAGCCTAAGAAAACCTATTGTTGAATCTATGATGGAGAAAAGGTAAAGACCCTCCCCCGTCCCCTTCCATACAGAGAGGGGAGATAGAAGAGTTAACACAAAACGCAAAAAAGTATGAGCGCAATAAAATCAATAACAAAGTTCCTCCCCATAGAGGGGGAGGTAAGGAGAGGGTCTTTTGGGAGAGGGTCTTTATGGCTCTTCCTCGAGCTAATCATCATCACAGTGGTGGCATGGGTTGTCTTTGATCCTGCCGTTGTCAACCTCTACTATCGAAGCCTACCGCTGGGTTATGATGCAAACAGGCTGGTTTATGGCGAATATATTACCAGAGAAGATTGGCAGCCTGCAGAGGATGACATTATTAAAGACGATAACGGATTCGTAGTAGGAAATTTAAGCCGTTACGAGATGACTGAGAAGCGGCAAAACCAGATAATACGACAGCTTACGGATATGGAGGGCGTGGAGTCCGCAACTCTTAACGGAGATATATACGACGGGTACAGCAGTATAGGAGAAACCCAATCAGGATACTACAGCTGCATCAATGAAAGGGATACAAGCAGATTGAGCATCATCAAATTCAGTCCCAATAGTCTTTTCTTCGAAACCTACGGTTTGCGTCCCTTGCCCGGCAGTCCGTCGGCTCAGAAACTCTCGCACATCACAGGGGCAGAGAACAAAGTAGTTCTCACACGGTCTGGAGCCATCAAAGTATTTGGTACAGAGGATGTGGTGGGTCGCCACTTCAAAGTCCTTCATGAATCCGACAACTACGAAGTCAGAACCTTCGACGAGGTGTCGGTAGCAGGTGTAGTGGAGGATTTCCGCAAGTCGTTACCTACAACCCTGCACTCGATTTACTTTAGACCCGACACCATTAAATGGAGTAAATGTCATTTCGTTCTCCGCCTGCGTGAAGGAATAGATGCCAACCGCTTTGTGGAGGAGCACGGCAAAGAGGTGATTAGCAAGGGATGTACCCACTTTAGCCGAATCAGCCGCATAATGCCATTCCAAGAGCATTTGCAGAAGCAGGAACGGGAGGCAGGCCGTACACAGGAAGTAAACCGAAGCCTGATGCTGGCGCTATTCTTCTTGCTAAATCTCTGTCTGGGTGTTATTGGTACTGTCTGGCTGCAAGCCAAGCGTCGTACGGAGGAATGTGGCGTGCGTCGCGCTTTCGGAGCCACCCGTCCGCGTCTGCTCTTTAATATGCTATGGCAGAACACCGTGCTTACAACCCTCGCCGTTGTTGTGGGGCTCATCATTTTCCTGAACTATGCTTACAGCAGCATTCATAATGCTAGCAATATAGGATACACCGCCAGCGAAGCTTTCTACTCACCCAGAATCAACTGGACAGACCTCGACCGGTCATGGGTGGAGTACTTCTGGCCTCACTTCCTCACCGTCTCTGCCGTTGTATATATTATTATATTATGTACAGTCCTCATCGGAACGGCAATTCCAGCCATTAAGATCATCAGGACAAACATAACGGATGCGTTGAGGGAAGAATAACAGAACTTCGAGCAACAGGTCGAAGTTCAATTCAAAATTCAAAAATTATAAATTCAAAAATATAACATTATGAACACAGAAGAAAAAGTATTCAACCAGAATCAATCAAGTCAATCACAATCTACTCCCTCTCCTACGGGAGAGGGCCGGGGTGAGGCTGTTATTCGCCTGACAGAGATTAACAAGATCTATCGTACTGACGAAGTGGAGACACAGGCATTGGAGAATGTAAACATCGAAGTAAAGAAAGGCGAGTTCCTGAGCATCATGGGCCCCTCTGGTTGTGGCAAATCTACGCTGCTGAACATCATGGGCCTGCTAGACGAGCCTACCAGCGGAACCATCGAGCTGTGCGGTCAGATTGTTGACCCTAAGCTATCCGACAACAAGATGGCTGAGCTGCGTAACAAGACCTTAGGTTTCGTATTCCAGAGCTTCCACTTGATTAGCACCCTGAATGTGCTGGACAATGTGCAGATTCCCCTCATCTATCGTGGTGTACGCAGCAGCGAACGTCTGCGTCTGGCCAAGGAAGTGATAGAGCGCGTAGGTCTCAGTCACCGTATGAAGCATCGTCCCTCTCAGCTCTCTGGTGGTCAGTGTCAGCGTGTAGCCATCGCCCGCGCCATCATCGGCAACCCCGAGATACTCCTTGCCGACGAGCCCACAGGTAACCTGGACTCTAAAATGGGTGCCGAAATTATGGAACTGCTGCACAAGCTGAACAAGGAAGATGGTCGCACCATCGTTATGGTAACGCACAACGAGCAGCAGGCCGCACAGACCGACCGCATCATCAAGTTCCTGGACGGAAGACAAATCATGTAATTTACGATTTGACAATTTACAATTTACTATTTATATGCTGAGTAAGTTCTTCCTATTTCTGCGTCATGCGATTGCGTTGGTGCGTGCCGACAAGCTGTTCTCCACCATCTACATTGCGGGCACGGCTGTTGCCATTGCCTCGGCTATGGTGGTTGCGCTCATCATTCACATCCGAATCAGCAACATCTATCCTGAAGAGCACAGAGACCGCACGGTGTGTGTAAATGGTAGTTTCAAGGACGAGGAAGGGAATTCCTTGGGATACTACGGTTATTCTCCCGTAGCGGTGGAGGAAGTTTTCAACCATCTGGAATGTGCCGAGGTGGTCAGTGCCAATATGGGTTCTGAGTATGTCTATAGCTTTACTGCCTGTGCTGAGATGGGCAAACAGGAAGTACCCGTCACCCCGAGGTTCACCGATGCCAACTTCTACCGCCTCTATGATTTCCGCTTTGTCGATGGCAGGCCCTACACCGATGAGAACTTGCAGCACGCCGACAAGTGTATTGTCATCACAGATGTACTGGCTAAGAAAGTGTTCGGAACCACAGAAAAGGTCGTAGGCAGAGAGTTGTTGCTGAACTACCTGCCATATCGGATTATTGGCATTGTCAAGGAAGTGAGTCCGCTGATGCGAGACTCCTCTGCCGATGTCTATATGCCCTATACGGTACAAGACTCGCGCCATCATTACCAAAGCGGAGAAGTTAACTACTTCGGCGGGCTGGAGGTGAGCGTGCTGCTGAAGAAAGGCTATACTTACAAGATGCTCGTCGATGAATTGGAACCTTATCGGGCCAAATACCTCTCGATGCTGAAGCAGACAAACGGAAAAGAATACAAGTGGTTCATCACGGCTCGTCCATATTGGGCGAAGTCGCTCAACTTCTTCCCTTCTAATGACCAGACAACAATCGACATGCTCTACAACCTCACAATGCCCGGTATGCTCATGCTGCTGTTGCTTCTGTTGCCTGCCATCAACCTGAGCGGTCTGGTGTCGAACAGGATGGAGTCGCGTGTGGCAGAAATGGGTATCCGCAAGGCATTCGGAGCCAAGCGGCGTTGGCTGCTCAACGAGGTCATCCATGAGAACCTCGTCCTGACGTTCTGTGGCGGCATCGCGGGCTACCTGCTTTCGTGGCTGTTCATCAGTGCCATCCGCAATAGTGCTATGTTCCTCGCAACGTTCGAACGTGAACACGACCCCGTGAACAGTGTGACGTTGCAGCCCGACATGTTCTTCACCCCCATGATATTCCTCATTGCCTTTGTCTGCTGTGTCGTGCTTAACCTGATGGCAGCACTCATTCCGGCATGGTCGTCACTTAGGAAACCTATTGTTGAATCACTAAATCAGAAAAGATGAGAATGATACTGAAGAGTCTGTGGACTCACAAGAAGCAGAATGGCTGGATATTTGCCGAAATAACCATCATCACTTGCCTGAGCTGGTTCATGGTAGATTTCATGGTGACCAACTTCTACGCTACCTACTTCTGCATCCCCGCTGGAGAGTTCGAGAAAGACCATCTGTGCGTAGGACAGTTCGGCATTGTCAGGAGCGAGAGCGCATCGGAAGGCCAGGCCGTCACCCAAGAGGAGCGGCAGGGCATCTATGTCATTAGGGATAAGCTGAAAAACATGCCCGAGGTGGCTTCTGTATGCCTGACACCCAACTATCTAAATTTTAACCTCCGTTGGTACAACTGGCGGAGGCTGGCATTGGCCGAAGATACGACAAAGACGATAGGCATCGCGCAATTCTTCTACTATCCGAACCAGTACTATTTCGAGACGCAGGGTTTGCAGACCATCGAGGGCAGTCCCGATGCTGAGACGCTGTCGAGGGAGATTCCTCCTGACGGCATCATCGTGACCCGAAGCATAGCACAGATGCTCTTCGGCCACGACCAGGTGGTGGGCAAGCGCGTGGCGTTTGTGGATTTCAAGTCGTCGGGTACAGGAAGAAATGTGGAGGTGTATGGCTATCACACCATATCCGGTGTGGTGGAAGACGTGAAGAGCGCCCCCTCCGAGCGGTATCCCTACGTCGCCTTCTTCCCTTGGGTCCGTGAGGCAGACCCGTACTGCAATCTGCTACTGCGACTAAAATCCGATGTGGATGCCGAGGCTTTCGTGAAGAAACTCACGCCCACACTGACCACCGACTTCCGTTCCGGCGTCTGTGTACTGGGCAAGCTTGAGACTTACCAACATCACTATGAGACCCAAATGTCAACCAATGAGGTTATCTATACGCAATTGGCCAGCGTCCCCCTCACGCTTTTTGGCATCATCGTTGTGCTAGGTACTCTGGGCACCTATTGGCTACAGATACGCAAACGCACGGAGGAATTCGGCATCCTGTGCAGCTTCGGAGCTAAACGCCGCCACATCTTCCTCCAGATATGGGGCGAGGGGGCCATTCTTACCGCCCTTGCCGTCTTTGTAGGCTGTCTCATCTGGTTCCAGTTTACTATCCATTGGAATGTGCTATCCAATGGCGGTGTATACGGCGGGTCTGGCCGTGAGACGGATTGGGTGACGCAGTTCTGGCCCCACTTCCTCATCATCTGCGGCATTCAATTCGTGCTGATGTTGGTGATTGTGACCCTGGGCATCATCATCCCTGCCCTGATAGCTATGTATAAGAAACCTGTTAATGCATTAAGATATGAATAAGGCCCCCTCCTTCTCCCCCTTTGGGGGAGTGAAAAGATTGTTGCTTCTGCTTTCTTTACTGCCGATAGCAATCAGCACAAAAGCACTCCCCCAAAGGGGGAGCGGGGAGGGGGCTCTTACTTTGTCCCTTTCCGACTGTATCGCTATGGCTCGCCGCCAGAGTGTGGCTGCTGCGGTGGCATTGAACGAACTGAAGTCCGCCTATTGGCAATGGCGCAGCTACAAAGCCGACCTGCTGCCCGAGGTTACTTTCTCCGCCAACGGAAACTACAACAAGCGATATAACAGTTATCAACAGGCAGACGGTGGCATGACCTACGTTCGCAACGACTACCTGGGGCTGAACGGTTCGCTCTACGTAACACAAAATATATGGCCCACAGGCGGCACGATATCTGTGCAGTCATCATTAGACTTCATGAACCAATCGGGTGTTGGCGGGGTCAACCAATTCATGTCGATCCCCATAGCCATCAACCTACAACAACCCCTTTTCGGCATCAATCATCTGAAGTGGAACCGCCGCATAGAGCCGTTGCGTTACCGCGAGGCACAGGCAAGGTTTCTCTCCGATACGGAAGAGGTGGCGATGAAAGCCGTAGAGAAGTTCTTTAGTCTGCTGATGGCAGGTGAGCAGGTACGCATAGCCGAACAAAACGTGCAGACAGCCGAGAAGCTTTATGAGGTGGCGCAGGCCAAGCGACGCATGGGTAGCATCAGCGAGAACGATGTGCTGCAGATGAAACTGGATCTGCTGAATGCCCGTAGCGATCTTACCAACAGCGAGAGCAACCGTCAGGCCTACCAGTTTGCCTTACAGTCCTTCCTGGATGTGGATGAGGAAATAGAACTCATTTCTCCTGATTCGGTTCCCTCTCTCTCAGCAAGGGCGGGAGGTGAAACTGGCCGCATTTCTTATGAAGAGGTACTTGACCACGCCCTCGCGAACAATGCCTTTGCCACCACCATGCGGCGGTGTCAGTTGGAGGCTGACTACAGCGTGGCTGCCGCCAAGGCCAACCGCCAGAGTATCACCCTGAATGCCCAACTCGGGTACACTGGTGTAGGAGACAAATTAGGCGGTGCCTATCGCGACCTGCTGAGCAATCAGGTGGTAAGCGTAGGATTCATCATTCCTATTCTGGACTGGGGCAAACGGAAGGGAAGGCTCAAGATGGCGGAGAGTAACCGTGAGATTGTGCAGGGCCAACTGCGACAGCAGGCACAGGAGTTCAGGCAGAGCCTATTTGTGTTGACGGAGCAGTTCAACAATCAGGCGGAGCAACTGCGTATTGCCAGTCAGGCGGATACCATCGCGCAGCGTCGCTACTACACGAACGTAGAGACCTTCAAGATAGGAACCATCAGTACGCTGGAGCTCTCGAATGCGCAAACAGCCAAGGATCAGGCACGTCTGGGGCGCATTAACCAACTCTACTATTACTGGCGCTACTACTATCAGCTGCGCAGCATAGCGCTCTGGGACTTTGAGAAGAACTGTGACCTGAGCGAGGACGTGGAACGTCTCATTGAACGTTAGTTTACTGTTTACCGTTTACCGTTTAAACTTCAAACTTGAAACTTGAAACCGGGTCGAAGACCCTCTGAAACTTGAAACTTAAATATATGAAAGATGATAATCAAACTATGGACCGCGCTATTCCTGTTAGCGTGCAGCGGAAACGCAAGATGAAGAAAGCTGGCATGTGGATTGGTGGCTTTGTGGTTGTAATGTGCATAGCTGCATGGGTAGGAACACAGATGATAACAACGTTGGACAAGAAGACAATCATCATCTCGGATGTGGACCGTGGTACCATAGATGTGAGTGTAACGGCGTCTGGTGTCATTGTACCAGCCTTTGAGGAGGTCATTGTTTCGCCCATCAACTCTAAGATTCTGGAGGTCTATGCCCACAGCGGCGACAGCGTGGATGAGGGAACGCCCCTACTCCGACTGGACCTGCAATCGGCGGAGATGGACTATGCGCAGGCGCTGGACGAGCGAGAGATTAAGCGCCAGCAGATGACACAGCTGAAGGCTAACATCGAGACACAGCTCTCTGACCGCCAGATGCAGTTAGAGGTGGAGGAGATGAAGGTATCGCAGTTGGAGGCTCGGCTGCGCAACGAGCTGTATCTGGATAGCCTTGGCTCAGGTACCCGCGATAAGGTGCGGCAGGCAGAGACCGACCTGCGCACAGCACAGCTAGAGCTCTCGCAACACCGTCAGCAGTATCAGAACGAGAAGAAGGTGAAGCAGGCGGAAATGCGTATGCAACAGCTGCAGAATGGTATCTTCGAGAAGGGACTCTCTGAGAAGCGACGCACGCTGGACGACGCCAAGATTCTATCGCCACGCCGCGCCACGCTCACCTACATCTGCTCGGAAATAGGAAGCACCGTAAGCGCAGGACAGAAGATAGCTGTGGTGAGTGACCTGAGTCATTTTAAGGCGCAGTGCGAAATCTCGGACAGCCACAGCGAGCGTGTACGTGTGGGTGGAGAGGTTATCATAAAGATTGGCAAGGAACGGCTGACGGGTTCTATCAGTACGGTTACGCCCCTCAGCCAGAGTGGTGCCATCACCTTCACTGCCGTGCCCGACGATATGAGTCATCCTCGTCTGCGCTCAGGCCGCCCAGCTGAGATCTTTGTCATCACCAGCATAAAGGACGATGTGCTACGCATCAAGAACGGAAGCTTCTACAGCGGACCGGGAGAGTACACATTGTTTGTAATTCAAAATTCAAAATTCAAAATTCAAAATGAGAAGGGAAGTGCCGTACTTGTACCACGGAATGTTAAGCTGGGTGAATGCAACTACGACTACATCGAGGTCATTGAGGGACTGGAGGAAGGTGAACAGGTGGTGGTCAGCGACATGAGTAAATACAAAGGGAAAGAGAAGATTAAGGTGAAGTAAAATAAAATAAAAAGCCTCTCCCCCTAACCCCCTCTCCAAGTGGCGAGGGGAACGCCTACGGCAAAAGGGGCTCATTACCACAAAAAATATGTCAATGAATTTTATCTCAAAACTTATCACTCCCTCCTTGGGGGGGAGCTGGAGGGGGGCTTTTTCACTGATTCGCTCTGATAAGCTCTACTCCGCGATGTACATCTGCGGCACGGCTCTGGCCATTGCCTTTACGATGCTCATTGCCGAGGTGTATTATGTGAAGACTGCCAACATAGCGCCAGAAGTGAACCGCAGCAAAACGTACTATCTATCGAGATTTGACAACAGAAATTGGAAAGAGGATTCAAACGATTCTGTTCCTGTGGTGGTCGAGATCACCCAAGAGATGTTCCGCAACATGTTCCTGAAAATGAAAACGCCAGAGTGCGTGATGGCAGAATTCCCGAGATGGGGATTAGGCGATTTCTACATTAAACTGGCAGATGGAAAACACGACCGCTCTGTAGTAATCGAGTTGACAGAACCCAACTATTTCCGTTTCTTCCAATTCCACTTTACGGAAGGAGCACCCTTCACGCAGGACGACTTCGACAACGAACGACGTATAGTAGTCATCACAGAGGAAATCCGCGAACAGCTCTTCGGCAAAGGAGAGAAAGGCGTAGGGAAAACCGTCCGTGTGGAAAACCGCGATTACCGTATCTGTGGTGTGGTGGAAACACCCAGCGTGTTAACAGAAAAATGCTGTGCCGACATCTGGTTCCCCTACTCTGCCGACAGCCTGCTCATAGACCGAGGCAAAAACTATCACACGCAGGGGTTGGAGCTTTCCTTCTGTGTTGCCTCCGACAAGTTTAATGCCTTCAAGCAAGAGATGCGGGAGGTGGAAGCACGTTATAATGCGGTGCACAAGGAGACCAACTTGGATATGCTACAGGGTCTTGATTCCTATTATAATGGTGTATGGAACAACATAAGCGGGGTGTTCAATAAATATTCCCACGAGAAGAGCTGGTACTGGTACATGGTGGTTGCCATCTTCATGCTACTCTTCGTACCAGCCCTTAACCTGAGCGGTATGGTAGTTAGTCGTATGGAGCGCCGTCTGCCCGAGATGGCTATCCGCAAGGCGTTCGGAGCCAAACGGCGTACACTGCTCGGGCAAGTCATCATGGAAAATCTGACGCTAACAATCATTGGCGGTTTCATTGGTTTGTTTCTGGCATGGTTAGCCCTGTATGCTTGGCGCAGTTGGGTTTTCTACATGTTTTTCTCACCAATTCAAGGTTATGATTTCTATGGCCGAGTTCCCATCATTGAGGGGGAAATGCTTTTCGCCCCCGCCATATTCCTCATCTGCCTGCTAATCTGCTGCGTACTGAACATACTGGCAGCCGCATTACCCGCATGGCTCAGCCTAAGAAAACCGATTGTAGAATCAATGATGGAGAAGAAATAAAAAAAGCCTCCTCCCAGCCTCCCCCAAAAGGGGAGGAGTTCATACTCTTTGAAAACATTATAATTATGAATAAATTATCAAAATACACTTCAATTCATTCCCCCCTCCCTTGGGGAGGGGCCGGGGGTAGGCTTTGGCTTTCCTTGGAACTTATCCTCGTCACCATCGTCTGTTGGTGGGTGTTAGACCCTGTATTGGAAAAGATGTACATCAACAACCAGCCCTTTGGTTATGACATCGACCGCATGGTTCGGATGGAGGTGGCAAGCACCCTTAACCGATCGGAAAGGTTAGAAAGAGAAGATGAGATATCCACCGAGGAAGAAATGCTACTCAGGAAGGTGCAAGATTTGGACGATGTGGAAGTAGCCTTCCGCTCTGTGTACTCTGCCCCAGGCTTTGATTCGTATTTAGCATGTTGTCAGATAGGAGACAGCGCATGGCTTCGATTTCCGATCATCTATTTCCAAAGCGAATCCCCGATATTCAAGGCGTATGGTATCCAGTCGCTGACGCCCGAGGTGCCAATCAATGAATTAACAAATGACTGCGAGGAAAACAAGTCAGTTATCCTATCGCGCACCTTAGCAATGGCAGCTTTCGGCACAACCAATGTGGCAGGACGTACGATTAAATTGTATTTTGTGGCGGAAAACGAATGGATAGAATACCGCATCCGTGCCGTGGTTGAGGATGCGAAACAATATTGGAGGGACAGAGACCATACCTGCTGCTACATCTGTTCTAAGTGGAAAAATACAATGAACAACCTGCCCATTGTTGTCCGTCTGCGTGATGATATTAGCGTAGAGCTGTTCCGCGAGAAATGCGAACATGAGCTACAACAAAGCCTTACAACGGAGCATTGTTACATTCGCAAGATAGAATCCGCACGCGAGAAGGCTGAAAGCAAGTATGGACAATTTGATGGTCCTCAGGTGCACAGGAACATGCTCACCGCTGCTTTCTTCGCCATCAACCTGTCTCTCGGCGTTCTTGGCACCTTAATAATGTACACGCGGCAGCGCCGTGAAGAAGCTGGCGTGCGCCGTGCCTTTGGAGCCACCAAGTGGAGTGTATTCTGGGGTTTCATCCGTGAGGCATGGGTGCTCACAACAGTCAGCGTCTTCATAGGCTGCATCATCTACTTCCAGTACCTGATTTCAGGAGATTTCTACGAGAAAGGAATGTATGACAATCCTATTGTTCACTATTGGTTCGACAGCATAGAGACCCACTTCCCCATCGTCTCCCTCTGCGTGTACCTATTTATATTATGTACCGTCCTCATAGGTACGGCTATACCGGCCTGGCGCATCTGCCGGAGCGAGATTACGGAGTCATTGAGGGAAGAATAGGAACTTCGGTCCGCAGGACGAAGTTCAATTCAAAATTATTAAATTCAAAATTCAAAACAGACTAAGGCCTAGTGTCTGAGTTTATATGGGCATGGATTATTCTTTGTTTTTCTTTTCGCAGTTTTGGTTTTCGTGCCTTTCGATGTTAAAAAAATAATTTTGAATTTTGAATTTTGAATTGAACTTCGTATCTTTGCTCTGAAAAATATACAATTTTCAATTTTGAATTTATAAATTTTGAATTTTGAATTTAAAACATGGTATTAGTTGTTGACGACGATAAAAGCATACGACTCTCCCTGAAGCTGGTACTGGAGCGTAACGGGTATGAGGTGGCTATGGCCGAGGAGCCAAAGGCTGCCATACAGATTATCCGAACTACCCCCTCTGTGGACCTAGTGCTGATGGACATGAATTATTCATGCTCTATTAATGGCGAGGAGGGACTGACGTTACTGAAACAGATAAAGGTGTTCCGCCCTAACCTGCCCTGCATCCTGATGACAGCCTGGGGAACCATCGACTTGGCTGTACAGGGCATGCGTGCCGGCGCTTTCGACTTCATTACCAAGCCATGGGACAATGGCGTATTGCTGGAGAGAATACAGACGGCAAAGACCCTCTCTAACTTCCCCTCTAAGGGGAGAACAAAAGAAAGCCTCCCCATAGAGGGCAATCGCGGAATCGTAGCGATTGGGGAGCTATGCGACGGTGGGCAAAAGGTTTGGAGAGGGTCTCCTATTATTGGAGATTGTTTAAAGGAGGTACTAAACACGGTATCTCGTGTGGCTCCTACCAATGCACCCGTGCTGATTACGGGCGAGAGCGGAACAGGCAAGGAACTGATTGCCGAAGCTATCCACCGTCAGAGCGGCAGAGCTAACGGTCCGTTCGTGAAGGTGAATCTGGGCGGTATCTCCACCTCGCTCTTCGAGAGCGAGATGTTCGGCCACAAGAAAGGTTCGTTCACCGATGCCACATCCGACCGCGTGGGACGCTTCGAGCTGGCAAAGGGCGGCACCATCTTTCTTGACGAGATAGGCGAACTGTCGCTGGCCAGTCAGGTTAAGCTGCTGCGTGTGCTGCAAGACCAGACCTACGAGGTGCTGGGCGACAGCCAGACACGCCGTACTGATGTGCGTGTAATCTGCGCCACCAATGCCGATCTGCGCAAGATGGTAAAGGAACATACCTTCCGCGAGGATCTTTTCTTCCGTATCAACCTCATCAATCTGCATCTACCTCCCCTTCGTGAGCGCAAGGGAGATATTCCATTGCTGGTAGATCACTTCCTGCAAATGGCATGCGCTGCCAATAACCTGCCTCTGGTGAAAGCCTCGGCAGATGCCATTGCCTTCCTGCAGACACTCCCCTTCCCTGGTAACATACGCGAGTTGAAGAATCTGGTGGAACGCACAGTGCTGATGAATGGACACAGCCCCTCACCTAACCAAAAAGAAGAATGCATACTTACTGCTGATGATTTCCGAAGCAGCTGCTCATATACTTCCGGTTTAAATACTCCCCTCGCCCACGGGAGAGGGGACGGAGGTGAGGCTGGTGGATCTGTCTCCCTTGACTCCATGGAACGTAACGCCATAGCAGCCAGCATAGCCCGACACAACGGCAATCTGTCGCTCGTGGCCAAAGAGTTAGGTATCAGTCGTGGCTCGTTATATCGTAAGATTGAGAAACACGGTATTTAATTATCAATTCATAATTCTTAATTCATAATTCATAATTGAGTTTATAAGTTTTTGAGTTGATAAGTTAGTCGTTATGGAAATTAGCCGTTTGGGAGATTAGTCGTTTGGTCGTTTAGTTGGTGACACAATTATGAATTATGAATTGTGAATTATGAATTGTGAACGCCGAAGGGGTCGCGAGCGAATAGCGAGAAGGTTTAGCTCGACGGCCCGAAGGGGAAAGTCAACTAAGTGGCAATTATGAATTATGAATTGTGAATTGTGAATTATGAATTGTGAATTGTGAATTGTGAATTGTGAATTATGAATTGTGAATTATGAATTAAAAGAAGAACGTTGAAGCTTAAATATTACTTTCTCATCCTTGCCTTGGGTATAACTGCACTGATGGCAGTTACGCTCTACGCTACGTTCCACAGCCATCCTACGCTGTTCTACGTAACGGAGTTCTGCGTTATACTGATGGGACTGTACCTATGGTTCTTCTATCACAAGACCATACGTCCCTTCGATACCCTCATAGGTGGAATGGAGTTGGTAAGAGAGCTGGACCTAAGCACCAGGCTGGCGCCATCGGGTCAGCACGAGACGGATGTCATTGTGCGTACCTTTAACGAGCTGCTGAACCGTCTGCGCAACGAGCACATAACGTTGGAGGAACAATATACCTTCCTGAGCCTGCTAATAGAGGCATCGCCCATGGGTATTGTTCAATGCAACATAGACGGCTCCATCACCTCTATGAACCCTGCTGCCCGACAGATGATGTCGCCATCCGTAGAGGAGACGATGCGTTCCCTACCGCTGGGCGAAACGACCACCATTCGTATTCCAGGTGAGGTTCAGCTGTTCCGCATCAGTCATCAGTCCTTCCCCGACAGAGGATACCAGCATCCATTCTTCCTGATAGAATCGCTGACCTCCGAAGTCCGACTGGCAGAGAAAGCAGCCTACGAGCGCGTTATCCGCATGATAGCCCACGAGGTTAACAATAGCGTAGCGGGAATCGTTGGACAAATTCAAAATTCAAAATCAAAAATCCAGAATGATGCCAGCGAGAGATTGAAAACCCTTTCTGCCTTTGTCACCCGCTTTGCCGAAGTGGTGAAGATTCCCAAGCCGCAGCTACAGCTCTGCGACCTGAGCGAGGAGATAGATGCCTGCCGTCCCTTCCTCGAGAGCCTCTGCACAGCGGCGAATGTCCGCTTGGAGTTCAACCTTACCGAAGAAGCCACGCCTGTACGTCTGGACACCGTCCTCTTCCAGCAGGTGCTTATCAATATCGTGAAGAATTCCATCGAGAGCATCAGACCCACTTCTAATCCCTCGCGTGATGGAGGGGCACTTAAACAAGAAGGGAACATCACCATCACAACGCAAATACTCCCCTCCATAGAGGAAGGGGTCGGGGGAGGGTCTTCTCTCACCATCACCGACAACGGAAGGGGTATTTCGCCCGAGGTAGCCCAGAACCTTTTTACCCCCTTCTACTCTACCAAACCTCAGGGTCAGGGCATAGGGTTGCTGCTTATTCGCGACATCCTAACGGCTCATGGCTGCACCTTCAGTCTGCTGACAGACCCCACAGATCACCTCACCCGCTTTAGCATACAGTTCCATTGAAAAGTGTCCATTATTATTGGTCGTTTGTGATTTCGATAATCGATAATCGACAACCGAATTTGTCAATAATCTAGTCCCTTTCTTGATGAATCTTGTTCACGTTGCGAATTTTCTCCAGCATGGCGGAGCACCAGGCATCGTCGCCAGGCATTTGGACGCGGCTGTTACCTGTGGCCGAAGGGGTGAAGTTGACAATACCGTCGTCATTGAGCACCACGGTGCCGCGCTCAGACAGAGTGAAGAGTCCGTCACCCTCCACAGCGTTGATGACGGTCAGCAAATCCCACATCTTCTGGCCAGTGTTGCAGTTGCGTGTCATATAGACTTGCTTGATGGGGTGATAGTCGGTCCACGAGACATCGCTGATGACTTGCTCAGGCAGGTACTCGATGCCGTCGCCTGTCTCCATGGAGTCGAAGATGATGTCTACATCGGAGGGCCAGAGGCGGAAGAAAGTCTTGGCAAAGCTCATGCCCTGAAGGAAGTTGTAGTCGGGCTCGGGGGACAGACCGAAGGAGCCGCCCTGAATATAGAGGCACTTCACCTTACGTCGCACCAGTTCCACGCCCGACAGCGGGGAATAGGAGTCACCCTCGGACTCCAGCAACTGGGCAAGGCAGACAGTGAAGCCGGTGGAGCAGATGCTCACCGAGTGGTCGGGCTGCGCGGCAAGCAAACTGCGATAAAGTTGCCAGCCATCGGGCAGTGCTGAGTAGTCGCTGATACTGCGGGCGAACATAGGTACATCGTTGGCCTTCGTATAGGATGGCAGAGCCTTGTAGTCAATCCATACCTTAGGGTTTTTGACACCTTCGCGCACCAAGCCGATGGGTACATAGCCGTAATTGAAGTACGTATTCATCACATCGGCACAGGCAGCGCAATCCTCGCCCTCGCGGTTCACCACCACACCGAGCAGTTTGCAGCGTCCTTGCTTCTGATAGTAATAGAGCATCTCTAAGGAGAAGAGGTCGTCGGTGGAAGAGCCTATGTCGGTGTCGAGGATAACCAGCGGCACGCCCGTGTAGTCCTGTTCGCTGGGCGGATTGTCATCATCTGACTTACACGATATGAATACACTTGTGCCACAGATGAGGATAAATACCATCATCCTCATCAGGATAGTCTTTATGTTAGCCATGTTGTATCGTTATTTTGCAACAAAATTACATCTTTTTTCTTTTATTCACGAATGGAAGTAACAAAAAAAAAGAGGACCGACATTTCTGTCAATCCTCTTTTTGGTTTCAAGTAATTATGAATTGCGAATTATGAATTGACTAAAGTCTAATTCATGCAGCTGGTTACACCGAAGCTGGTTGCAATGGCTGTCAGCACAGCCAGTATCGTCTGAATGACGAATTTCCAAGTTTCCTTTTTCATCTTCGTAAGTTTTTGAGTTTATAAGTTCATGAGTTGGTTGTTTAATTCTCACACGGATTTCACAGATCTCGCAGATTTTTTTATGTCCCGCAGAAATTGCAGAAATTGCAGAAATTTTATTCTTGGTTGATAGAGCAGCACTTTCGTGCTTCCGTCATCGGCTTGGATTGCAGCTGATTATGAGCAAGCTCCCATCAGCCACATTCCAACCCGCTGCCACGTTCTTTCGAACTAACCTCTCTCATCCAAGAATCCGGTAATTCTATGTAATCTCATCTAATGGAGGTGGTTTATAGAATCAGAGTCTGACTATATCACGCATTCTAGTCTCATATATCTTCATGGAAGATCTCGGAAGAAAATAAAATAGATAATGCTTTGGCGTTATGCTAAGTGATGGTCACAGCACTGATGTTGGAAGTGCGTGGTTTTATCTGGATGCTTGCATACAAGGAAAACCATGTGCTTTCAGCATCAAAACCGGGCA
>ODAJ012178330.1_pt1 | contig 37151 bp, 15 predicted proteins | sample 1539241 | NCBI WGS metagenome assembly ODAJ01 (sample SAMN02144231, study PRJEB22623) | gut metagenome | biome: sheep rumen | host: Ovis aries | place: New Zealand
TTCTCCGCAGGTACTCCCCTCCCTTGTAGGGGAGGGGCTGGGGTGGGGTCAGTATTGTTATTAATCATGCTTGCTTTCGACCATTCGAAAGGTTTGCTGCAAAGGTACGAAATATATTTGACTACACCAAAAAAAAGAGCAGAAAACTTCGTAATCGTTTACGATTAAAATATCTGGCCAAACCTGCACGTATGTCAAAAATAATGTGTAACTTTGCCACAAACTATAGTTCGGTCTTGGACCCCACCCCCTACCCCTCCCCTGCATGGGAGGGGAGTTACTGCTAAAACAAAACATTCTATACATTTATTAATAACAACTTTAAAAACCAAGAACAGTATGAAGAAAAAGTTTCTACGATTCTCTCTTCTAAGTGCTTTCGCCGTTTTGTTTGGCGGAGCAGCTTTAGGAGCACTGATGGACGACACCACCATCTACTCTTGGACGGGCGGTTCTTCCGACATCGCCGAGCAAGGCGGCACGGCCACCGGTTCTGCCACCGGACTGGTTGGTGCACGCAATGCCGGCAACTACACCATCAAGCTGGACGGCAAGGCCGACTTCTCGTCGAACACCGTCACCGTTACGCTAAACAGCGAGCTGAAGGCTGGCGACAAGATTCTCGTGACGGCCTATCGCAACAAGAACGAACCCAATAAGGTGAGTGGATTCAAAGCCAAGTTTGACAAGGGCGGCGAAGTAGCCTCAGAGACAGGTTTGGAGTTTGTCAACATCGACACCTCTGCAGGTTCTGAGAGTGACAGCAATCGCGGTACGGAGCCTAACACCTGCGAATTTACCGTTCCCGAAGAGGCTGCAGGCAGCACGACCATGACCATGACCCGTTCGCACCAGGGCACGAACCTTTTTATCACCCAACTGGTCATCACCTCTTCTGGCGAAAGTCAGCAGCCCGGCGGCGACCCGGAGCCCACCACCTCCACCTTCCGCGACATCAAGCTCGACCTGACGCAACACCCCGAAGTGCTGACCGGGAACGACGTGCTCATCACTGTGGCTGAGGACGGCACCATCGGCACGACCGAGAATGAAGAGGAGGCTGCTGCTGCCGTCTGCGGTAATGTGCATAGCTATGGCAGCTCGAACTTCACGGCTATTGTGCCTGTGGAGGGTACGGTCAAGATAACCTACGCCACCCACGACTACGGCAACGACATCGTCGTGACCAACGATGCAGGCCAAGAGGTTGCCAAGCTGAACACTAAGGGAGCCAAGTGGATGAACGACCACAGCAACGTGGCAGTGGCCTACTACCGCACGAACGAGCCCACCACGCTGTACTTCAGCAATGCTAACTACAACCCCTACTTCGCCGTGGAGGCCATCGACCCCGCTGACATCCCCGCCGAGGTGACCAAATACACCGTGACCTTCGCCGCCGGCGAGGCTGACGGCGTGGCCCCCGCCCCCGTCGAGGTGGAGGCCGGCAGCAAGATTACTGCTCCGAAGAACTACACGCTCTATGCCGCCGACAAGACCCTGACGGGCTGGAGCGACGGCACGACGACCTACGCCGTGGGTGAAGAGATTACTCCCACCGCCGACATGACACTGACCGCCCAGTACACCCCGAACGAGGTGAGCCTGGCCGACCGCACCGAGGCCGTGACCATCAGCTGCGACCTGAGCGGCTATAACGACGCACCGAAGTACAACTTCCAGAACAACACGGGCATCATCGTCACCCAGGCCACCGTAGGCGGCAAGGCCATCGACGTGCGCATTGACGTAGATGCCACCAGCGGCAAGTTTGCCCACAACGGCAGCGGCTGGCACCAGGTGAACACAGGCACGAAGGTGAGCGTGCCCTCGTGCAAGGGAGCCACCTTCAGCGTGAAGACCTATCAGAACGCCAACGCCCTGAAGTTCGGCGAGACGGCTGCCACGGCCGAAGCCGACCCCGCTACCTACACCGCCACGGCCGACGACGCGGCACTGGTCATCGAGCAGACCGCCAACGGCTACTGGAACCAGCTGACCATCACCCTGCCCGTAGTGGAAGGTGAAGAGCCTGGTGACGAGCCTGGCGACGAACCCGTTGCCCAGGACATTACCGCTACATGGGACTATGCTAATGCCGACGTCATGAGCGAGACCATGGCACTCTCCGGCACGACGACCCCCGGCGAAGTGAACTCTGTGGAGAAGACCCTGAAGATGACCGTAGAGGCCAACAGCGCAACCTTCCGCAACAACGGCAACAACATTCAGGTACGCACAGGTGCCGTCTTTAAGATTCCCGTAAAGAACGTTGGCGACCTGGTGTTCGTTTCCGGCTATCCCGGCTATTCCAAGTATGCCATTGGCAACAACACCGACGAACTGACTGGTGACAACGAGTACAAGGCAAAGAACAGCGACGCCCAGCAAGGCTACGTAGCCGTCACCTCTCTGGACAATAACAACTACTATTATAAGATTTCCGTCACTCAGTACGCCCCGAAGGAGCCTACCACGCTCGACAACGAGGCTGCAACGGCTACCTTCCCCTTCAACCTGGGTACCGAGGGCCAGACCGCTACGTTCAGCAAGCCTGACTACTGGCTGACCAGCAAGGTGACACTGGGCAGTAACCTGTTCATCAAGGGCATGGATGCTAAGCAGCAGGGACAGACCGTCGTACAGACCAACGGAAAGGAGACCGCTGCCGGAGAGACCAACGCCATCCGCTTCCTCATTCAGCCTAAGTTCGGCTTCACCTTCACCCCGACCAAGGTGTCGCTGAAGGCTGCCAAGTACGGTACTGACAATGGTACCATCGACATCTCTTGGCAGAACGCCGACAACACCACCGTTTCACTGAAGACGGGCCAGGCTGTAAGTCGCGACGCGGCTACTAAATTCGAGTTCGACGTTACCGGAGCAACACCGGGCGAGGGCATCTGCGGCGTGGTGGTTAACCTCTACGGCCTGCAGGAAGGTAAGAACTTCGGACTGTCTGACATCATCATCGAGGGTACGCTCAACGGTACAGAGAAGGACGTTCCCGTACTGGAGTCGTTCAAGATTAACGGCACGACCTACCTGGTAGAGGACGTGTTCGGCACCGACTATGAGGCAACACTCGAACTGTCGAAGACCGAGCAGATGGTCAATGCCAACAACCCGCTGACTGACCTGACCGCCATCAACGGTGAGATTGGCGAGGTCACCTACGAGGGCAATGACACCGAGTGCACCGTAACCATACCGATGACGGCTGCCGACGTATCACTCAGCTACGTGCTCAACGTAGTGCAGAAGCCCGACTTCACCCTGACTTACCTCGACACCGACGGCACCCAGATGGGCACGCAGAAGGTGGAGAAGGATGCTGCCATCACCGAGTTCGCCGTTGACTTCAACGAGGCCAAGGCCGACGAGGACTACAAGGTTCGCGGCTGGTTCGTCAAGGAGAGCGGCGGCCGTAAGTTCACCGTCAACGACATCATCACGGCCGACACCAAGCTGTATGCCGTAGCAACGGAGATTGAGAAGTCAAGCGAATATAAGAAATATACCTTTGCCCTGAATGACCAGTACTTCTATGCTGAGGACCACGAGGCATTCTGCCCGCACGATGACGCAAAGTGTAAGTTCCACGACACCACCCACGGCTGGTCGTTCTATGATGGCGACAAGGTGGACCTGCTCGTAGGCCCGAAGGCCACCGTCTCTATCGCTCTCTGCCAGTATGGCAAAGGCACCAACATTCTCATTAAGAATGCAGCCGGCGAGACACTGGCTACGCTCGACGGCATTTCAACCACCGACGGCGATGTGGTAGCCTACAACTACGAAGGCGAGGCAGGCACGCTGACCATGGAAATGGCAGCTACCGGCGAGGCTTACATACACTACGTGAAGATTGTGAACACCACGACGACCAACTACGCAAGCGAAGGCAACTGGTACTTCGTGAAGCCTGGCGACGCCAGCAGCCTGATTGACGCGATTGACGCCGTCAACGGTCAGAACGCTTCCAAGGAGGCTGAGCGCTCCTTCATCTTCATTCCGAACGGCACCTATGACCTGGGCACCACCTGCCTCACCAACGTCAGCGGACACAACATCTCACTCATCGGTGAGTCGATGGAGGGTGTCATCATCAAGAACAAGCCCGAGGCTGAAGGCATTGGCGTAACAGCCACCATCCTGAACACAGGTACGAACAACTACTTCCAGGATCTGACCCTGCAGAACGAGTGGGATTACTACGGCATTGCCGGCGACGGACGCGCCGTCTGTCTGCAGGACAAGGGTTCGAACACCATCTGCAAGAACGTCACCCTGCTGTCGCATCAGGACACCTACTACACCAACAACCAGGACGGTAAGTACTACTGGGAGACCTCTGACATTCACGGAACCGTTGACTTCATCTGCGGCGAGGGTACCCTCTTCGTCAACAAGTCAACACTGACAGTCGAGAAACGTACTGCCGCTGGTTCGGGCGAATGCACCATCACGGCTCCGTCAACCAAGGCAGGCAACGAGTACGGCTACGTGTTCAGCGACTGTAAGATTGAGAACAATGCCGAGAAGTACAACTACGGACGTGCATGGAACAACGCTCCACGCTGTGCTTACATCAACACCACGGTTAACGACGACAAGCTGAATGCCAGCCGCTGGACGCTGAAGGGCATGAACCAGTATCCTGCCACGGCATTTGTGGAGTACAACACGATGGACGAGGACGGCAACGTCGTTTCACCTGAGAGCTACATCGTGACCTTCACCGCCGGCAAGAGCGACGCCACCAATCCTGACTTTGAAACCATCCTGAGCGAGGAACAGGCTGCTGCCTTTGCACTCGACAAGGTATTCACCGACTGGACACCCGCAGAACTGGCTAAGCAGGTGGAGACCGACCCGAAGGCTGAGCTGGAGGACGGCACCATTACTTGGACAGCCGTTGACGGTGCAACAGTATATGCCATCTACGACGGTGAGAAGCTGCTGGGTCTCGTCTTCAACGGAACCTCATTCGATGTTTCCGACACGCAGGGCGCTCCAAGCCTGGATGAAGAAGTCACCGACAACACCACTACCTACACCATCCGCGTTGGTAACATCATGGGCGGACTGAGCGAGGACTTCCCCGTCACCAAGACCACGGGCATCCGTCAGCTAACACCCAACACCCAACAGCCTGCAACCATCTACGACCTGCAGGGCCGTCGCGTCAACACCACGACCAAGGGTGTCTATATCGTTAACGGAAAGAAAGTGGTCGTAAAGTAACTATAGACGTAATATAATATAGGTACGCACGCGCATAAGAGTCCGCTCCTTCGTCGGGAGCGGACTTTTTTTGTCCGAATTCGAACGGAAAGGAGTTTACGTAAACATTTACGCGAAAAAAAACAAGGGAATTAGTCTTGATTTAAATTAATTTGCTTAACTTTGCACAAATATTTTTTTATTAATTAAAAACTACTAATTTATGTCTGGTAATTTAAAGAGTATTAAATTGGCGCTGATAGGGGCCTTCCTGTTCTTGGTAGGCAGCATTTCGGCGCAGACTGTCAAGGTGACAGTTACCGACGAGACTGGCGAACCCGTCATTGGCGCAAGCGTCATTGAGCAGGGCTCACAGAACGGAGGTATTACTGACATTGACGGTATTTTCAACATCACGTTGAAAGGTAGTAAGAAGATTGTGGTTTCATACATCGGTATGAAGACACAGACCATCGACGGCAAGGGAAAGACCGCCGTTGACGTGGTTCTGAAGGACGACGCCACGGGTCTGGAAGAAGTCGTGGTCATCGGTTACGGCTCGGTCCGCAAGAAGGACATCACGGGTTCGGTAGCCACCGTCAACAGCGAGACGCTGCAGGCCGTGCCCGTAGCCAACGCTTCGGAGGCACTGACCGGTAAGCTGGCCGGTGTGCAGGTGACGACGACTGAAGGTTCGCCCGACGCCGACGTGAAGATTCGCGTGCGTGGCGGTGGTTCTATCACCCAGTCGAACGACCCGCTCTACATCGTCGATGGCTTCCCCGTTGACGGTATCAGCGACATTCCTGCCAACGACATCGAGGACATCACCGTGCTGAAGGACGCCTCCTCAACGGCCATCTACGGTTCGCGTGGTGCTAACGGCGTTATCCTGGTCACCACCAAGAGCGGTCAGGCCGGCAAGGTGAAGGTAAGCTACAACGCCTACTACAGCTGGAAGAAGATAGCCAAGACCTACGACGTGCTGAACACTTATGAGTATGCCAAGTGGCAGTACGAGTACGCACTGCTCTACAACAACGGCGACGCCAGCAAGATCAGCCACTACACCGACAAGTTCGGTAACTACCAGGACATGGACCTCTATCGCGGCATTGAGGGTAACGACTGGCAGGACCTGGCCTACGGCCGCACGGGTCACACCTTCAACCACAACATCAACATCAACGGTGGTTCCGACAACATGAAGTACGCCTTCAGCTATGCCCACATGGACGACAAGGCCATCATGGTAGGCTCAGACTTCAAGCGTGACAACCTCTCGCTGAAACTGAACACCAAGCCCACCAAGCGTACCACCCTGGACTTCCAGGCACGCTGGGCCAAGACCACCATCAACGGTGGTGGTGCCAACGAGGCTGCCGGTGCCTACGATACGGACCGCCGCCTGCGCTACGCCGTGCTCTACACGCCGCTGCCCATGAAGGGAATCGACGGAACCGACGAACTGGAAGGTTCGAGCTTCTACGACCCCATCACCACAGCCTACGACAACGACCAGAAGAAGCAGCGCCGCAACCTGAACCTCGCTGGTTCGTTCGGCTGGGAGGTCTATAAGAACCTCAAGCTGAAGACCGAGTTCGGTTACGACACCTACGACGAGTACAACCAGCGCTTCTGGGGTCTCTCGGCATACTACATCAAGAACGTGCCCACGGGCGACAACCAAGGTAAGCCGGCCATCCGCAACGTGACGACTACCCGTAACCGCTTCCGTAACACGAACACCATCAACTACGACTTCAAGGCCCTCTTCGGCAAGGACAGCGACCACTCGCTCAACGTGCTGGCCGGCCACGAGTACGTCATCACCAAGAAGCACGCCATCACCGACGAGGTACACGGCTTCCCCGTTGACTACGACGCACAGACCGCCTGGAAGCTCACCGCTCAGGGTAACCCCTTCACCGTGGAGGACTTCTACAGCGCTGACGACAAGCTGCTCTCCTGGTTCGGACGTGCCAACTATAACTTCAAGGACAAGTACCTCGTGAGCGCTACGTTCCGCGCCGACGGTAGCTCGAAGTTCTCTGAAAACAACCGCTGGGGTTACTTCCCCTCTGCCGCCATCGCATGGCGTGTGTCTGCAGAGCCCTTCATGGAGGGTGCCAAGAGCTGGCTCACCGACTTGAAGCTCCGCCTGAGCTACGGTACCGCCGGTAACAACAACATCCCCGTAGGACAGCTCGTCCAGGAGTACAGCCCGAAGGCTACATCGTGGGTGAACGGCATCTCCAACTACTGGGCACCCTCGAAGACCATGGCTAACCCCGACCTGAAGTGGGAGACCACCATCACGCGTAACGTCGGTATCGACTTCACGCTCTGGAACGGCAAGCTGAACGGTAGCATCGAAGGTTACATCAACACTACGAAGGACCTGCTCATCCAGTTCCCGACCTCTGGCTCCGGCTACGACAACCAGTACCGCAACCTGGGTAAGACGCAGAACAGCGGTTTCGAGGTGTCCTTCACCTACCACATCGTCAACAAGGCTGACTGGGGCATCGACTTCAACGGCAACATCGGCTACAACAAGAATAAGGTGAAGGAGCTGGGTATCGAGGACTTCGCGACCAACTCTAACTGGGGTTCTACCGAAATCGGTAACGACTACCGCATCGCCGTAGGCCACGCCGTGGGTGAAATCATCGGTTTCAAGAACGCCGGCCGCTACGAGGTGTCTGACTTCGAGGGCTACGACGAGACCACCAACTCCTGGATTCGCAAGGAAGGCGTCGTTGACTGCTCGCCCGTCATAGGTACCATCCGCCCGGGTTCTATGAAGCTGATGGATGTCAGCGGTCCCGAGGGAACTCCCGACGGTGTTGTCGATGACAACGATATCACCGAGATTGGCAACGTCAATCCTGACTTCGTCGGCGGTTTCGGCCTGAACGCCCGCGCTTACGGCTTCGACCTCTCGGCTAACTTCAACTTCAGCATTGGCAACAAGGTTTATAACGCCAACAAGATTGAATACACTTCGGCTACATACACCAAGTTCTCGCAGTACCGCAACCTGAGCACCGACATGGAGTCAGGCAAGCGCTGGACCTACGTGAACGACGCCGGTCAGTTCGTGACCGACCCGGCCGAGCTGGCTGCCATGAACGCCAACACCACCATGTGGTCGCCCTACATGCAGCACTTCGTTCTGACTGACTGGGCTATCGAGAATGCCTCGTTCCTGCGTCTGAACACCCTGACCTTAGGTTACACCCTGCCCGCTAAGCTCATCAAGCGTGCCGGCATCACTAACCTGCGCTTCTACGTAACGGCTTACAACGTGTTCACCATTACCGGATACTCCGGTTCTGACCCCGAAGCCGACTGTATCCGTAAGACCAACCTCACGCCGAACGTTGACTACTCTGGTTATCCTCGTAGCCGCCAGCTCGTTGTGGGTCTGAACTTGAATTTCTAACATGAAGGAGGATTAAGAAAATGAAGAACTATATTAAATTATCAATAATGGCTTTGTCGCTCGTTGGTATCACCTCTTGCGACATGGACTCTCCGTCCATCTCTTCACTCGACGAGTCGTCTATCTTCTCGGTCTATTCGCTGGCAGAGTCGGAGATTATGTCTATCCACGTCTCCTTCGGTGAGACGAACTCCTATCGCGGACGCTTCCTGCCCTACTACGGCATCAACACCGACTGCGAGTGGATTAACACGCCTTCCTATACTGACCGCCTGACGGACAAGTATGCACTGGCCAACTATGCCACCGCCCCCGGTAACGGACAGATGAACACCGAGAACAATGCCTACGCTAAGTTCTACGAAGGCATTGAGCGCGCTAACATGGCCATCAAGGGCCTGCGCGAGTTCGGCGACATAGAGAACCGTCCCGAAATGGCACAGCTGCTGGGCGAAGCCCTCACGCTGCGTGCCGTCATCTACAACGACCTCATCAAGGCATGGGGCGACGTGCCTGCACGCTTCGAGCCCAACAACGCCGAGAACCTCTACAAGCCCCGTACCAACAAGGACATCATCTACAAGCAGCTGCTGGCCGACCTGAAGGAGGCCGAGGACTACTGCTACTGGCCCAACGAGAACGCCATTACCCGCTCGACGGAGCGCGTCAGCAAGGCCTTCGTCAAGGGTCTGCGCGCACGTATCGCCCTCTATGCCGGCGGTTACGCCCTGCGTGGCGACGGCTACCGCCGCAGCAGCGACCCCGAGCTGGCTCCGCAGCTGATGTACCAGATTGCCAAGGAGGAGTGTCTCGACATCCTCAACAGCGGACGCAACAGCCTGGGCAGCTTCCTCGACAACTTCGTGAAGCTCTGCACTGACGACGTGACGGCCGGTGGCGAGAGCCTCTGGGAGATTCCCTTCTCTGAGGGTCGTGGCCGTGTGCTCTACACCTGGGGTGTTCGCCACCAGACTGAAGACCAATATACATTCCAGCCTCGTGGCGGTGTAAATGGTCCTCTGCCTACCCTGTTCTACGACTTCGACGTCGATGATGCTCGCCGTAACATCACTTGCGTACCCTACCGTTGGGGCACGAAGGACGACGGTACACCTACCAGCGTCAATCATAATGATAACAACTACAACATCACCATCGTTCCTCAGGTTATGAGCAACCCCACCGCGATGTACTTCGGCAAGCTGCGCTACGAGTGGCTCAACCGCTACGTCACCTCTACCAACGACGACGGTGTGAACTGGCAGTACATGCGTCTGGCTGATGTCTATCTGATGGCTGCCGAGGCTATCAACGAGCTCGACGGTCCGGCTGCTGCATGGCCTTACATGAAGCCCATCCTCGACCGCGCACTGCCTGCTCAGAAGGTGGCAGCCCTGCAGTCTAAGTACACCGCCAGCAAGACGGCCTTCTTCGAGGGCATCGTCGATCAGCGCGCCTTCGAGTTCGCCGGTGAGGCCCTGCGTAAGGCTGACCTCGTTCGCTGGGGTATCATTGACGCCAAGATGGCCGAGGCCAAGGAGAAGCTGACCCGTCTGGCCAACCGCGAGGGCGAGTACAGCGACCTGCCCGATAAGGTGTATGTCAAACTCTACGAGGCTGACATGGAGATGCCTGCCGGCGCTATGACGTTCGATCCCTACAAGAAGCCCGTGGCCGGCGAGACACTCGTCATCTACGGTATGAACCACGGCGATACGGACGACCAGGGTAAGGCCATGAAGGATGCCGGCTACGAGAGCAAGGCCTGGTTCCTGAGCGACGACAAGCCGCGCATCACCGACGACATCATCAACGGTCTCTACGTACAGCAGCCCAGTCTGAACTGCATCTGGCCCATCTGGACAGTGTTCATCACCAACAGCAACGGCATGCTGAACAACGAGGGCAACTATGGTCAATTGTCAGATTAATCAATAAAAGAAGCAAACAATGAAAAAGTTTAAGATATTCACAGTATGCGTGTTAGGGCTTGCAACAGCAGCCCTGACCGCTTGCAGCGACCAGAGCGACGAGATTACCGGCTACACGCTCAAGCGTAACCTCTCACCCATCAATCTGGAAGCTACCGGTGTAGGCGAGACGAATGCCAGCATACGCTGGACGCCCTCTGCCAACGCCACCGCCTACAACATGCTGATTTTCGCTGAGGACAGCATGTCGTACAACATGGAGGGCACTCCCGTCAAGAACATTCAGGGCATTCTGCCTGAGCAGATTCCCTACGCTGTTGACGGACTCTTCTTCGACACGAGATACACCGTTTACGTGCAGGCCATTACCGACGGTAACGACAGCCGCACCTCTACCTGGAACGGTGCTTACTTCAAGACCAACACCAAGCAGTTCCTGAAGAACCCCAAACCCTCCGAGATTGCTGACCGCAGCGTCACGCTGAAGTGGGAGGTTGAGGAAGGTTTCGACGTTTCGACCATCGTCGTGGGCAACATTACCCACAACATCACGGCCGAGGAGAAGGCAGCCGGCGAGGCTACCATCGAGGGCCTAACGCCTGAGACCACCTACACCGCTTATCTTTACTATAACGGCAAGCAGTGCGGTAACCGTACGTTCACCACCATCGCCGACCTGGCTGGTGCCATCATCGTACGTCCGGGCGACAACCTGAAGAATGTCATTGAGGACGAGGAGCTGGCAGCCGGTGCCGTCATCGCCGTCTATGGCGGTGAGTACCTGCTGAACTACAACGAGGACGAGGGTACGACGGGTGCCGTCAAGGTGACGAAGAACGTGACCATCAAGGGTATCTACCCCACCGACCAGCCCATCATCAAGGGTCGCTTCGAGATTTACGACGGTGCCTCGCTGAGCATCAGCCAGGCTGTCATCGATGGTAACATGAACTCTTCGACCGACCAGATCTTCAACTTCAAGACCGATGGCGTGAACTATGGCGCACTCGACATCCAGAACTGCGAAATCACGGGTAAGACCGACTGTAAGGGTATCATCTACCTGAACGTGGCCTCGACCGTTGAGTCCATCACCATCAACAACTCTATCGTCCACGGCATTGAGTGCAGCGGCGGTGACTTCATCGACAGCCGTAAGGGCCTGCCCAAGAAGCTGAGCCTCACCAAGAGCACGTTCTACACCGTGGCTACGGCTCGTGACTTCATCCGTATCGACGATGCCTCCGATGCATTCGCCGGTGCTGCCGGTCCGGTGGTGACGGTTGACCAGTGCACGCTCTACAACGTAGGTGCCGGCGCTGCCAACTACCGTCTGCTCTACGTCCGCTTCATCGGCAATGAGCTCATCTTCACCAACAACGTCGTAGTAGGCACGAACAACAAGCGCGGCTTCACCAACCAGTCCAAGTCTGACCCCGAGCCCACCCTGCAGAACAACTACTACTTCAAGTGCGAGAACCTGACCTCAGCAGGTGCCGGTGCTGACGCTACCATCAGCTGGTTCGACACCGAGGGAACCATTGGCGACCCGGGCTTCAAGAATCCTGATGCCGGCGACTTCACGCTGAACGTTGACGGCGCTGCCTACAAGGGCAACGGCGGTGACCCGCGTTGGATTGTAGCCCAGTAAGCACTCCGCGTTTCTAAACAACAAACTACTGATTATATGAAAAGGACCCCTCAGGCACAATAATGTCTGGGGGGCCCTCGTTTATAGAGTATAGAACATTTATTACTACACCTATCCATATATGAAGAAACTTTTACTCATCCTGCTCATCCTGCTGCCCGTGGCCTCGCGGGCTCAGAACCGCAACCCCGAGCAAAGCTCGCCTACCCGTAGCCTTTCACAGGTTTGGTTGCCCGACAACGGAGACGGCACGTACACCAATCCCGTCATCAATGCCGACTATAGCGACCCCGATGTCTGCGTGGGGGAAAGCCTCCCCCCCACCCCCTCCCAAGGAGGGGGAGCTATCAACTATTACATGACGGCCTCCTCGTTCCAGTGCGTGCCCGGCCTGCCTATCCTACATTCGCACGATTTGGTCAACTGGGAAATCATTGGCTATGCCCTCAAGGACCGGCTCTACGAGGGTGACGAGGCTCTCATCGAGCACTTCAACACTGTGCAGCACGGCAACGGTGTGTGGGCTCCCAGCATCCGTTACCACGACGGCTGGTACTACATCTACTGGGGCGACCCTGACTTTGGTGTCTATATGGTCAAGACCCAGAACCCTGCCGGACAGTGGGAGAAGCCCGTCTGCGTCATCAAGGGGCAGGGCATGATAGACACTACCCCACTTTGGGACGACGACGGCCGCTGCTACCTTGTCAACGGCTGGGCTAACTCACGCGCCAAGTTCGCCAGCGTACTCACCGTGCGCGAGCTCAGCGCCGACGGTACACGCCCCATCAGCCAGCCCGTCATCGTGTTCGACGGCAACGGAACGGAGAACCGCACCTGCGAGGGCCCGAAGTTCTACAAGCGCGACGGCTGGTACTGGATTATGTGTCCGGCCGGCGGCGTGCCCACCGGCTTCCAACTGGCCATGCGCAGCAAGTCGCCCTTCGGACCCTACGAGCATAAGATAGTGCTGGCACAAGGCAAGACCGACGTCAACGGTCCCCACCAGGGCGCATGGGTACACACGCCACTGGGCGAAGACTGGTTTCTGCACTTCCAGGACAAGGAGGCCTACGGACGCGTAGTTCACCTGCAGCCCGTCGATTGGTCCAGCGGCTGGCCCGTCATGGGCAACAAGGGCGAGCCCGTCATGACATACCGTAAACCTCAAACCTCAAATCTCAACCCTCCAATCATCGTAACCCCCGCCGAGAGCGACGAGTTCAACACCCCCACCCTCGGGCTTCAGTGGCAGTGGCAGGCCAACTACCAGCAGACCTTCGGCATGCCCACCGCCTTCGGCACCATGCGCATCTTCACCCATAAGCTCGATGCCGACGCCCAGAACCTCTGGTTAGTGCCCAACATGCTGCTGCAGAAGACACCCGCCGACGAGTTCACCGTCACCACCAAGCTGCGCCTCACGGCCAAGGCCGAGGGGCAGACGGCAGGCCTCATCATGATGGGGCTCGACTATTCGGCTCTCGTCGTCAGGCGTGTGGGCCAGGAGTTCCAGCTGCTGCAGCTTACCTGTCTGCAGGCCGACAAGGGCAAGCCGCAGACCGAACAGCTCATTGCCACGCTGAAGGCTACTGCCAAGGACGAAACGGACTATAAGCCCGGCATACATGAAGACATCTACCTGCGCCTGACCGTCAGCAATGCCGAGGCCGGACAGCCTCATGGAGGAAAGCCCATTGTGCGCTTTGCCTACAGCCAGAACGGCAAGCGGTTCACGCCCTGTGGCGAAGCCTTCACCATGCGCCAAGGCAAGTGGATTGGCGCGAAGTTCGGCTTTGTAGCCTTCGACCGCGACCCCAAGAGCGACCGAGGCTGGCTCGATGCCGACTGGATGAGAATCACAAAGGAATGAGAAAATGAGAATACTTACCGGTTTATTCACCGCCATTTGCCTGTTGGCACAGAACAGCGCACAGGCTCAAATAGAGGTTCCGCCCTACCAAGACCCTCACCTGCCGGCCGACGTTCGCGCCGACGACCTGCTCGCGCGTCTCACCCTCGACGAGAAAGTCAGCCTGATGATGAACGGTTCACCCGCCATCAAGCGCTTAGGCATTCCGCAGTTCGAGTGGTGGAGCGAGGCACTACACGGCATCGGCCGTAACGGCTTCGCCACCGTGTTCCCCATCACCACCGCCTTGGCCGCCACGTGGAACGATGCCTTGGTCTATCGCTGCTTTGCCGCTGCCAGCGACGAGGCACGCGCCAAGAACAATGAGGCCAAGCGGCGCGGCGAGATAGGCCGTTACCAGGGACTCTCGTTCTGGACGCCCAACATCAACATCTTCCGTGACCCACGCTGGGGACGCGGACAGGAGACCTACGGCGAAGACCCGTGGCTGACCAGCCGCATGGGCATCGCCGTGGTGCGCGGTCTGCAGGGCATGCAGTTCGACGGCACTCCCCTGCCCTACGGCAATGGCTACCTGAAGCTGCTGGCCTGTGCCAAGCACTTCGCCGTGCACAGCGGCCCGGAGTGGAACCGCCACGAGTTCAACATCCAGCAGCTGCCCGAGCGCGACCTCTGGGAGACCTACCTGCCCGCCTTCAAGGCCCTGGTGCAGGAGGCCGACGTGCGCGAGGTGATGTGTGCCTACCAGCGCATTGACGGTGACCCCTGCTGTGGCAACAGGCGCTACGAGCAGCACATTCTGCGCGACCAGTGGGGCTTCGACGGCATCATCACCAGCGACTGCGGAGCCATCAACGACTTCTACGTCTCCGGTCGTCACGGCGTGTCGCCCAATGCGGCTTTTGCTTCGGCAAAGGCGGTATTGGCAGGCACCGACGTGGAGTGCGGCTCCAGCTACCGCGCACTGCCGGAAGCCGTCAAGAGCGGCAAAATCAGCGAGGCCGACATTGACCGCTCGCTGCGCCGCCTGCTCATAGAGCGCATACGCGTGGGCGACCTCGACCCTGACGAGATTGTGCCCTGGACAGACATCGACACCGACGTCGTCGCCAGCCCAGAGCACCGCCAGCTGGCTCTCGAAGCTGCCCGTCAGAGCATCGTCCTGCTGAAGAACAACGGAATCCTGCCAATTGAAAATCGAAAATCAGAAAATCGAAAATTACTCGTCATGGGACCTAACGCCAACGACTCGGTCATGCTTTGGGGCAACTATACGGGCTATCCCACCCAGACCACCACTATTCTGCAGGGCATCCGGCAGAAACTGGCCCACCCCCAACCCCTCCCCAAGGGAGGGGCTTCCGGTGCCACTGAGACTCCCCTCCCCAAGGGAGGGACTTCCGGTGCAACTGAGACTCCCCTCCCCAAGGGAGGGGCTTCCGGTGCCACTGAGACTCCCCTCCCCAAGGGAGGGGCTTCCGGTGCAACTGAGACTCCCCTCCCTAAGGGAGGGGCTTCCGGTGCCACTGAGACTCCCCTCCCCAAGGGAGGGACTTCCGGTGCCACTGAGACTCCCCTCCCCAAGGGAGGGACTTCCGGTGCCACTGAGACTCCCCTCCCCAAGGGAGGGGCTTCCGGTGCCACTGAGACTCCCCTCCCCAAGGGAGGGGCTTCCGGTGCCACTGAGACTCCCCTCCCCAAGGGAGGGACTTCCGGTGTCACTGAGACTCCCCTCCCCAAGGGAGGGACTTCCGGTGCCACTGAGACTCCCCTCCCTAAGGGAGGGACTTCCGGTGCCACTGAGACTCCCCTCCCCAAGGGAGAGACTTCCGGTGCCACTGAGACTCCCCTCCCTTGGGGAGGGGTTGGGGGTGGGCCCCTCTGCGGCCTTACCCGCAACGAGGTGCACGAGAGTCGCTTTAACCTCATGCGCACGCCCGACGGACTGCCCGGCATGCGCGCAACTTACTGGAACAACACCGAGTGGCAGGGCCAGCCCGCCACCACCGGCGTACTCACCGAGCCCATCAACCAGAGCAACGGCGGAGCCACCGTCTTTGCCCCCGGCGTCAACCTCGAGCACTTCTCTGCCCGCTACGAGGGCACGTTTACTCCCACCCAGGACGAACTGCTCACCCTGCGCGAGGGCAGCGACGACATGATTCGCATCTACGTCAACGACCAGCTCGTCATTGAGCAGTGGAAGTCGCGCCACCGCATTGACTACCGCGAGCACGAAATGACGTTCCGTGCCGGCGAGACCTACCGCATCCGCATAGACTACGTTCAGCACGAAGACATGGCCGCCATGCAGTTCGACCTCTTCCGGCGCACCACGCCCACCCCCGAACAACTGTTGACAGAGATAGGCACGGCTGATACCATCATTTTCGTCGGCGGCATCTCACCCCAGTTAGAGGGCGAAGAGATGAAGGTCGATGAACCCGGCTTCCGTGGCGGCGACCGCACCAGCATCGAGCTGCCGCAGGTACAGCGCGACCTGCTGCGCCTGTTGCACGATGCCGGCAAGAAGATCATCTTCATCAACTGCTCAGGCGGTGCCGTGGCGCTGGCCCCCGAGGCCGAGTGCTGCGACGCCATCATCCAGGCATGGTATGGTGGCGAACGCGCCGGCGAGGCCGTTGCCGACGTGCTCTTCGGCGACTACAACCCCAGCGGCAAGCTGCCGCTGACGTTCTACCGCTCTACCGACGAGCTGCCCGACTTTCTGGACTACCGCATGCAGAACCGTACCTACCGCTACTTCCGGGGCAAGCCGCTCTTCCCCTTCGGCTACGGCCTGAGCTACACCACCTTCGAAGTCGGCAAGCCCGAGTACATATATAATAAGGTGCGCGTCTCCGTCACCAACACCGGCCAGCGCGACGGCGACGAGGTGCTGCAGGTCTATGTCCGCCGTCCTGCCGACAAGAACGGCCCCTTGAAGACCCTCCGCGCCTACCAGCGCGTCAGCCTGAAGGCCGGCGAGACGAAACATGTGGAACTGCCCTTCCCCCGCGAGCGCTTCGAGTGCTGGGACGAAGCGACCAACACCATGCGCGTCCTCCCCGGCCGTTACCAGCTGCTCGTAGGCACCTCCAGCCGCCCCCAGGACCTGCACACCATCGTCGTGAAAGTCAAGTAGATGAAAAACTGAGAAATATTTGCAAACTTCACTTTTTCTTTCTACCTTTGCAAACGAGAATCAAGAGATATGGGAGTAACATACGACAATACTGAGAAAAAATTTGTGTTCGATTTCGAGCATGATGGCGCAGAGGACATCGTCAGCCTGACGGGCGGCGGCTACCATGTAGAGGCATTCGGCAAATGCTTCTACTATGGTTATGAGTTCTCAGGGAAAGTAGAGAGTTCAGTACGTACAGCATTCATCCAGTACGTTAAATTCACTGAAACATTGCAAGATACCCCGGAACTTACCCACTTTATCAAAAAAGCCATCGATAATCTCGACAAACAGATTAACCTGTATAACTACGATCTGGTGGTAATGCCTGAGTCATCGAGTAAGGTCAACCAGTATATGCTGCGCTATATCTACAGGTTTGCCCAGCCCACATTAAGGAAGATGGAATTAGTAAAGGCCCTGCCTTCCAACATCTCCTTTGACATGGATGCTTACGAGCAGTCCTATTTGAATGATGTTCTGGAGAATGGCCGGCCTCGTTATACCGAGGCACAAAAAGCAGAAGCCAAGAAATCAATCAATGCCATGCTCGACCTTATTCACCAGAAGGACTACTTCACCATAGCAAGGGATGTAAAAAAGAGCCGTTTCCGTCCCTATATGATGCAGTTCCTGAAGTTTAAGACAAGCACCGATGAAGAGCTGTGTGCAACCATCCGTCAGCAAAACATACTGATTATCGACGACGTAACCACCAGCGGCTCGACGTTAAACGAAGTCCTTCGCACGCTCCGCATACTGAATGAAGACAACGAAATCACCATCTTCAGCCTCATAGGCCGCAAAGACCTGATGGCTGAGGCCATGTAGCCGTGAAGTTTGCTGCTGTCCGTATGTCTAAATGCATAGTTTTGTGTGTCAAAATGCATGGTTTTGTGTGTCAAAATGCACGACTTTTTACCTAAAAAGCGGCCATTTCGTATGATTATCTCAAGCACTTTTTCACACCACCACAAGCACTTTGACACACCAACCCGTGCGTTTAGACAAGCCACCCCGTGCATTTAGATATGCCATAGCCCCCGAGACTGACTCCTGGCCACCTCTGCGCCAAACTTTTCGTCCGAAAAGTTTGGCGGTTTCGTAATTATTCTTTAATTTTGCAGCGTAAAATAGAAACAATGTCTTATACGAAAGAACCCATAGTAATAAATAACCCTTCTGACAAACTTTTGAAAGTAGTCAACGAGTTAAAGGAACGGAAACGTTCCCAGTTAGAGAAACTGCGCGAAATGAAGCCGGAGGATTTTTCTTGCAGAATTCTTTTGTAAATGAACTATTCCTTTTCTATATCGACTAAAAAGGGTGACGAATATCGTGTCATGCTTTTCGATGCGGATATATCCCAGTTAGCAGGAAATGTTAAAGCGGTAATTGCTGAAAACAATATAGATATATCAGAAATAATGATAGACAGATTTCGATTCTTACATGTATAGTCATCAAGTGTCAGGAATTAATAATACCCCTGTAATTATCAATGGCTATGGATATTCTCAATACATGCATCTGATAGCGAGAAGCAAGCATCAAGCCATCATCGATCTTATCAAAAATGATGTTATTGAAGGTTGGGGCAAATAGTTCATGTTGCTAACAACTGCCAACCGCTTCTGCTTCTCAAAGCCTGCAGAGTTTATTCCAACCAAAATAGACGGATATGAACATTCAAGAATACCATACACGAGCCATGGACTTGGCTGAGGAAGCAGATTTCCTGAAAATGCAAGGCAAGGTGGATGAAGCGTCCTTACTTTATGCACAGTCTTTCGAGTCAGAAAGGGAGGCTGCCTATATGGCAAGAAATCAGCAAATAGGTGAGCCGACGGAAAGTGTGCTCTTTCGAAGTGCAGCCTCATTGGCCTATGGCCTAAAAGATTTTCGCGAAGCAGAACGACTTGTGTGTCTTGGTTTGTCAGGCAACCCGCCTGCTGAAATTGCAGATGAATTGCGTAGCCTTTATGATGCCATCAGCATGGAGCGAAACATGTCGTTGATGGAAAGTGACACTTCTTCTAAAGAACATGAGAACGTAACAATTACCATTCCCAGCCGAGAACGTAATTTATTAAATGTTCTTGTTAGAAAATTCGGCTGGGCATGTATCTTCTAAAAGCATTCTGCCGTTAGCAACGCCAAGGCAAGGACTGGCATCCTTGCCTTTTTCTTTCCCAACTGGAGGGGGGGCCTGCTGCGCCAAAAGCCTCCCCCAAGGGGGAGGTTGGAGGGGGCTCCCTCACACTTTTCTACCGAAAAGTTTGGCGGTTTCGTAATTATTCTTTAATTTTGCAACGTCGCCAGTTAGCTCCACTGTGGGCGGCGGGCGGTCTTATATATGAGAAAGACGTTTTCGAACGTCTGTCGTTGTGCATAACGAACTTCGCAAATCCGTAAAACCACAACAGGCAGATGACAACCGAAACGTCTGCGTGGAGCGTTTCTATATACCTTAATAATATATAGTTCGTTCTGGCGTGGGCTAACTGCGTTGTCTATCCTGTGTGGTTTGGGCAATGCGAAGGCCTGTTATGCCAGGATGGGCAGAAGAACAGACACCTACGCCTTTTTTGTATCATAAGCTAACCTAAAACTATTTATTAAAATTGCTAATCAGAGGTGTGATAGGCGTATAAAGAAAGAAGTATGATGAAAAAGCCTTTTCTTGTTATGACGCTAATGATGGTGTCCGCTGTTCTTATGGCGACTACACTACAGTTGACAAAGCAAAGTGAATTAAGACGAAGTATGGAATCGCTTTCCGTTGAGGTAACAACGCCAGGTACATTAGGGGATGTTATTCTTAATAGTGTAGAGTCTTATAATGATGTAAAAGAACTCACCGTTAGAGGAAATCTGAACGACAATGATGTGACTGTACTTATGCTTCTCAAAAGCATTGTTTCTCTTGATATTGAGAAAACAAATGTAACAGCCATTCCTAACGAATTCATGTTAAGACGTTCATCACTTGAGAAAATGGTATTCCCAGAAGTTCTTGAAACAATAGGATATAGGGCTTTTTATGGTTGCCAGAATCTGAAGGAGTTTTCATTCCCATCAACTCTGAAACAAATTGGCGAGGCTTCTTTTTATGGTTGTATGATGCCTGATACTCTGATAATTCCAGAGAGTGTAACCTCCATTGGTTATACAGCTTTCTATGGTGGAGGTTTTTATGATGAAAATGATAATTATGTATCGGCTACATCAAATCTAAAAGAAGTACGGATACTTGGCACTATTTCCTTTTCAAGTTGGGCATTTGAGAGTAACAGAAATCTTGAAACTGTATATTTTGCAGATGGTACGACTTCGGTAAGTTATGGATTGTTTTCAAGCTGTACTAATCTTACGAAAGTTCGTTTACCTCAGACTTTACGTGAGATAGGTTCATCTGTGTTTAACTATTGTACATCCTTGATAGAAATTGACATCCCAGAAGGAGTTACTTCTATTGGTGAGGGCGCGTTCGGATATTGTTCATCACTGAACAATATAGTTCTTCCGAGCACATTGTCTAGTGTGAATAGGTCCTTCAGAGGATGTGCAGAGTTAACTAATATGACAATTAAGGCTATTGTACCTCCTGCTACTAGTGACTATAACATTATGGGTGGAATAGAGAGCCAATGCACACTGACAGTACCGAATATATCCCTGAATAATTATAAAGCAGCCAGATATTGGAGTAATTTTAATATTACAGGTGCTGAATTCTTGCCCGACAGAATCAATGTAAATAATGACTACACATTAGCCTGGGGGAGTGGGGCTACAGAGAATTGGCATCCTGACATGTCGGTTACACGCAGTTATGCAGAGAACTATTATTGGAGTAATTCAAATGTTACCTATGGCGCACTTACCATAGAAGAAAACTCAAATGTTAGTTTTAGTTCTTTCTCTATGCTCTGGGATAGATTTTTAAAGTCTAATGATTTCAGTTTAAATCCACAGAATACAACACTGATAAGTAATAGCAGTGGCATTAAGTCTGACAGGGTATCGATAACAATTCCTTTATATTCTGGTCAGTGGCATTTTATGGTTTTGCCTTTCGATTTCAAGGTGTCTGAAATTATAAAGAAGGACGATGTCCCCTATGCTATACGCAAGTATAGTGGTAGTAACCGTGCAACGGGTAATTTTGAGAATACCTGGCTCAATCTTACTGCCGACGATGTAGTAAAGGCAGGCGAAGGATTTATCATTCAGTGTGCCTATGACTACAGTGACAATTTTGATAACTGGAATGAAAGATACTATAATGAATTTACCTTTAAGGCCGTTGGCTCGAATTCTCAGAACGACATCTTCGTAAGCGACGATGTGAACGTTCCCCTTTCTCGTTATGAGAGCGAATTCGCTCATAATCGTTCATGGAATTTCATCGGCAATCCCTATCCTTGCTATTATAATATAAAAGGTATGCAGACTACTGCACCTATCACGGTATGGAACATTCGCGATTGGAAGTACGACGTCTATTCTCCTCAGGATGATGACTATGTGCTACAGCCTGGTGAAGGTTTCTTCGTCCAATGTCCTGGTCTTGAAGAGGGAATCGTGTTCTGTAAAGAATATAGAATGTTACATTATGACGATGAAGTGGCTGTCAGTGGAAATGTCAGTGGAAATCATGCTGCCAGCATTCAGTCGAGACACGTGTTCAATTTGTCGTTGACAGGTGATAATGGTCAAGACCGAACACGCTTTGTAATTAACCCCTCAGCAAGCTGCGCTTATGAGGTCGGGTGTGATGCTGCAAAATTTGAAGACATGGCCCAGCCTTCTGTCCTACTTTACACTATAGAGGATAATGTACGTTATGCAATTAATGAGCGTCCCGTTGGCAATGGCGAAGTTAAGCTGGGTGTTGAGTTGCTTACCCCAGGCACATACACACTGTCTTTAAATACAAATGCTGACGATGAGGTCTATCTTATTGATAACGAAACAGGAATTGAGACGCGCCTTGACAATGATAGTTATTCATTTACAGCAAGTGCAGGAAAGATGGAAAGTCGCTTCACTATACGACTTGTTTCAAGTGAGGCTACTGGTATTAATGTAATTGATAACTCAACTCAGGAAACTACAACTTATTTTGATTTGCAGGGCCGTCCAGTTATGGGCACCAAGAAGGGTCTGTATATCAGAAACGGAAAGAAGGTTGTTGTCAAGTAAATAAAGGATATAGTGTATGAAAAGAACATTTTTATTAAGCCTCTTTTGGCTCATACAGATAACCCTCTTTGCCCAGTCTGGCTATAAGCTGACTTTAGAGTCTCAGCCAGTAGGAGCAGTTAGTTTTAGTACTGATGTGGAAGAAATAATAGAAGAGGGTACAAGTGTTTATCGATACTGCTATACTAATAGCGGTTATGTCTTTGATTGTTGGCTTGCTGATGGTGATACGTTGTCTACCAATCGAAGTGTAACGTTCACTATGCCGGCACATGATGTCAAGCTCGTGGCAGTGTGTCATTATGACCCGACAAATCCTGCCGACCCTGATATGATAGATAAGCAGTATACAGTAACACTGGAGTCACAGCCGGCAGGTGTTGGCAGTTTTAGCTGGAGTAAAACAACGAAGGTTACACCAAATACAGAACAGCGGGTATATGCCTATCATAATGACGGTTATATCTTCAGTGAGTGGCAACTAAACGGAACAACAGTATCTGAAGAACAAGCCTATACTTTCACTATGCCAGAGGAGAATATTACGCTTGTTGCTGTCTATGAATTTAATCCTTCGAGCCCAGATAACCCTCTTAAGAACCACTGGAATGCTGACGAAGGAGAGGTCATCGTAGATGATTTCCAGCCGGGCCGTCTTTCAACTGCAGTTAGTGAAACAGCAAATGGGAATGACGGTAAAGTGCAGTCCATCATAGTGGCCGGTCCCATTAGTCAATATGACTGGGGGGTGGCAAATAGTTTTCCTAATTGCACCATTCTTGATTTAAGCCGGACTTATGGCATGACCTATGTCCCTTCATGGAATTTCAGCAATAATACTACGCTGACTAAGATATGTCTTCCTTCGTCTATAGAGCGGATTGAGTACAATGCTTTCCAGGGCTGTACTTCACTGAATGTACTGAATTGTCACGCAACAACTCCTCCCGTCGTTGGGCCAGGTGCTTTTGATGGTGTACAAGGACTGGTGGTGCATGTGCCTGCTAATTCAGTGGCACTGTATCAAGATGCAGATGTGTGGAAAGATTTCACCATCCTGCCATTTGAAGAGGAGGTAAGCGCCCTTGAGGTAAACTTCCCGGCAGGTGTCAATATGTCTGACTATAAGGATATGTTCATTGAGCTGGTCAGCACTACCAACGGTCAAAAGCTTCGGTATGTGGTTACTGAGCGTACATCCTATACCTTTAACAGTCTTATTCATCGCACCAGCTATGTAGTCCGTCTGGTTAACAGTCGTGGTGATGTCCTGGGTGAAATTGGTAATATTGACATTGTTGACAAGGATGTTTCTGTTACATTCAGCAACTTGCGACTACCTCAGAACATCAGCATACAGGTTCTGACACCCGACAACAGTGACGTTACCAGTGATGTCGTGGTTACCTGGACAGATGCCAATGGTGCTTTCCTTGTAAAGGGTAGCGAACTGAACGGACAAGTTCAAGGCAGTAAGGTGACGTTCAGTATTTCATTACCTCAATCATTAGGTATCCAGTATGTTCAGCCGAAAGACTCTATATACACGGTTCTTGCAACGGGTAATATCATCAAGTACCAGTTAGCAGCTATTCCACAAACAACCATGGCAGGACAGGTGCTTGACGTGAAGACATCATTGCCACTGAGTGGGGCAACAGTTGCAGTAAGCCAAACACTGAATGGGCAGTATTCCAAGACGTTGACTGCTAAGACTGACGGTCAGGGGCGGTGGAGCATGGACGTGTTTGATGCGCCGACAGAGATAACTGCATCCATGACCGATTATGTCAGCCAAAGCCTTTCACTGGATAAACCTGTCAGTGAGGTTCCTGCCTTCCAGTTGAAAGACATTAGTGGTACGACGATAGCCATCAACTTGACATACACCACAACAGATAGTAATACAGTAGACTTCTATTCAGACTATGCTAATGTGGCTTATGCAGTGTATGATGCTGCTACAGAGCAGCAAATTACGGACCTCAATATTCAGTATCCTCAAATTGTACTGATGGAACAGCATGCCGAGGGTACGGCCTTCCGCATTGTTGCCACAAGCAAGAATCAGAAGTTCGAGGCTGTTGAGGCTGTAGCCACCGTCGACAGTCTTGACCGTGCTACTGTTACGCTTCCCATCAAGCAGTTTGGTGGCATTGCGGCATCGTTCTCTCAGGCCGTCAATACTGGTGTAGTGGGTATCCTCTATGATGCGAAAGGAAACTTCCTGAAAAAGTACAACTATGCCACCACAGCGCTGACCATCAACGAATTGCGTGACGGTGACTATACGCTGGTCACTATGGGTAGCAGCACGATGTTCAACAGCATCTACTCTTTGTCTCAATTCGCAGAGAGTGGGCTTACGGAAGGAACGGACTATGTGGTGAACAATGTGACTGTTGTCAGTGGTGAGATGGCAGAGGTCAGCAACGACCTCATTCCATTCTTTGACGAGACAAAGCTGTACTATACAGGTAACGGCACATCGTTTACCGTCAACAAGTCACAGGTGACTGCAGGGCAGTATCTAACCTTGAGCAGTCATCTTGATTTCAGGAGCACTATTGCTGACAAAGTCGGTGACGTGCAGCTGATAGTCAATCTGCCAGAAAACAGCTCGTTGGTTGACAACTCCGTCATGGTAGGTAACAGCACGTCGGGATATACTTATGCTGACCATGTGGTTACAATTCCTCTTGCCAACTATGCTGACCGAGTCCGATTCTGTATCATTCCCTCGTTGGGTGGTGAGTACAATCCGACAGCCTCAGTACAGTTTGTGCTGGATGGAGAAAGCATCACGCAGCCTATCGGTAATGTCAATTTCGAGGTGAAGAATCTGACTATTAACGTGCCGAGTATTGTAGCTAAGAAGACAGTACCTGTTAGCGGTATGGGCGCTGGAAAATCTTCTGTCGAGATTTACGATAACGGAACGCTTGTGGGGCAGAGCACAACCAACGGAAATGGCTATTGGAGAGCAGATATTGAGCTGAATGAAGCATATAACCTCTCTACTCACGAGATTTATGCTAAACTGATTACAGAGAATGGTATGGAAATGCTGACAGAGACTCGAGAATGCATGTATGATATGAATGCAATCGAGCCAAAATCTATCACGATGTCTTTCTATAATGGCTGGATGAAAAAGAACATAGAGGTTGTATTCGACTATGCTACAGGTAAACCATCAACAACCTCTTATTCGTTCTATACTGGAACAGACTTTACCTTTGTGGCTGACTTTACAAATAATGACACTACTGTTATTTCTAATGTGTTCTTAGCTGTCCGTACAGATAAAGGTAATGAACTCAGTATTCCGATGTCGTATGATAGCAAGAAAGATAGATGGATAGCAGTTAAACAATTTGACTCAAAAGAACTTCCTGTTAATGTGAGACTTAAGTATATATCAGAAACGGAACTTTTGTTACCATATTCAAAACATAGTGATTCAGAAATAGAAGTTGCAAACTTATGCCGTGAATACTTCATAGAAAAAGAGTCAATTAGTCTACTTTTAGAGCAGGCAAAGTCAGATATAGAGAATTCCTCTACCGACTATGAGATGCTGAGTGCATATGATGCTTTTGAAAGTATATTGTCAAACATTAATCAAACATATAATTTAGGCATTTCATATGAAACATCTTCTTACTATGATTCTTTGTCGGATGAAGAAATAGAAATTAGAGAAGAGGAAGACAACGCTAGAATAACAGAACTATTAGATGATATTACTTTAGATATTACTCAAATAGATAAACTGTTAAGTTACAGTAATATATTTGAACTAACTGATAAAGATTTAGGAACAATGGTCAAGTCTACGACATGCAATGGACTTACCGCAGATTTGTTATTGTCAATGGGCTATCAGTCTTTCAAAACAGATATTGAAGGTACAGTTTATCTGAAAATGGGAAATGATACTATATCATATGCTAATTTTGATGATAATATTTATCAAACGATAATCCTAAGTGAAATAGATAAAGTTATTTTAAATCGAGCTGGTTTTATTGATTGTATACTATTTGATCAAGAAGTAGCTGAGAAGATAAAAGAGAGCCTTCTGAAAATGCAAGAAATAAGACTTTCTATTAGCTTGTTATTAAGTCATCTGAAAACAGCAACGATTAATAATGTTGCAGACAGATGGGAAGAAATGCTTTCAAAATCCATGGAATTGCAAGAAGAATTGTTGAAATTCAGAGATTACGGTTCAAATCTTTATCTTTATATGGTTGATGCATTCGATGGCTTTATCAAAGCAAAATACGAGAAATATTGGAAGTTAAGTTCTGAATTAGGTATATGCAAAGCACATGCTGCTAGAACTAAAAATATAGACAAAAAATTGTTTTGGAAATCATTGGCTCAAAGAGTGGAAGAGGATAGGGCTATGTTAGCTTTGTTTTTCAAACAAAAATGGTTAGTTAATACTGGAAAGTTTTTAGCCAAATATGCACCTATTACAAATGTTGTTTATGCTTTGGCATCTGCCGCGGAAGATATAGCAAAAATAGTAGGAGTTGCATCAGTTATTTTTCCATGTGATAATGACTTTTTAAACGCCTGCAACACGATGCTACATTGCATTAATCAAATTAATTTTATCGGCAGTTGTACCACAACAAGCCTAGCTGCAGAGGCGGTTATAGATGCTTGTACAGTTGTTTCTTCAGAAACTATTATTGGAGGAATATTGTGTGTTGGTATTAAAATAGGTGTATCATGGTGTATTGATAAATATAAAAGGTGGGAATTAGATCACAGAATAGATGCGCTTCAAAGTGAAGTAGAACGGCTGAGATGCTATGTTCCTAATAATGGGGGAAATAAGTTAAATAACGGTAGAGATGGTATTTATGGAAATTGGTGGCCATTTGACCCCGTGCATCCAATTCTCGATCCCTCCGGTTACGTCTATGAAGCGATTCCTGCAAACCGCGTAGAAGGAGCTACAGCCTCTATCTATTATAAGGAAGAGATGGAGGACATGTATGGCGTAAAGCAGGAGAATGTGGTGCTGTGGGATGCTGAGGAGTATGCCCAGAAAAACCCGCTATTCACGGATGAGAATGGTATGTATCAGTGGGATGTTCCGCAGGGACTCTGGCAGGTGAAGTTCGAGAAAGAAGGTTACGAAACCGCTTATTCTGAGTGGCTGCCCGTACCTCCTCCACAGCTTGATGTCAATGTCGAATTGAAGCAGAATAAACAGCCTGAAGTGAAAATGGCTCATGCCTATGAGGATGCCGTGGAAGTGGAGTTCGACAAGTATATGATGCCGGAACTACTCACTACAAATAGTATTAAGGTGATGGCCAACGGCCAGAATCTGGAGGGAACGATAGAGCTGCTTGACGAGGCTGCTGTGGCAGATGACGATACTAAGACGTTTGCCTCAAAGGTGCGCTTCAATGCTGCCCAGCCGTTTGATGCAGAGGAGATTACACTTGTCGTCAATAATCAGGTGAAGAGCTACGCTGGCATTCGTATGCAGGACGACTACCTGCAGACGTTCACTGTGGAGCCTGAGATAAAGGAGATTGTCTGCGAGCCAAATATGCTATTGGGCTATGGTGACACCATCTCTGTTACGGTGGATGTGCTGCCCGTCAAGGCTTCAGCTGGCAAAACCTTGAAACTGAAGTCTTCGTCACCAGTGATACTCAGCACGCTTTCCGAGAGTGTTGTAATTGGTGAAGATGGAAAGGCCACGTTCAGAATAGGTGGTGAGCTGCCCGGTACAGCAGGATTGACTTATACTGTTGATGGTTATGACATCACTGCTACCACTACTGTGAATGTCAGTCCCGACTTCGGCAAGGTGACTGCTACGCCTGTGTCCAACATCGTGTCGGGTAGCCTTGTCAGCGAGGGTACATTTGTCACTCTCACGTGCTCTACTCAGGGTGCTACTATCTATTACACACTCGATGGTTCATGTCCCTGTGACGAAACGAAGCGCATAGTTTACGACGGCACACCCATCGTCGTTGACAGGAATGTTGTTGTCAAGGCTATAGCTGTAGCTCCCAACATGGAAGATAGTGAGATTATGAATGCTGTTTACATAGTCCTAACGGGTGATGTGAACAACGACAAGCGTGTGGGCATTGGTGATATAATAGCTGTCACGAGCTTCGTAGCAGGCGATGCTAATGGCTTGCCTATGGAGATTGCCGATGTGAACAGAGACGGCAAGGTGGGCATCGGCGATGTGATTGCCATTACGAATATCGTTGCGGGCAACACTTATGCAAGTCCTAAGCATAGAACATATATGATTAAGAATAAATAATGAAAAAGTAATATGAAGAAGTTTTTAATATGTGCCTTGCTGTTCGTAGCGAACTACGCAATGGCTCAGACAGTCAACTTAACAGCCAGCGATGTGAACATTCCTGCAGGCGGTACAGCCGATTTGGTGCTCAGTCTTGAAAACTCTATGGAGATTGCTGGCTGGCAGTTAACTCTCTATTTGCCAGAAGATATTACCTTGCCATACGAAGAAGAAGATGGCGAAAAATATTATGATGAGACCATCAAGCTGTCTTCACGCCACCTGCGCAGTCATGTTTGTACGGTTACAGAAACTTCTGATGGTGGATGGCTAATCATGGCGTATAATCCTAACAAGCCAACAGCCATTAAGGAGAATAGTGGAGAACTCGTGACAATTACTTTGAAAGCAGCCGACACTTTTGATGGTACCAATATGGGAACCATCAAAAATGTGTCAGTTGCCGATATGCAGAGTGTTCAGACAGATATGGAGGGCACCTTATCATTCGCAATTGTCAATTCACCTTCTGACGGAATACTTGAGGTGCAAAGGGACAAGTCTAATCACCTGAAATATGATGTTGGCGGTCGTCCTGTTAATACTCCTGAAAGGGGTATTTATATTCAGGACGGACGGAAGTATGTCAAGTTAAAAGATAGGTAAAAACGGTAGCATCTATAGTATCTACGGCGTAAAAAGCGACAAGGGCTATGGCGATGTAGATACTGTCGGTACGAAAGACCCGTCGGCCCCCGGCTACGATGATTATGATGAAGAAGGGAAGGAGGCAGAAGACTGGTAACGACCACCCGCCTCATCCATAATAAGCGACAAGCGGCACAAGGCTTCGGACTACGAAGACTTTGTGCCGCTTTGTCGGACAGTTGGGTGGCCGGATGGCCAGACATTATTACGTTGACAGGCTAAGGGGCAAAGCCAAGAATGCCGCCCTGCCTCGTGACCTCGTCGTTTGGGAATAAATCCCTTCTGACAGGGGCCATATACTCCACATCACTCCCTTTCGGGACAGGAATTAATCCTGATTATAGATTTTCTATGATAGAATTTGTATAATTGGATTTTTATGCTTACTTTTGTACACAAAAGCAGCATTATGGAGAATCCGTTTTACATCACCGGAATTATAACATAATCTTCCACTTCCACAAGGCTTGCGAACAAAAAACGCTTGGTCAGAAACTCATAATGACGTAACTTTGCAAACGATATAATGATTTGAGGCATGGACAAAGAAAACAAACTGATACTATATAAAGACGACGAGGGCAAAGTAAGCGTGAATACGCGCTTTGCTGATGAGGATGTGTGGCTGACGCAAGAGCAACTGGCAACAATTTACCAGACTACTCAAGAGAATGTTTCAATGCATATTTCCAATATTTATACGGACAATGAACTCGACAAAGAGGGAACTTATAAGAAATTCTTATTAGTTCGCCAAGAGGGTAAACGTCAAGTACGTCGCAATATAGACCATTACAATCTCGATATGATTATCGCCCTCGGCTATCGTGTACAGTCGCCCATTGCCGTAAGGTTCCGCCGTTGGGCTACGCAGCGGTTGCATGAGTATATCCAGAAAGGCTTCACGATGGATGATGAGCGACTGAAGCAGGGGGGTAATCGCTACTTCCGTGAATTGCTGCAACGCATTCGTGACATCCGCAGCAGCGAGCGGAACTTCTATCAGCAGGTGACGGACATCTATGCCACTGCTACAGACTATGATCCAAGGGCAAAGATGACGAAGCAGTTCTTTGCAACGGTGCAGAACAAGATGCACTATGCCGTGCATGAGCATACGGCAGCAGAACTGATCTACGAGCGGGTGGATAATGAGAAGCCTTTTGTGGGCATGACTAACTTCAAGGGCAACTATGTCACTCGCGATGATGTAAAGATTGCGAAGAACTACCTCACAGAGCTGGAACTGCAGCGTCTGAACCTGCTGACTTCTCAATTTCTGGACTATGCTGAGTTCCAGGCGTTGGAGCAGAACCCAATGACGATGGCTGACTGGATAGCAGCCTTGGATGACCAGATACTGCGCCTAAGGAAGAACATACTCGAGGGCACAGGCTCTGTTTCACACGAAGAAGCCATTGAGAAGGCTGAACGGGAGTTTGAAATCTATCGTGAACGTGAGATGCGATTGTTGGAGAGCGATTTCGACAAGGCCGTGAAGCGGTTGAAGAACATGAACTAGACGCACATGGAGATGCTGGAGATGATGGGACAAGAGAGGCACCCGGATTATGAGCAACTGGACCAACTGATTTCTCATGCACGTTCCTTCCAGCAATGACGCTTCGACGGGGAAATGCTACATGCTACATGCTACATGCTACGATAAGCTTTTCCGAAAATAGTGAATATCATACATGGAGGCGGGCCAATGGGCTCGCCTCCGTGCTTATTGTTCGCAGTGAATGATGATTCGCCTGTAAGACACCAGAGGGAACCTTCCATGCCGCGGGATGTCGTGACCCTCGCAGATGACGTGGAAAGTACGCCCGCGGGTATCTGCCGGAATATGTAGAACGGCAACAGGCTGGTCTCCTAGTCTAAAGGCAGGAACGACTGCTGACCGGAACGCTTCATCAGGTTACGGACATCTTTTCCGTATGCTGTAATCACACGGTGCAAGTATTCTGCCCACTCCGCAGGGTATGGGTCGCAGTTCCAGCCTACTGACGTAATCAGCGCCTCTATCTCAAACATGTCGGCATAGGCCATCAGCCTCACCATCGACTCCATGTCGTCAGGCTCCACGTCAGCTGGCGCAATGTCCGTGCAGACCACCAGTCGCGGCTTCAGGGAGACGGTCTGAGCAGCAACTGTCATAGCTGCTCCCAGCAGCAGGATTGTCTTCTTTCTCCTATTCCAATTCACATTTGACTTTTTCGGTCTAACGACTCGCCTCTACCGTCTTGGGACTCTCTTCGCCAAAGAGGAAGGAGGGCTGGTAGCCGCCAAGGTCGATGACCACCTTCTCGAAGACGATGGCCGGGTGCTCCGGACGCAGCGTCAGGGTGTGGACGTCTGTCTGGGAACTGAGGGGGAGTTCGACAACCTTCTCAATGACGCGGCGGGCCACGGTTGGGTAATAGACGGAATAGATGTTCTCCGGCTTCTCGTTGAGCTCGGCATTGAAGTTGACCTTGACCGCCTCGCCACCGTCTAACGACACGCTGTAGCTGAGACCGCCTATGTTCAGGTAGTCGAGCGTTGACTTCACGATGACGTGGACCTTAGCCGTGGCGGCAGCAGCGTTACCGACGAAGCGGTAGCTGAGCGAGGCGCCCGCGACGGGCTGGTCGTAAGGCATCAGCGTGATGCCGCTGAGCGTACGGCCTACGAAGGGCAGCACCGTCCACTGGGCCTGCCGGGCATCAGTGCGGGCGTAGGTATGCTCGGCCTCGATGGCTACATAGCCGTCCCTGGGGGTGAAGACGAAGCCCCCCTCTGTCTCGCCCGAGGGGGAGGAGATGTACGATACGGCGGGCATGACGTCGGCGGGGCCGAAGTCGTCGTTCCACGTACGGTAGCCTATGTGCTTCTGGGTCATCATGCCGTTCCACTTGCCGCCGGCAATGTCGTGGTTGTACTCGGCTGAGAGCAGGGAGTCACGACGGAAGCACTCCTCCACCCTGCGGGCCCAGAGGTTGCAGTCGGGGTTTTGCTCCTTGTAAAGCTGCTGGTTCATGGCCTGCGCGTAGTACATCTCATAGACGTTGGCCATGGCCTGTATGGGGAAGAGGATGAGCTGACGGTAGGCATCGTGGTAGCTGGGAGCCAGCTGGGTAAAGAGGCGCAGGGCGTCGCGCTCCAGCTGCTGGTAGTCGCCCACCACGCGGGGCCACTCGGCGAGGCTGTAGGTGGTGGCGTCGAGCATCTCGGCCGTGGAGCGGCCGGCATACTTGCAGCAGAGGTTCAGCAGGCGGGCGGCCTCCCTGGCGTGCTGCTCACCGACGACGGAGGCGCAGAAGGGCGCCATGTGCGTAGCGATAATATCGCTACTTACGGAACTGGGGCTCCAGGCCATGTCCATGAAGAGCGTGATGGGGTACTCCATGGGCTTGAGGTCGCCCACGTTGAGAATCCACATGCGGTCAATGCCGTGGGTATAAGCGAGTGTGAGCTGCTCCCACATGTTCTGGGCGGGGGTGACGTTGAGCCACTTCGAGTTGCGCGGTGCGCCGACGTAGTCAACGTGGTAGTAGAGTCCCCAGCCGCCCGGGTGCTTGCGCTCCTGGGCCGTGGGCACGCGGCGCACGTTGCCCCAGTTGTCGTCGCAGAGCAGCATGAGCACGTCGTCGGGCACCTTCATGCCCTTGTCGTAATAGTCGAGCACTTCCTTATAGAGCGCCCACACCTGGGGCACGTCCTTGGGGTTGCGGCCTGTGACCTCCTTGATGATGCGGCGCTGGTTATCGACAATCCTCTTCAGCAGCTTGGTGTCGGCATCCTCGCTCATGGCCTCGTCGCCGTCGCCACGCATGCCGATAGTGATGATGTCGTCGGTATTCTTGACGCGCTCTATGCCTTCGCGGAAGAAGCGGTCAATGACCTGCTGGTTGGTCTGGTAGTTCCACGCTCCGTACTCGGCCCGATGGCGGGCCCACTCCTGGTGGTTGCGGGCCATGGGCTCGTGGTGGCTGGTGCCGATGATGACGCCCATCTCGTCGGCCAGCGGCGAGTTCTGCGCATCGTCAGCATAGAAGGCCCAGCTCCACATGGCGGGCCAGAGGAAGTTACCCTTCAGGCGAAGAATGAGCTCAAAGACCTTCTCGTAGAACTCGTGGCCGCCGTAGTTGGTATGAAAGGTGTTCTTGACCCACGACGTGAGACAGGGAGCCTCGTCGTTGAGGAACAAGCCGCGATAGCGCACGGCGGGCTCGCCGTCGGTAAACGTGCCACGGCTGACGAAGATGCTGTCGTGGTGCTCGGTGGGCACGTCGGCCCAGTAGTACCAAGGCGAGACGCCCATCTGGCGCGACAGCTCGTAGATGCCGAAGATGGTGCCTCGGCGGTCGCTGCCTGCGATGACCAGCTGGTCGCCCACGGTCTGGATAAGAAACATTTCGCGTTTGCCTTTCAGCAGGCTGAGGTCTATGCGCTTGTCTTTCACCAGGCGGTCAATGAGCGCCGAGTGACCCAGCGTGCCTACGAGGATGAAGGCACCGTCGGCCCCGCCCCGTGTGGCCGTGGGCGGAACAGCGGCCGTGTGCAGCTTAGCCTCGACACCCGTGACGCGGCCAAAGTCGGCACAAAGGCTGCGGGCGGCACGCAGCACGCCCCGCTCGTCGTCAGCATCGACGTAAATCGTGGCTGGCATGCCGCCTACCACGTTTCCGGAACCATGAATGAGCACGTCGCCCCGGGTGAAGCTGACGAAGCGGTCGGCTGCCTGAACGGTGAGTACGGCCAGCAGGGCGAAGAAAAGGATAGTAAGTCGGTTGTTCTTCATAAAGATAAGTAAATAACGGGGCCACGGAAGCACCGTGACCCCTTTGAAAATGATGATCAATTCTAAAACGCGGTAGTGTCAAGCCTTCTTCTCAGCCTTCTTGGCAGCGGGCTTCTTGGCGGCTGCCTTCTTGGCGGGCTTGGCCTCAGCGGGAGCCAGCTTCTCAAGCTTTGCCTTCAGGCGGGTAATCTCCTTGTCCTTCATCTCAATCTCGTCACCCTGGTTGCGGATGGTGGTCAGGAGGCTGTTCAGCTCCTCGTTGTCAATCTCGGCAGGATAGAGTGCGTTGACCCTGTTGATGAAGTCGCCCAGGATGTTCATGTAGTTGGTGAAGGCATCGAACGGTCCGCTGTAGATGCCACGGTCCAGACCGACGTTCGACGGCTTGGTGGTCATGAAGCGGAAGTTGTTGGAGGCCTGCAGGTAGTCCCAGTCCTGATTGATACGCGGGTCGTTGGCAATGCGCAGGCGGTCGGCCACGCTGTAGAGCTTGTTGAAGGCCTCGCGCTGCATGGCGTTACCCAGCCAGCAAGAGCAGTCGCGTTCCTCGTCAACCCAGCTGAGGGTGTCGGGTACGTCGATGCTGCTGACGCTCTTCATCTTGGCGCAAATCTCCGACGGCGTTGACCAGGTGATGCCCTTCTCCTTGGCACATGCGGGCAGCGCGTGCAGGAAGTCGAGGATGTTGCTGGACAGCGGCTGTGCGATGCCGAGAGCCGAGAGTTCCATGAAGATGTTGATGACCTGCTCCTCTTCCGGCAGACGGGCAATGCGGTCAATATAGGCATCGGCAAAGAGGGGGTAGCCCTCCCAGTCGCTGTTGTTGAAGCGCAGCGAGATATCGTCAGAGAGTTCCACGTCGCGCAGCAGCAGCTTCAGGTTGGGAGCGATGTTGCAGTTATAGACGTAGTGCGGCGACTTCCAACCCAGCACGTGTTTGGCACCCTCGGTCAGCATGCCCTTGAAGCCCATGGCAGCCACCTGTCCGCCGATGTCGTCGCTGTAGATGAGCGACGAGTTGCGCAGCACGGTGGGCTTCTTGCCGAAGTACTCCTCTATCTTCTGGCACTGCTTCTTCACGTCGAGGGCGAAGGTCTCCTCGTTAGCCAGCGACGAGAGTCCGTGGCTGTAGGGCTCGGCCAGGAACTCCACGCAGCCGGTCTCGTTGAGCTTCTGCAACTTCTCCAGCACCTGCGGAGCGTGCATCTCCAGCTGCTCAATGCCCGTGCCTGAGAGTGAGAAGGCAACCTTGAAATACTGGCCATTCTCCTTGATCATTTCCTCCAGCGTGTTCAGTGCCGGCATGTAGGAGCGGTTGGCAATGTCGGTGATGCTACGCTCGTTCTCGTAGTCATCGTAGTAATAATGGTCGGTACCGATGTCGAAGAAACGGTAGCGCTTCAGATGTATAATCTGATGTATCTCGAAATATAAACAAATTGTTTTCATACTCTTATTTTACTATTTTACAATTTCACTATTTACTATTACGGGCTGTTTTACAATTGTCCAATCGTGAAAGAGTCCAATTGTCCAATGTTACTGTTCCCACCCGAGGGTTCTCTTATAGAGTGTAGCTATCCAGGCGCCGACCTTCTCCCAGGTTATCTGGTCAACCTCCTTCTTTCCCTCCTCCTTGAGGTAGTTGAAGAGCGAGTCGTTAGCACAGATGCTGTAGATGGCATCTGCCAGGGCGTGGATGTCCCAATAGTCAACCTTGATACAGTTGTCAAGAATCTCGGCACAGCCCGACTGCTTGGAGATGATGGACGGCGTTCCGCACTGCATGGCCTCAAGCGGCGAAATGCCGAACGGCTCAGAGACGGAGGGCATGACATAGACGTCGCTGTCCTTCAAGCACTCATACACCTGCTTGCCGCGCATGAAGCCCGGGAAGTGGAAGCGGTCGGCAATGCCACGCTCGGCTGCCAGATAAATCATGGCATCCATCATGTCGCCCGAACCAGCCATGCAGAAACGCACGTTGCGCGTACGGCGGATGACCATGTTGGCAGCCTCGACGAAGTACTCGGGGCCCTTCTGCATGGTGATGCGTCCGAGGAAGGTCACCACCTTGTCCTTGCCCGTATGGTCGGGACGCGGAATGTCCTGATACTCCTGCGGCAGCGGATAGACGGCGTTATGCACGGTGAAGCACTTGCGCGGGTCCTGATGATACTGGTTGATGACCGTCTGGCGGGTCAGCTCGCTGACGCACATGATGCAGTCGGCATTGTCCATACCGTTCTTCTCAATAGAATAGACGGTGGGGTTCACCTTACCGCGCGAACGGTCGAAGTCAGTGGCATGCACGTGGATGCACAGGGGCTTGCCGCTGACCTGCTTGGCATGTATGCCGGCGGGGAAGGTCAGCCAGTCGTGAGCATGAATGATGTCGAAGTCCATGGTACGTGCCACGACACCGGCAATGATGGAGTAGTTATTGATTTCCTCGTGCAGGTTTCCAGGATAACCGCCGGCAAACTCCATGGCGCCGAGGTCGTTGACGTTCATGTAGTTGAAGTCTGCATACAGATGGTCACGCAGACGGAAATAGAGGTCGGGGTCCATAATGTTGCCCACGCGGTCCTTGACGTAGTCGTAGCTGACGTCGCGCCAGGCAATGGGCACGCAGTTCATGGCCACGATGTTAGCAGCCGAACGGTCCTCGTCGCCGAAAGGCTTGGGCAGACAGAGCGTAATGTCCATGTCGCCCTGGGCGTGCAGACCCTGAGAAATACCATAGTTAGCAGTGGCGAGTCCACCAAACACATGAGGAGGATACTCCCATCCAAACATTAATACTTTCATCGTCGTTCCTCCTTATTTTTG